>Ga0181604_10001069_pt1 | contig 24867 bp, 18 predicted proteins | sample 041ome_12_FD_148663 | JGI IMG/M metagenome (GOLD analysis project Ga0181604, IMG submission 148663) | Coastal salt marsh microbial communities from the Groves Creek Marsh, Skidaway Island, Georgia - 041410US metaG (spades assembly) | ecosystem: Environmental > Aquatic > Marine > Intertidal zone...
GCTGTACCTTTACTTCAAGACCCGCGAAGAGGTGTTTTTGGCGCTGTACGACCAGAGCCTCAATCGTATGAGCGAGGCCTTTATAACTCAGCTAACGCCGGGCATGAGCGACCGCGCATTCTGTGAGCTGCTGTATGACGTGGCCTTTGGCGACAGCCTTTACGTACCGCTGCAGGCGCGGCTCGAGAAGGTGATCGAACACAACGTGTCGGTCGACAGCCTGATTGCCTCTAAACGCCACTTCCTCAAACAGGTGGATCGCATCGCGGCCTCAACGGCGGCGACGATCGGCCTTGATCACGCTCAGGCGACCGAGTTCATCAAAACGCTGGGCGTGTTGATTGTGGGGGTGGCGGGTGCCGACTTAGCCCCCTCCCTCGAGGGCGAAGACGTACCCGCCGATATTCAGGCCTTACTCGACAGCTTTGCCTCAAAGCCCATTTTTGTGACCAACGCGCATCGAATACTTCACGGCATTCGCGCCGGCGACTCAGACTAAGGAATACAGAACCATGACCCTAAACCGACAGTGGCTGTTAAAAGCCCGACCCCACGGCATGATCGGCCCGGAAAACTTTGAATTTACCGAAACCCAGATTCCGCAAATCGGTGACGGCGAGATTTTGGTCCAGAACCAGTATCTCTCCTTTGACCCGACGCAGCGCAACTGGATGGTCGACCGCCCGGGGTATCTGCCACCCGTAGGCATTGGCGAAGTGATGCGGGCGGGATCGGTATCGGAGGTGGTTGAATCGAAGCACCCGGATTTCAAACCCGGCGAGCTGGTGCAAACCACCGGCTGCTGGCAGGACTTTGCCGTGGTGGCTCCGGGCCAAGGGCCAATGGGTGTGAACAAGCTGCCCCCGGGCGTCTCCCCTGAAATGATGCTGTCGATATTGGGCATTACCGGCATGACCGCTTATTTTGGCCTGCTGGATCACGGGCAGCCTGAAGACGGCGAGACCGTGCTGGTGTCGGGCGCTGCGGGCGCCACCGGGTCGGTCGTGGGACAAATCGCCAAGCTCAAGGGCTGCCGCACCATCGGCATCGCCGGCGGCGAGAAAAAATGCGCCTGGCTCACCGATGTGGCCAAGTTTGATGGCGCGATCGATTACAAAAGCGAGGATGTCTCTGAGCGGATCGGGGCACTCTGCCCCAATAAATGGGACATCTTCTTTGACAACGTCGCCGGACCCATTCTTGAGGCGGCGCTCAATCACCTGAACCTCTACTCCCGCGTGGTGATGTGTGGCGGCATTGCCAACTACAACAACATTGAGCCCGTACCCGGCCCCAACAACCTGATGAACATTGTGACCAACCGCGGCCGCATGCAGGGCTTCATCATTCTCGATTATCTGCCGAGAGCGATGGAGGCGATTGAGGCCTTAGTAGGCTGGGTGAGCGCCGGCGATATCGTTTACGAGGTCGACGTACAGGAAGGCTTTGACAACATTCCCCAAACGCTGCAGCGCCTGTACACCGGCGAGAACTTTGGCAAGCAATTGCTCAAGATATAAGGCAATGTCCCGCCATGGGCACCCCGCGGATCTTTATTGCCGTCCTGCTGCTCTGTGGCTTCTCGACCAGCACAGAAGCTTGCCCACAACGCGATAGTCAGCGCCTTTATCTGCTCGCCGTGCTGGCCAAAATGGACCGTGCCGCCACGGTTTTCAGTGCCCTAATACTTCCAGCAGCCATGAAAAATGGGAGGCGCTTCGCTGCAATTAGCTTGCTAGGGTCACAATATTTTGTCAACATAAACGTTGACCGTAGGTCCGCTCTCGGCTTCGGCATTGCTGAAAGAGAGGCTGCGCAGACATTTCTCAACACTTATGTCGAGGACCACTGGCACCGGCAAGGAAAAAACGATGGCACTTCACAGCGACGGCCTTTCTGCCCCCCCTCATAGCAACTACGAGAAGCGCAGCTCCAGAAACTACTTTCTGGCGATGATGACCCTGACTTATGCACTGAACCTCTTCGATAGGCAGCTGCTGTCTATGCTGCAAGAGTCGGTCAAGGCTGAGCTGTTGCTCTCGGACACACAGCTCGGATTGCTGACAGGCACCGCTTTCGCATTTTTTTATGTCACGGCAGGCCTGTGGATCGCCCGCTGGGCAGACCGGTATAACCGACGAACAATCATTGCAGTGGCTGTAGGATTCTGGAGCCTGATGACCGCCCTGAGCGGCTTGGCGGTGAACTATTGGCAGCTGTTCCTGGCAAGGATGGGTGTTGGATTGGGTGAAGCTGGAGGCAGCCCTCCAGCGCACTCAATGATTTCCGATGTTTTTCCACCCGAGCAACGGGCAACGGCCATGGCCACTTACTCTGTAGGCGTCAATATTGGCATCATGGCGGGGTTCTTGCTTGGCGGATATATCAACGAATACTTCGGTTGGCGAATGGCCTTCATATCGGTGGGCATCCCGGGCATCGTTCTGGCGCTGATCTTACGATTCACAATCAAAGAGCCCCAAAGAGGGTGGTCAGAGCAACGGGACATTCCAGAGGAAGAGATCCCTTTCACCAATGTTCTGAGGGCGCTTTGGCTCAACCCTCTGTTTAGGCAAATTGCGATTGCAAGCGGCTTAACTGCCTTGGTGGGCTACGGAACTATGAACTGGTCCGCCCCCTACTTCATGCGTTCTTTCCAAATGGGGACCGCGGAGCTCGGAGTGTGGCTCGCAATGGGTAGCGGCGTGTGCGGCGCTGTAGGCACCTTTTTCTCGGGCTTTCTTTGCGACCGGCTAAGTCGCATAGACCGCCGCTGGGGAACGTGGATTCCAGCACTTGCTGCGTTAGCCTCTGCAGTTTGCATGGTGCTAATCCTCATACAATCCAACCCCTATATCGCGCTCTCCATCAATTTATTCATGGGCGCTCTCATTACGTGTTACATCGGCCCGGCAATTGCGATTCTCCACAGTCAGTTTGATCCCAGAATGCGGGCCACGGTATCGGCCACTTTCTACCTGATTATCAATGTGATCGGGCTGGGAGTGGGGCCCACTCTGATTGGCGCAATAAGCGATTACCTGACCCCAACATTTGGTAACGAGGCCCTGCGCTACGCGCTACTCATCGTCATTCCTACAGCCGGCATTTGGTCGACGTTTCACTTCATACTGGCCAGCAAGCGAATGGAGACGGGCTGAGTTGCTACAGCAGTAGGCGACCCAAAGACAGTGATACGGGGTGCAATGCACCCCCATCAAACAACCTCAAATAGCGCGGCAGCACCCATACCGCCGCCAACACACATACTCACAACCACATAGCGCGCACCTCTGCGCTTACCCTCGATCAAAATATGGCCCACCGTGCGCGAGCCGGTCATGCCGTAGGGATGCCCAATCGATATCGCGCCACCATTAACATTGTATTTGTCCGGATCTATCCCCAGCATATCCCGACAATAGAGGCACTGAACCGCAAACGCCTCATTCAGCTCCCACAGGTCGATATCCTCTATTGTGAGATCGTGTTGCTTTAAAAGCTTGGGGATCGCATAGATGGGTCCAACACCCATCTCCTCCGGCGGATTCCCAACCACCGTCATGCCCCGATAAATACCCATCACCGGCAAACCCCGCTGCTCCGCGTGCTTCAAATTCATCAGCACGCAGGCTGACGCACCGTCAGACAGCTGCGAGGCGTTGCCAGCCGTAATAGTGCCGCCTTCGATTACCGTGGGTAACGCTGAGAGACTGTCCAGCGTGGTATCGGGCCGATTACCTTCATCAACCGAGAACTGTTTCTGCTCCTCGCTCACCGTATTGGTCGCCTTGTCGTGCACTAATTGCGTTACTTCAAGGGCTGTTATCTCGTCATCGAACTTTCCAGCGCTCTGTGCCGCTGCCGTTCTTCGCTGCGACTCCAGTGCATATTCGTCCATCTGCAGTCGCGTAACGCTATATTTCTCGGCCACAAATTCGGCTGTGTCCAGCATGGGCATGTAAGCATGAGGCTGAAGAGCAGTCACCGCCTCATCATGTTGCCGCTTCGCCCAGTCAAAATAAGGTCCCTGCACTGCGGTGATATTGTCCTGCCCGCCCGCGACTACCACTGAAAAACCATCCACCATGATCTGCTTGGCAGCAGTCGCTATGGCCATCAGCCCAGAGGAGCACTGACGGTCAATGGTTTGCGCGGCACACTCCACTGGCAATCCCGCTGCCAACGCCGCCAGGCGAGCAATGTTCATGCCGGCAGTGCCCGAATTAAGGACCGAACCCAGAACAACATCCTCGACCTCATCACCATCAATGCCCGCCCTACCGATAGCGCCTCTGATAGCGTGCGCGGCCAGCGACGGCGATTTGATATTGTTCAGCGACCCCTTGAATGCCCGACCAATGGGCGTTCTCGCGGTTGATACAATTGCTGCTTCTATCATTCAATTTTCCTTTGGTAACTATCTGGATAAGGGGATCAAGGCGCAACCGTTGGTGCAAAGCGCTGCCTCAGAATGTTTTTCAGTATCTTCCCCGAGGCATTGCGCGGCATTTCGTCGATGAACACGACCGAACTGGGGCATTTGTAATGAGCTAAACGTTCGCGAGTGAAGTTGACCACCACCTCAGAAAGATCTTCGCCTGGCTTCTCTGCGACGATGACGGCGGTGACTGCTTCGCCCCATTTTTGATCAGGAAGGCCGATCACGGCCACTTGCGAGACACCCGAGACCCGCGAGATGAGATTTTCCACCTCAGCGGGATAAACATTTTCACCGCCGGTGATAATCATGTCTTTGATCCTGTCCTTCAAATAGATGAAGCCCTCTTCATCCATTACCGCGCCATCACCGGTTTTCAACCAACCATCATCAGTAATCGCTTGCTTTGTTTCGGCATCGCTATTGAAGTAACCAGGCGTATTCGCTTCTGATCTGACCCATATCTCGCCGAAACTCCCGATCGGGGCAGGCTCGCCAGTGTGGTGATCAAATATCTTCACTTCTGCCCACGGTAACGCGCGACCCACCGACCCAAGATATTGAGACTTGGCGCCTTCTACATGGTGCTCTTCGGGAAATAATGCAGTCACCGTGCCGCATGTCTCTGTCATGCCGTAGCATCCGAGAAAACCGCACTCAAGCACCTCCATAGCGCGCGCCAGCTGACGGTCATACATCGGTGCTGCGCCGTAAATCATCATTTTGAGACTGGAAATATCTCTGGGGCGCAGCACCTGCTCCTCTACCAATCGTTGAATCACTGCCGGCACAAAAAATGTGTGCGTCACTTGATATCGCTCAATGGCATCCAGGATGTCACCCGGATCAGAGTCCGCCAGCAACACAGTGCGACCACCCAATGCCATCAATGCGCTACCTGTGACAACGCCACCAACGTGAAAAAGAGGCGACCCCAGAAGGTAGGTACAACCGCGGTCCATTCGAAATAAATCCGAAGCCATCTGGGGAATGGTCGTCAAATTGCGATTGGTCAGTATTACGCCCTTGGGCTTGCCTGTGGTGCCTGAGCTATACAGTATGAGTCCTGGCTCATCCGCTACCACCTCTGCCTCAAGAGCATCAACAGGTGCGTCCGCCTTTGCATCAATGTCGCTCAGTAACTGCTCGACGGAAACTTTTGCGCAATCAAGTCCCGAAGCGTTCAAACCTGTTAGTAAAGCGCTGAACGCTACGTCATAAATAATCACGGCCGGCTTCGCCGACTCGACAATCTCGCCAATCTCCTCAGCTTGCAATCTCCAGTTGAGCCCCACGACCGAAGCCCCGACCTGCTGGCTGGCCACCAATATTTCGTAAAAACTGATCGCGTTTTTCATCAAAACTGCGACACGATCAGTGCGCTCCACACCAAGCTGTTTAAGCAGCTCGGCGACATGTTTACTGCGCTGCTCTAGGCTATTCCATGTCCGAGACTCAGCCTGCATTACGAAAGCGATATCGTTTGGAAACTGCCGGGCATTCGACTCAACCCAGTGTGCAAATGTTTCGATCACATGCCGCTCCTCGCCCCCAAAACTCGATGACACCTAAATTTACCCCGTTACGTGATGCCAGGGCTCTGGTTCTTGTTAGCTTCGGTTTGAGTTTTCCATCGCCGAGCTTATGTGTCAACACGTATGTTGACTTATGAATGGCCCATTGGTAGATTCTCGGCTTGAATCCATTAAGAAGTGATGTGTTTTGAGCAGTTGGATTGAAGTCACACGTGACGGAGCGGTATTGGTCATAACAATCAATCGCCCCGACAAGCGCAACGCCATCAATCGCGAGATGTCGCTCGCTATCGCGCACGCGCTGGATGAGCTAGATGCTGACAGCGCATTGCGCGTCGGCATTCTGACTGGTGCCGGAGCACACTTTTGTGCGGGAATGGATCTGCAGGCCTTTGCGGAGGGTCGCCCGCCCGAACTAGAAGGACGTGGCTTCGGCGGGCTCACAGAAATGACACCCCAGAAACCCCTAGTGGCTGCTGTAGAGGGGTTTGCCCTCGCGGGCGGATTAGAGCTTGCGCTGGCCTGCGATCTGATTATTGCCGGGGATACGGCAATTTTCGGCCTTCCGGAAGTGCGCTTGGGCTTGATCGCCGGATCGGGAGGATTAATCAGGCTCCCTGACAGGATCCCCCGCTCGCTAGCGACCAAGTTCGCACTAACGGGCGAACGATTCAGTGCTAAGGAGGCTGAGCGCCACGGAATGGTTGTAGAGACCTGCGCCGCCGGCGACGCGATTAACCGGGCCATGGTTCTCGCCCAAGAAATTGCAGCTAATGCCCCGCTGTCAGTTCGGATGACAAAAAAAATATTAAATGAATTCAGTAGCGATCGAGAATCCGGAGTTTGGCAGCGTCAAGCGCCGCTGATTGAAGAAGTTCTGTCAAGCGCTGACGCGACTGAGGGGGCGCTTGCATTCACCGAGAAGCGAAACCCCATGTGGTCGGGTACTTAATGTCATGTCGAAATCGCAGTCAGATCACCCTGGAGAAATCACATCAATCGGCGTCGTCGGCGCTGGAACGATGGGCACCGGCATCGCCTACGTTGCCGCGCTGGCGGGATGTGCTGTCTTTGTAGTTGAGAGCACGCCCGCTGCCACACAAAAAATGTGGGCTGCACTTGCCGATGCAGTCGAATCAGGCGTCAAAAAGGGCCGCATCACCGGCTCAGATTCCTCGTTGCTGGTGTCACGTATTAGCGCTTTGACTCATATTGATGAACTTCCCGCATCTCTTGACATAGTCATTGAGACAGTCCCGGAAGACCTGCCGCTCAAAATCGATGTACTCACTCAAATTGAGCGACGTTCTCCCAAAGTCATCGCGAGTAATACCAGCGCTCTGTCAATCGACGAACTGGGCAGCTCTATCAACGAGCCCGGACGCTTTCTGGGCATGCATTTTTTCAATCCGGTCTGGTCAATCAAGCTCATCGAGCTGGTGATTGGCAAAGGCACCGGTCAGGCTGCTGTAGATACCGCAATCCAGTTCTCGCGCCAAACGGGCAAAGAACATCTGCTGGTCAAAGATCACCCAGGATTTGCAACCAGCCGACTGGATCTCATTGCGAGCCTGGAGGCGATTCGCATGCTGGAGGCCGGCGTGGCCAGCGCCACCGACATAGATCGGGCCGCAGAGCTCGCGTACGGCCATCCAGTGGGCCCCCTCCGACTGAGTGACATTGTCGGCCTCGACGTGCGGCTTGATATCGCGCGGGCACTGGAAAAGTCTCTCGGGAGTCGCTTCGCCCCACCCGGCTTGCTAATCGACATGGTAAACAAGGGCGAGTTGGGCCAAAAAAGTGGCAAGGGCTTTTTTGAGTGGGCTTAAGCCAGAAAACTGAACAATGCACTGTCCCCGGGGTGTCCAGCGGGATGGCCACCGTATTAGCCGCAACTGCGGCTTAACTATTAGCAGGAACGGAGAGTTAGCTTTGCAAAACAGGATATTCCAAGACAGCTTCACTGATTCAGAAGCCCACCATGCCGAACTCAAGGATGCGGTGGCACGATTAACCGGAAAATATGGGAGAAAATATTTTCAGGAAGTCGTTGCCAAGGGTCTCCAACCCGTCGAGCTTTGGGCCGAATTAGGCAGCGCAGGGTTCCTGGGGGCTCATATATCTGAGCGCTATGGCGGGGCCGGGGGCGGCCTGAGTGATCTCTACATCGTAATTGAGGAAACAGCCGCACAGGGCTGCCCAATGCTATCGCTTGTCATCTCGTCTATCTGCGCTCCCATTATCGAACGATACGGCTCAGACGACATGAAGGAGGAGTGGTTGACGGGAATGGCAAACGGCTCCAAGCGAATCGCTTTCGCCATTACAGAACCCGATGCAGGTTCCAATACCCACAAAGTCACCACGACCGCCAGGGAAGAGCCCGATGGTTGGGTAATCAATGGATCAAAGTACTGGACCTCAGCGATTGATGAATCAGATGCCGTAATGGTGGTCGCGCGAGACGACGAACGATCCACAGCAGAGCGGTCTGCCCTGTCACTGTTTATTGTCCGTACCGATACCCCGGGTTTGAGCTGGCAGCCAATTGAAGCGGCATTACAGTCCAATGACAAACAGTTTATGTCGTTTTATGACGAAGTGCGCATCCCTCACGAAGCGCTAGTCGGTGAGCCCGGATTGGGTTTGCAGCAGGTGTTTGTTGGCTTGAATCCAGAGCGGGTTGCGGCGGCAGGGATTAACAACGGCATCGCGCGCTTTGCGCTTGAGAAGGCGTCTCAGTATGCCCTGGATCGGCAGGTATGGAAGTCGCCCATCGGCGCACATCAAGGGGTAGCCCATCCCCTTGCCGAGGCATACGTAGGCGTTCAGAGCGCCCGCCTAATGGCGGCAAAGGCAGCACAGTTATTCGACAGTGGGGAAGATGCCGCAGAATCGGCCAATATGGCGAAATTTTTAGCCGCTGAAACCTCGCTCGTAGCGCTTGATCAGGCAATGCAAGTCCACGGCGGTAATGGACTGGCGCTGGAGTATGGTCTAGCAGATCTTTGGTTTATCGCTCGACTGCACAAAACCGCGCCTGTGAGTCGAGAGATGGTGCTCAACCACATTGCGCAGCATAGTCTGCAGCTTCCCAAGAGCTACTAGCGGATACCGCGCGAGAAGCCCACGGCGCTGCGATATGAATAACGGCAACCAACTGCCCTCGCTGGAACATCAGCCTCATCCGCTCGCATTAACGCTACGCGGATTTGCGGTTGATTTTTTGACCGCCCACAATCCAGCGCACGCCGAAAAAATCATGAGCCCCGCTTACAGATTACATATTGGCGGAGTGACTTTTAACGGACGCGACGAAGAGTATCTTCCTGCAACTGTTGCTCAGTTAGACCAGTTCCCGGGTCTGACGGTGACGGTACACGATGTGGTAATTGGCGAGAACGCTATAGCGATGTGCTTTACCGAGCACGGCGCATCTATCGATGACGACAGCAATGTGGCTGCCTGGAGCGGCATCACATTTTTCAGGACACACGAAGATCGCTTTGTAGAAGGCTGGGCTGAGGAAGAGTATATATCGAGAAAGCGGCAACTTTTTCTGGGTGAATGTGACCTTATCGAACCCCCTCACCCCTCTCCATGGGACGCCAAACCGGGTGCACCCTGCCCAAAGAACGAAACTGTCGTTAGCGAATGGCTGCAGACCAGCAAACCGCTATTGGACTGTCCACCCAATGCTCGCTTGTCAGCACTCGATCCCCATCCATCGGGGTTGCTCGATATTCGATCAGTGAAGATCAACACCATGTTCTCCGCCGGCGATCGAGTGGTTTTTCACGCCCAATACGAGGGCCTCTACGCCGGAGGGTTCGGGGATATATCACCTATGGCGGTAGGGTGCCCGGCGATTTTGAGGCTAGCCGGTATCGTGTCGGTCATCAATGGTGAGGTCACTGAGGCACGCATAACTACCGACCGGTTGGGCCTCAGCAGGGCACTGCGGGGTCTTCTCTAGCAGAAAAAACGCCTACTCCAACCCCGAAATAACCAAGTTGGCGAACATTTCTCCCAGTTCTCGAGGTGGCACCTTTGCCTTGGAGGGCGTAAACCATCTATTGGTCCAGTTCAGCATTCCGAGAATGCCATAAGCAACCAACCGCGGTGACCCGATATCCTTAAAGCTACCGTCTTTGTAGCCTTCCTCAATGATCGCGGTAACGGCATTGTCATAGTCACGATTAATCTTTCTCATTTGCGAGGCCCACTTCGAGCGTGTGTCTGAAACTTGAGTCAAATCCTCCCGAATGTAGATGTAAAGCAGAGGATAAGTAGCGGCATAGGAAGCCATGAGCTCTACCATAAGGGTTCGCAACTTCTCGCTCGCTCGCGCGTCACTCTTCTGGATGCGCTGTGCCTTCGCAACGTTTTCCTCCGAGGCCTCGCGAATGACCTCATCAAACAGCTCCTCCTTTGAAGAGATGTAGTAATAAATAGAGGCTCGGTCGATTTGCAGTTCCTCTGCAACCGCACTGATCGTAGTGCCTTGGAAGCCTTTTTTATTAAATACTCTAGCTGCCGCCACCGCGATCTCGGCACGCCGGCGCTGGTAAATCTTTGAGCTAGTATCTTTTGCTTTCGCTGCCGCACGACGCTTGCTGATATTGCTAGATTTGGCCTTCAAATTTTACCTCCGACCTTTTCACGAACCGCATTCACAGCGATTATCGCACCAAGTCCTAAACCAGGCAGATTGAATCGTTTTAACTTAAGCAATCTCTTGCTAACTTCCGCCCGCGACCTTCAGCACTTCGCCAGAAATATATGCACTCTGATCACTCGTAAAGAACGCAACTGCGCTTGCCACATCCGTCGGTGTCCCTGCCCTTCTCAGCGGCACATGCTCGATCATTTCCCGCTCCAATTCAGCAATATCCACTCCCCGAGCGTGGGCTATTTCGGCGGTCATGTTGGTGGAAATGAATCCGGGCGCTACTGCATTTACAGTAACATTGAATGGCCCCAACTCTTTGGCAAGGGATGCACTCAACCCCTCAATGCCCGCCTTGGCAGCAGCATAGTTGGCGCTGCCTGCTAAACCCTTGGCACCGATGCTGGAGATATTGACAATCCTTCCCCAGCCGGCTTCCTTCATGAAGGGAATCGCACTGCGGCACATCAAAAAAGCGCCGCTGAGATTTACCGCCAAAACCTGGTTCCAGTCGCCAGAAGTCATATTGTGAGCTCTCCGCGACCTCATCAGTCCTGCGTTGTTAACCAACACAAGAGGCGCACCCAACTGCGCAAGCACCTCTTCGAAGCCCTCGCGCACAGCATCCTCATCGGTAATATCCGCAGCGACAATCAGCCCTCGCCTGCCCGCGGTATGAACCTGTTCCAGTGACGCCTGACAAGACTCTTTCGACAAATCCCACAACACAATATCAAAGCCATCATAAGCCAGTCGCCTGGATATTGCCGAACCAAGTGCGCCACCCGCCCCCGTTACAACTGCAATCTGTTGCGCACCCGCCATCAGGGCACCTCCACGGAAGATTTCGACGTGAGCAATGACGGAACCAGCTGCGCCAAAAGAAATTTACGGGGTCGTCCCGTCGGTGTTACGGGAATATCCTCGCGTGATAAAAACAAGAAATGCCTAGGTACCTTGAAGCGTGCCATTCGCGATCGACAGAAATCCGCGAGGGCCTCCTCCGACAAAACGGCGTTGGATTGGCTGATGATACACGCGACGCCTACTTCACCCATCCTGTCGTCAGGAAAGGCAACCACATGAGCCTCTGCAATGCCCTCATGCGTGGTTAGTACTGACTCTACCTCAAGCGGCAGCACCAGCTCACCACCGCACCGATAGCTCTCCTTGGTCCTTCCTTTCAGCGTGATATATCCCTGCTCATCAAGGACACCCAAGTCACCTGTGCGAAACCATCCCTCTGCGTCGAAAGCTGCCGCAGTCTCCTCGGGCTTGTTGTAATAACCCGCGGTGACGCCAATGCCCTTCATCCTCAATTCACCAATCGCATTAGCCTTCAAGACCTCGTTGGTATTAACGTCAACCACGCGGTAGCGCACAAGCTTGCCATCTATCGACGACTCACCAGCAACCCCCACATCTCGCAATCTACCGTTGGTGGTCTTCAGACGGCTTACAGGATCATCTGGCCGGGTCACAGTGGATGAGGCTGTGGCCTCAGTCATGCCATACCCTGTAGTAACTTCAATAGCGCCAAAGGCCTGATAGATGTCTTCCCAAATTTTCTCGGGTGCCTTACCGCCAGAAGACAACATACTCTTGAGGCTTGAGAGCGGATACTCTTTACTTTTTAGTTGCTCAAGTAGCGCCAGCGTCATGGTAGGAATCAAGAGAACATCGTCAACCTTGTATCGATCAATCGCCTGAAGCGTAGTGTCTGGGTCAAATTGCTCCTGAATGACAACGGCCCCTCCAACCTGCAGCGCGGCCAGCAAGCCTTCAACGTATCCATACACGTGGTACAGCGGCAGCGAAAACAATATTCGTTGTCTCGTAACGAAGGCGCGGGCGTAAGCACTACCGTAGGCCGCTCGGAGCAGCATATCGTGCGTCAACATGACGCCCTTGGGCCCGCCCGTTGTGCCAGACGTATAGATAATGTCAGAAACCGACGCTGGGTCGCCTTGCTTCGGTATGTCACCTTCGCCTTTTAGGTCGGCGAGAGTCGAAACGCCAGCTGGCAAAGGCTGGTTGCCGGTAGAGAAAACAAAAACAGACGGCCGTTTAGGAAGAGCGGAGAGACAGTTGGTTAATGACCACTCAGGAGAAATGTCATCGAGCATGTCGAGATAATTGAGGTCTCTAAAGCGGTCCATAGTGATTAAGCAGACAGCTTCTGACTGCTCAAGGACATACTTCAACTCGTCACGCCGGTTCATAAAATTAATAGGCACCGCCACAGCGCCGGCGCGCGCTATTGCGAACTTCAGTGCGACGAATTCAGGATAATTTGCCATCAGAAGGGCAACGTGGTCTCCCTTTCGCACCCCCTTTGAAACGAGGCCCACCGCCAGTTCGGTCACCCATTGATCAAGGGCACGGTAAGAAAAGCAACCCCGCTCACTCACGACGAACTCGTTTTCAGGCCACTCTGAGGCCGCTAGCGACAACGCCTGATCAAGAGTCAGCGGATTCCACGCTGGCTTGGCCTGCTCCAGCGCCGCTTGCCTGTCTGCCGGCAACGTCTTATGCATACGGGACACACCTTGCGCGCAATGCCGCGCTCCTCTTTTATTCCAGCCCTGATCCTACCGGTACGAGGCAATTCAGCTGAAAGCAGGCGGCCGTCGCCACCCTTAAATGGCCTTGACTCAGAGCGACAGAATGTCGCGCGTTTCGCGAAACTTCACCTCGTTGTCGGACAAGTCATATACCTCAGCCCGATGACGCACGTAGCGGCGTTCACGTTTTACAAACTTTTCTATCGCCTCCGTTTTGATCTGAACAGTCGCTCCCACATAAATCGGCGCAATAATCTCGGAGTCATGAAACGTATGAATGGAACCGATTGAAAAAGGCTTAGTGTGATCAAACTGAACCGACAAAATAAAATGCGATAGCAGTAACGGCGGAACGATTGCGCGACCAAAAGGTGAAACCCCGGGAATACGCCACACGTTCATCTTCCATGCCTCAAACCATGGGTTAAAGTCTTCAACACCATCGGCATACATCACCACTAATTCGGGCGTCAGGCAGAGTTCCCTGGACAGCACGTCTCCCACCTCGACCATCTCCCAATAGGGCCGGCACTCCTCCTCGAGAGACTCAATAAATACGCGCGTTTGCTCGCGCTGCATCTCTGTTTGCGGCCTGACCCAATGCCCCTCAGTAGCTTTTTCAGCGGCAGCAGGATCTCGTTCGTCTGACGTCACTGTATTTCGTCCTTCTCTACTGTCGGCACCGTAACCTCTACTGTCCCAACCGTTTTCTTATCGCCCACCTCGTTTTCGCACCAGACATCGACCACAAATCGCCACCCCTCCTCAACGATTAGTTTTTCGGAGATCACCCCATGAACGGAGATAACTTCATCCGCCACGGTGGCATTTATGTACTTGCAGGCGACCCTAGAGCCGCAAAAAAAATGACGGCCAAAGTGATTCACACACATCTCTGCGATGTAGGCTGAGGTCATTTCTCCTGTTTGAATAGGTGCCGATAACCCCGTGGACTTGGCGTAATCAACATCCCAATGATTTGGGTTAAATCGTCCCCAAACCCTCGAACCCATGAGCTGTATAACCGCTCGTTTTTTGATGGTCTGCAGTCGCCAACCAACTGGGGTCTCGGATGTCACCTGCTCACCCAAATTTTCTTTCACCCACCGCTCTCCAGTGTTTCGCTGTCTGTGGTTATTGCCGCCCCTGAAAAACTTGAGCGGGACGAGTTGGTAACTAAGTCCTTATTTCAACAGTATTGTTGACAATTTGCAACGCCCCTCCTCATAATTCCAGTCTCAGGTTTGTAAGCCCAGCTAAGTAACCGCGGCCGCGCGTCGCCCCAAAAGGTCTTAGAGTTAGAATGATGGCAGATGCACCAAAAAACCAAGTTTTGGACGTACTTATTATCGGCGCGGGTTTAGCTGGACTCCGCGCCCTACATACGTTTCGAGGTGCAGGACTGAACTGTCAGATACTCGAAAAATCTGACGAAGTAGGTGGGGTATGGAACTACAATCGCTACCCTGGGGCGCGTTGCGACGTAGAAAGCTATGACTACTCCTACTCATTTTCCTCCGAGCTCGAGCAAGAATGGCGCTGGACCGAACGGTACGCGCAGCAACCCGAAATTCTCAGTTATATCCGCTTCGTGGCCGAAAAATTTGACCTGCGAAAGCATATTAAGTTCGGCTGCGCCTTGGCAGAAGCGCAATATGACGAGTCGCGGTGTCGCTGGGAACTTCGCTCCACCCACGGTGAAACATTGGTCGCCAAAACCGTGGTTATGGCGACCGGGCAGCTATCAAAACCCAAAAAACCGGACTTAGCTGGCGAATCTGAGTTTGCGGGTGAGATCTATCACAGTGCGTTGTGGCCCCGCGAGCAAGTCAACTTCAAAGACAAACGCGTAGGGATTATTGGGACCGGGTCCTCCGGTGTTCAAATGACGCCTGTCATTGCTGAGCAGGCGCGGCACCTTTACGTATTTCAGCGTACTGCCAATTACAGTATTCCAGCCTGCCACGCAGACATTAGTGATCAAGAAGACGCTGATATAAAAGCGCGTTATCGCGAAAGAAGAGAGCAAGCCAAAAACTCACCCAGCGGACTCGGATTTGTGCCAAGCGGAAAGTCCGCCCTCGATGACACGCCCGAGGAGCGTGAAAAAATATTTGAGGCGGCATGGCGGAGACTGGGCTACGGGTTTGCTCTGGCCTATAAAGATATCCTCCTGAACGAGGAAGCTAATGACCTTGCGAAAGAATTCGTGCATCGCAAGATTGCTGAAAAGGTGGATGACCCAGAGATTGCAAAAAAACTGACGCCAAAAGGCTTCCCTTTTGGCGCCATGCGACCCGCGGTAGATCACCTGTACTATGAGTCTTTTAATCGCGACAACGTCGAGCTCGTTGACATCAAGGAAGATCCCATTGAGGGACTATTGGCGACGGGCGTTAAAACATCGCGGAACGAGTACCCCGTCGATATTCTTATCTACGCTACCGGTTTCGACGCTTTTACCGGCTCGCTCTTTGGGCCTGATCTTCGGGGTCGCAGTGGCATTTCGCTCCGGGAAAAATGGTGCGATGGCCCCGTCAACTATCTCGGCCTGAGCACCTCTGACTTTCCCAACTTCTTTATCATCGCCGGCCCGGGCAGTCCTTCTCTACTCAGCAACGTGCTGCTCTCAAGTGAAGAGCACGTGGACTTTATCTGCGAATTACTGTGTTCCATGAAAGAGAGGCAAATTGCAGAGATTGAGGCACTGCCCCAGTTTGAAAAAGAATGGGTGGCGCACGTTAACGAGCGATCAAAAGAGACGTTGTACCCCCTCGCCAGCTCATATTATGTAGGCGCTGAAGTAGAGGGCAAACCTCGCGTATTTATGCCTTATTCAGGAGGGGTAAGGGGATACCGGCGGATACTGGAGCGCGTTAAAGCCAATGAGTGGGAGGGCTTCCGCTTCGGATGATACCCAGGCACACAGCGCGACCCCACCTAGCCCATCGCGAGCCGCGTCCAACGAGCGACTCGCTGTAAAAAGACCGTCCCACCCCCCAGGCTTTCAGGAATACCTCACAAGCCCAGTAAAAACAAAAAAACCGGGGGAAATCCCCCGGTCAAGCCACAAACCCTACTCTAGAGAACCTTAGAAGTCGTAAGTCGCGCGGACTCCCCATGTCCTGGGTGGAGATAACCACATGGTCTTTGATCCTATCGAGGTATTGTCAAAGCCAAAGTTAAAGTACACCTCGTCAGATAAGTTTTTACCGTACAACGCCACAGACCATCTCTCGTCTGCACTGACAAAGGTAACGCTCGCATCGATCAAAGCGTAGTCGTCAAGTAAGAGAAAATTGAAATTATCAGCTGCCGCATCGTCTGCATAACTGTAGCTGGCTCGCCAACTTAGACGACCCGCAGCACCTGCTGAGTGGTCGTAGGTTCCCGCAACAAACCAGGTTCGCTCCGAGACCATTTGCAACATGAAGCTCCCCACATCGGTATCTTCACCAAAGGTGCGCTTCAGGAAATCTGCTTCATCGTAGGACGCGTCGACATATCCGTAACTAGCCTCTAGTGTCAGATTATCGGTAAGCGCGAAGACACCCTCCAACTCGATGCCTTGCATAGTCGCCTCTGCCGCATTAAAGATAGACTGCACTCCAGACTGATTATTTGCCGACAGTTGCATGTCCTCGTAAGCATTGTGGAATAGTGCAACGTTAAAACGCCCTCTCCCGCTCCCAATATTTGTCTTCAAGCCGATCTCAAAAGCATCGACCACCTCCTCGTTGTATGGGCCAGGCGTTGACCCGGGGGCGTCAGGACTGGTTACAAGGCTGGTGTCAGAAAAACGGACGTTATAACCGCCGCTCCTAAACCCTCTTGAGTAGCTTGCATAGCCCATCATGGCGTCGCTGACGTTCCAGGTCAGACCCAGCTTGGGCGTAAAGTTCGACCAATCCTCGCTATCATTGAAGGCCGGCTTACAATCACTCAAGCTCGCGGAGGAGCTCTCGCTAATCGGGTCACTGCCGCCAAAGTTTGAGCCGACGAAGCGCTTACAGTTACCGGTGCCCGTGGGGTCTCCAATGACACCGATCGCACCATCTTTTTCTTCTGAGGAATAGCGCCCCCCGAGCGTCACTGTCAGCCTATCTGTGAGCGCAAAGTCAGCCTGCGCAAATACACCAAAGGTAGAGTGGTCAATAGTAGAGGATGCTCTGAGGTCCAATGCATCGATGAGTAGACGTCGCTCGTTGTAGGTGTACTCCTGATCAAAAAAGTTTACGCCCGTGGTCAGACTCATCCGGTCTGAAATATCGCCGGACCAGCGAACCTCCAAACTCAACTGTTCCTGATCAAAGCCCGTACCCGGGGCAAATTGGAAGCGAATCGTATTGGGGGCGCCGTCAATGTCTCCCCACACCTCCTGTTCCATATCACGATAGCCCGCGACTGCTGTTAAAGAGCCACTCCAAAGATCCCAAACACCCTCAAGCGTGAGTGCAGACCACTCGATATTGTTTTCACCAACGGTCGTTTGCCGCGTACTGTTGTCAGCATAGGGATCAAGGTTAGGTTCGAAACCGGCGCACTCTGCCAGCACCAGAGCAGGCACCCCCAGACACATAAAGTTCCTACCCGACATGCCATCAGCATCAATATCGCCAAATTCGGCAATAGCCGTAAAAGTGCTGTGCTCTCCTTGAAAAGACACTGCAGGCCGCACAACCAACGACTCTCTGGCTCCTTGCTCACCGCCGATTGTGGTGTTGTCCCATATACCGTCTTGATCTCGCCATAGCACGGCGAGTTTGCCGGCAACGTTATCCGATATTGGCCCGCTTATAAGGCCTCGAGCCTCAAGCAGCCCATAGGCACCTGCCCCCACCTGAAGCTTTCCTTCTACCTCTTCATGGTTGGGTCTTGTCGTTTTTATAGTGACCGCACCCGCACTAACATTACGACCAAACAAAGTTCCCTGTGGACCCCTTAATACCTCAAGAGATTCGACATCAAACACATCCGTAACCACGCCATAGATAGTGCCAAAGGCAACACCATCCTGAACCACACCCACCGCAGGGTCCGACGAGGGAATCGATTGACCGGTTGTTCCCCACCCTCGAATTGAAAAGTTTGCTGTTCCCGGCACCGTGCCTTGCGGCGTCAATTGCACATTCGGTGCAGTGAAGCCGATATCGGTTAAATCAACTGCAAACATTGCCTCAATTTTGCGCCCTGAATATGCCGATATCGCAATTGGCACATCTTGTACGGCCTCCGCTACGGACTTTTTCTGAGCAGTGACATAGACCTCTTCAATCAGCGGATTGCTCTGCGCCATCGATTGAGCAGCAGTAATAGCAGCCGCCAGTCCTGAAGCTCCAAGAAGCAGCTTTTTGCTGCGGCTAGCGGAATCCAAATAGGGGGGTAGGTGCGACATGGAGCTATCCTCTTTTTATTAACATATGTGTTGATTATTGGGCAGAGCTCCGAAGGTGTCAACATTACTGTTAACTTTATAACTGCGCATCTTTAACGATGGTCTCGTGGTTTTTACGTGACGAAAATTGACGAACGGCGCTGTGTAGCCCGCGTTAAACGCGAGGTCGCCAACCGAAAACGGTGCTAAATCACTGTCATCCGCGCACAGCAGCATATTCGCAGGTGCTTTTTGGGCAATCACTCGATAGCAATGATAGGTGTATCGAAAAAGCCGCCGCCCAAGTGGCGATAGCGGGCCAGGCTCACTCGGCCGTTGATCGCATTATTGCCCTTGCCGCGAGCCCTGCAACATAGGCCCTAACCGACTCCACCTCATCGACCGAGAGCCACTGCGAAAAGCCAATCATGCCGCGCTCCTCCAATAGCCCTTCATAGACGACGGTGCGCCAAGCATCCTCACTTCTTAAAAGGGAACTGCGCCTAAGATCGGGCATAACACCTGAGGAGCGGCCAATCGGCCCGTGACATAACGAACACGACCGCTCGTATATCACACGCCCTGTCTCAACCATTTCGACTGGCCACTCGGTGGTGACCTTGACCATGGGGCCAAAGGATTTGCGCTCGACCACATACTCAGAATCCCCATCGATGGCAAACACAATCAGACGCCCGTTGGGTCTAGGATGTGGATCCTGAGCGAACGGCGTCGATACGCCATAGCCACCCCCATATCCGGCCATCACCGCGACGTATTGGACCCCGTCCAGCATGTAGGTAATTGGCGCAGCCATAATGCCGATATGAGTATCGAAGCTCCACAATCGACGTCCACTCGACGAGTCGTAGGCAAAAAACTCACCCGTCGCGAGGCCTTGAAATACCAGTCCACCCGCGGTTGACAACACGCCACCATTCCACGGCCCGGCGTGATCGACCCGCCATGCTTCTGTTTGAGTAACAGGGTTCCATGCGACCAATGATCCGCTAAGTGTGTCAGCAATAGCCTTTAAATCAGTGTCAGACTCCGACGGCAGTGAGTTAGCAAGATAGTCCACACCCCAATTGGGTGCCCCTTCACTAACGACGAACCGGCTAAAGCTTTCATAGACAAAAAAAGCCACCTGCGTGGGCACATACACCAGCCCTGTGTCGGGGCTGTATGCCATGGGATGCCAATTGTGGGCCCCTATCCCGCCTGGGGAGCCTACGAAAGGAGCGTCCTCATAGCGGGCGCCAGCGACCTCGATAGGACGGCCCGTGTCTTTATCGACTCCAGTAGCCCAATTAATAGGCACAATGGCTTCTGCGGAAATCAGACTGCCGTCAGATCTGTCAATCACGTAGAAGAACCCGTTTTTGGGAACTTGCATCATGACTTTTTTCAGCTCACCGTCGATCCTCAGGTCGGCAAGGATGATTGGCTGAGTCTGAGTGAAGTCCCAAGTATCCCCAGGGGTTCCTTGATAATGCCACCGGTAAGCACCTGTCTGATCATCGAGGGCGACGACAGAGGACAGAAATAAGTTGTCCCCCACTCCCTCTGAGCGCAACTTATGGTCCCAAGGCGAACCATTTCCCACTCCAATAAGAATCTGCCCCAGCTCTGCGTCGTGGACAATGGCATCCCAGACAGTACCGCCACCACCAAGCTGGTCGAAATCACCTTGCCAGGTGGCTCGCATCGATTCGAGCATATTGTCGGATACTGCGCCGTCGGGGCCTTTGGCCGACTGGGTGGGCACAGTATAAAAACGCCAGGTCAGCTCGCCCGTGTCTACAGAGTAGGCGCTAACGTAACCACGAACACCGTTTTCAGCCCCCCCATTCCCAATTACCACCTGTCCGTTAATCACTCGGGGCGCACCGGTAATGGTATATGGCAAAGATTGATCGACGGTCACCGTTGACCAATTCAACTCACCCGTCAGGGCACTGAGAGCCAGCAATCGACCATCGAGCGTGCCGACAAAGATTTGACCATTGTGATAAGCCGGCCCTCGATTAACCACATCGCAACACGCCTTGAAGGCGGTTGCACCCGGCACTTTGGGGTCGTGATGCCATAGCAGGCCACCTGTTTTGGCATCAAATGCATAAACATGCGACCACGCACCCGTGGTGTACAGCACGCCGTTGACTACCAGTGGCGTGGCCTCCAGGCCACGCGCACTATCAAATTCAAAGTGCCAGACAGGCCCCAACTTGGAGACATTATCGCGATCGATATGGGTGAGTTGGCTATGACGCTGCTCGGCCGGCGTGCCCCCGTGCACGCGCCACTCGCTCTGCACGGAGTCGATTTGGCCGAGTCCTTGCGGCGATGCCAAAACGCTAGCGCCCAGCTGGGCCAGCACTAGCGCACCGACAACGCTCAGGATCCTATGGCGACGCACTCTTTTGCAGTCTCCCTTGAGCATGGACCGGATCAACCTCTGCGCGCGCAAGCCAGTGATGCGTTCACGATAACAGTTGATTAGAAGTTGTACCGTAACTCTGCCCCAAAGGTCAGCGGTGCGGCGCGCACCAGATAAGTGCTGTTATAGCTACCCTCGACATTAATGCCATTGGGGTAATAAACCTCATCGGTGAGATTTTTACCCCACACCGCGATGCGCCAATCGTCTGTTTCCCAGGTTGCTCGAGCATTAACGACCCAGTAGCTCTCGCTACCGTCTCGAATTGGGCCTAATCCCAGTGGCGCTGCTGCCCCGCTGTAGTTACCGAACGTGTCGTAATTAAAGTGTCCTGAGAATGCTGCATCAACATGCAACTTTAGATCCCCTTGACCAAGTTGTCCGAGGTACCAGTCCATGCCCAAATTAGCGGAGTTTTGGGCGGCATAAGGGAAGGGATTCCCGCCCACGTCTATGACCCCAGCGGCGGTGAATATACAGTTACCGTCCTGGGGTAACGCGCCTACTTGGGTCGCGTCGCCGCAGTTCCCACCATCAAACTCGGTATCAAGAACACCAAGGCCTGCATTGAAACGAAGTCGATCGCTGGCGATCACCACAAGCTCCACCTCAAAGCCTCTCATCTCGCCATCAAGGTTGATGAGAAAGGTCGTTGAGTTGGGGTCGATTACCTGGTTTTGCTGCCCTTCGTAATCGTAGTAAAAAGCTGAAGCATTTAACTGCACGGTGTCGTCAAAAAAGCGGCTCTTGAAGCCAAACTCAAAGACATCTACGACCTCGGGCTCTACAAAGTACACCTGTGCCGCGCTCTGGAACGCCAGGCCGTTGTAGGTTCCCCCTCGGTATCCTTTACTGAAGCTGCCGAAAAGCATCAAGTTTTCGTTTGGTTTGAAGTCCAGAATCACGCGGCCCGTAGTCTGCGCAGAATCGTCGGATCGATTGAGCGGACCTGCGTTGCCTGCACTGGCAGGCACACAGACACTGCCATCCGCTGAACATGCATCTTCGAGCAAATAAAAACCATTGGCAATTCCCGGAAGATAGTCCGACACAAAGTAAGCACGTGGATCACCCGCGTCGTCGAAGAACGTAGTCAACGCATCCACATACGAGAAGTCATCTTCTGTCCTGCGCAGCCCCACTGTGACGGACCATGCGTCGTTCATTGCGTAGGTCGCCTCACCGTATACCGCCAGCGACTCTCGCTCTTGCGTGTAGTCCTGCGTTGCTCGGAATGGGGTTGGCAATCCTAGCCCAAGTGCCCCACCCGGATTGAAGTAAGACGGGGGTGCGCCCAATGCAGTATTGGTGTCGCTCAAGAAGCCGAAGAAGTTCGGCGTGTTATTACTGACGATTTTGTCCTCACCGTAATAAATGCCTGCAATCACATCCCACCGGTCCGAGGAGTACGCTAATCTGAAGTCCTGATTAAATGACTCCATATCGGATTCATAGCCAATCGCGCACACGTAGTAGGGCGTTCCATCACAATCGATATTGGGTAGCAACCCGTAATAACCGTTATCAAAGCCCGTTACAGAGGACAGCGTGATCGAATCGGTCAGATCATAGGCAATATTAAGGACCACGCCGTCAGTTTCTGTCTCGGCAACACCAATGGTGTCAGCCATGATTTCAAGGTCGTCTATTCCGAGTGCGGACGCATCGAAAGCCGGCGGCAAGTAATCGTCTAGCCCGATGCCATAGAGGCCCCCGAACGCCCCGCGAGATACAGCTATGTAACCGCCCTCTCCCTGGTTCTGGGGACTGTCCTGATCACCATTGGCATCGCTGACATAGGCTTTAAAAAACACGTTCAAGCGGCCCAGATCGAGCACCGCACCCAAGCGGAATGCGTAGCGTTCGCCACCACCCGAGTCTCGAGAGTCTGTGGTGTAACCAAACGATGGCCCAGGAAGATTCGGGTTGACCTGAACCGGGCCCGGGGGCAACCTGTTCTCTACGTAAGGGTCGCGCTCCATGTAGGTGCCCGCCAATCGGACTCCAAAGTTCTCGCTAACACTAATGTCGACAGCACCGCTGGTCTCTGCACGGCCGTAATTGCCAACCCCCGCGGTGATATAGCCTTGCGTGCCGTCAAGCTGCGGCCGCATGGTGGTAAAGTTGATGGCTCCACCCGTTGTATTGCGCCCGTACAGGGTGCCCTGCGGTCCCCGTAGCACCTCGATTTGCTGCAGATCAAATAGCTGCTGACCATGAGCAGCTCTAAAGGCCTGATAAACCTCATCGACATAAATGCCGTTTGGGGAAGATGCGTTAGAGTTGTACTCCGTACCCACACCCACACCTCTGATAGTGAAGTTCGGCTGTGTTTCACCGTAGGACGAACCCACCTGAAGATTAGGCATCGCGTTGTTTAGGTCTGCCGTGTTGAAGACGCCCAAATCCCGCAGCTGAGCAGCACTAAACGCTGTAACCGCAACAGGAACCTCCTGCAGGTTCTCCTCCCGCTTTCTCGCCACAACGACAATCTCTTCGATCTTGCTAGCATCACTTCTCTCTTGTGATACCGCGGTTGGAGCAGACAAACCCACCGCACCACTCGCAACAATGCCGCACGCTGCAACTAAAATTTTGCTATTCATATTTGTGTGCCTCTATTCGGAACGGCGTTATTCTTATCAACGTCAATGTTGATAATAATCCGCTCCTGCCTTTTGTCAACACAAAAGTTGATTTTATTGGGCGGCAAATCGCCTGTGCTTATTACTCCCGAATATGCTCTCTGGGTGAAGGTATTAAGCTTGGCTGAATCACCCGTCCTGCCCTGATCCTCGGGCCGCGATGGCCCGTAAACAGGGTCATTCCGCCCTTCTATCCGAATCAAACCCCACCGGGAGCCCCCACCCACCATGCGTTGTATCAGGATCCTGAGTGTTGCGTTGCTGCTGGCCGGGTGCGCCAGCGGCAGCGGGCAGGCTGAAAACGAGCAACCCACCACTGCACCCACCAACACACCCATCACTCAACCCACCGACAGGGAGTGGCCCGTGAGCGCGCACTACGACGGCAAACGCTTTTACAACACCAGTGGTGCCGACAAGGGCGCGGGGGATATCAGCCAATTCCTGTGGCAGAACCTGTGGAATAAAGAAAAGTGGCCCAAACAGGTCGAGAACCCCCCTGCCGACCCCATTGTGGAGCGGGTGACCGAGGGCATCCGCGCCACCTACATTAACCACGCCACAGTGCTGGTGCAGGTGGCGGGCCTGAATATCCTCACAGACCCGGTGTGGTCAAAGCGCGTGAGCCCGGTAACCTTTGCCGGGCCCAAGCGGGTGCGCGACCCCGGCATCCCGATTGCGGCGCTGCCCGAGATCGACCTGATTCTGATAAGCCACAACCACTACGACCACCTCGACACTGCAAGCCTGAAAACACTGCGCCAACAGCAGGAAAAAGAGCCGGTGATTGTGTCGGGGCTCGGTAACGCCAAGCTCCTCAAAAAACAGGGCTACCCAAACGCATTAGAGCTCGACTGGGGCGAGCACACCCAGGTGGGCGCGTCCACCGTGCACTTTGTGGAGTGCCAGCACCGCTCGGGGCGCGGCGCGTTCGACCAAATGAAGACCTTATGGGGCTCTTTTGTGGTGGAGACCCCCGAGGGGGCGATCTACTTTGCCGGCGACACCGGCCACTCGCCGCACTTTAAAGCCCAGGGCGAGCAATACGGGCCCTTTGCCCTGAGCCTGTTACCCATCGGCGCCTACGAACCCCGCTGGTTTATGAAAGACATCCACCTAAACCCCGAGGAGGCGGTGCAGGCGCACCTGGACCTCAACAGCCAGCAAAGCCTCGGCATTCACTTTGGGGTGTTTCAGCT
>Ga0181604_10001076_pt1 | contig 24821 bp, 19 predicted proteins | sample 041ome_12_FD_148663 | JGI IMG/M metagenome (GOLD analysis project Ga0181604, IMG submission 148663) | Coastal salt marsh microbial communities from the Groves Creek Marsh, Skidaway Island, Georgia - 041410US metaG (spades assembly) | ecosystem: Environmental > Aquatic > Marine > Intertidal zone...
AAAGGCTTCCTTCGCCCAGGCGGGGCAGGGGGCGGCCAGATGCCACACAACACGAACCGAACTCAGGTCAGACTCTGACCATCGAGGTTCTCTGAGCATTCGCTGCATCATGGTTGGCACCAGGTTGAGCACGGTGGGTCGATAGCGCTCAATATTCTGCAAGCACTGACTCACGTTGAAACGTTCGTTTAAGAGGATGCGGCCGCCGCGCAGCAGCATGTTGACCGAGAACCAAAAGGGCCCGTTGTGATAGAGCGGCCCGGGTGAGTACTTGAGATCACTCGATTCGAAACGCATCAGCATGGGAATGATCGGATTGTCGGCATCAAACAGAGCATCGCCGGTAGTAATGATCAGTTTGGGTTTGCCGGTAGAGCCGCCGCTGGCGAGCGCTTTGACTGGGTTGCTCACTCTGGTCGGGCGGATCTGCGGCGTCTCGGTATCGCCGTGGAATATGGCGGGATCCAGCGTCTCGAGCCCCGTGAGGGTGCGGCTGATCGCGAGCGTCGCACCCGAAAGTGCCAGCAAATGGTCGAGTTCTGCCTGGGGAAGTCGATCACTCACTGGCATCGGCGTGCCACCCGCTTTGAAAATACCCACGGTTGCCACCAAAAAATCGGTGCAGGTCGGTAAATGGATAGGCACGAACACCCCGGGGCCCACGCCTCGCTCAATCAAATCCTGGGCAATTTCATCCGACCGTTGAGACAGCACTTTGCGGGTAACCGCGTCATCGGAGCCATCAAGTCCCACGGTATTGATGACAATCTCGTCAGGCTGTTGTTGAGCGCAGTGGTCGAGAATTTCGCCGGGGGTTTTCAGGTTCAAAGACATGAATGCCTCACTGGGTCAATGTTTAGCGAGAAAACTGCTACTAATAGCTTGCGTACCACGTGCGCAACTACGCCCCAGGCTTGTGGCTCGTCATCTTTTTTCAGGATTATCTGGCTCAGTCTGTCATGGCGTCGCAAGCCCGCCCACGCGGAGTGATACCTTACCCTAGTTTAACGCCGGCAAAATGATCGTATCCCCCGAAATCGGATCGAAAAGGCGCCAAGGATTCTCGGCATTGGAAGATACAATGTCGGTAAGATCAGCCGTAATGGCAGAATGATTAAACTTGGTCTCAATTGAGCTGTCGCCAATGAGAATTCTTGCTCCCCGGGGTGCGCATCGCGTTTTAATGGTGAGGATCGACTTGTCGTCTAACTGTCCCATTTGAACGCGTCCTATCTCGCAAAAAACCGTCGAGTCTTCTCCATCCTCGGTAATCGCAGGTGGCGGCCGCTTTTGTATCTCCATCGAGCCGATGACCTGACGCCCACCGGTCTCGGTATTGAGGAGGGCAACCTCGTACTCTCCGGTCGTAGAGATCACCTTATTCAACAGGTCGCCGTACACTGCGCCGGTGACGACATTGGACCTCCAAGTGGTCTTAATTGCCTGCCCGGCAAATTCGATTTTTGTGGTTGCAGGAAGTGCCTTGTCAGTGACGACCCAGATGCCACCGTGGCCATCGGGCTGCTCATTAAACACCTGTCCGACAACGGTGTTGCGGGGGCCAAATTTTGGATTAACAGCAAACTCGTTTTTAGCATTGTCTGTTGTCGTCACGTTTTTCGCGGCTGGAGCATACAGTATCGCTAGAAGAATGAGATCTGCCTCGGTTTGACTCAGTACCAGTTGGTTAAGCACGCTTGTCTTACCGTCTTTGATTTCTGCGTGCATGATGGCCTGAAGCGTCGTTACGAGCATTTCCTCACTGTCAAATGCGCCTGGGATGGCCTCGAGACGCTCGAGTAGTCGATTTTCTGTCTCTATTGCCGAGGCCGGATTCCAGCTGGGGTCAGCCTTGTAAAAACCGTGAATCCCTTGCATCTGTGAGGCGACTGAAACCAGGAGGTCGCGAGGGGCGCGGGGACGCCTGGAGAGATATTGATACACGGTACTGGCAGCGCCGACTGTTGCACCGCCCACCACAAGGCCTGAAGTGAAGTTGCGCCTTCCGAGCTTCATGTTGTGCCTTTGCTCCCTGCGATATGCGCTGCCAAACGACAAGAAAGCGCTGTTATGGTTAACGTCGGATTGGAAAATCCGACTGATGGGAATACTGAACTACCAGCCACGTAGACATTGGGTGATCGATGAATTCGGCAATTTTCATCGACCACTCCCGACTCGGCACTAGCGCTCATCCTTGTGGTGCCCATATGGTGCCAGCCGTTGCCAATCCGTGCCGCCATGGTCTTCTTGTTCACGGGCTTCTCGAGTTTTAACCGCCCGGAATGAGTCAGATGCAAATAACGATTCAGATGAGAAATAGCAGCATCGAGCATTTCAAAATCACTGGGATTAAAGTCCCAGTGCAGGTTGAGCCGGCGCACGCCTAACTCGTCTCGCTCGTCACTCAACGTGATTCTAGACGTTCGACAGGGCGAGGGTTCCCAAATCATCGATGCGCGATAGCCGGCGATTTCGTCTTGGTCGGTGAGTTTGGTTACCCAGGGATTGAGCGCGTAATCACTATCAATACCCGAAATTTTGGGCACCGGGCGTAGCATCAAGCAGCAATTAATTATTTTTTCAGATTTCAATATCTCCTCGTCGATTGCTAATACTGGCATCACGCGATCGGGTGACTCTCCGAACTCCCGGTAGCGTAGATTTGCTCTCGCAAGAACCTGACCCACTGGCCACCCGGCATGGTCCATAAAGCCGCGCCCAAGCCAGTCAAGGTCTCGCCACGGCAGGGATTCATTCTGATCGGCACAGGATAAGAGGAATCTCGCATTTTCAATTCCACCCATCGCGACGACAAAGTGCCGTGCTCTGACAGTCAATTCATCGCCATTCAGAGATCTCGAGGTCACCGACGTTACCGTGCCGTCAGATGCACAGGCGAGCTTCACGGCGGTGGCATTGAGCACGCAGTTCAATCCGGATTGCTCTTTAACGGTGCTTAGATAGGTTTCACCAAACCGAGTTGGCGGTGAGAACCGAAAATACTTGGTCACGACGCCGTGTTGCGCGGGAAGTAGATCATCGAAGAACTCAGGAAATTCCCTGTCGAAATAGTCGGGATTATCAATTTGCAGCCAGCGGTGAGCGTCTTGGTACCATGGAGCGAGTATTGAGTGATCAATCGGCCATCCGCTGTTAGGTATGTGTGGTTTGGGACTGAAATCAATGGGGTCTAATGGCCGACACCAGCCGCCCCAGTGCCCGCTGGTACCACCGAAGTATCGCAGCCGAGATGGCCCGAGTGGATATTGTCGCGAACCTGATACGACGCCACGATACAAATCGAGGGCTCGACTGTCGGGTGCAGAGAGTCCGCCTCCCTCAAGTAGCACTACCGCTTTTCCACGATTTGCTAGTTCTGTTGCGCAGCTTATCCCCGCGGGACCGGCGCCAATCACACAGCAATCGGTCTCTAAAGTCGAATCGGGGACATCAGCGATTGATGTGAACAGCACACCCCAGCCTTTCTATTAGGTCTCTATGGGGCTGAGTCTACACCAGTCTGCAAAGCAGACTGAGTTAACGGCGCTTGCGGGGTTTCTATGAAGGCGTAGCGATAGCCGGCTTCCATTCATGCGCCGTTGCGGCTCGGCGTTTGCTACCGATTTATTGACCTTGCTTGATCTCCAGTAAAGCCTGCCTGACCAGCGGCAACTGATCGTTGCCAAAGTACAATCGATTAGCAATGAACAGCGTCGGTGAGCCGTAAGCGCCGCGAGTGATTGCCTCCTCGGTATTAGCACGCAGTTGGTCTTTGACCGGTTGCGAGGAGGCTTGCTCAAGGAGCGTTTCCCCGGCAAGGCCACATGTATTGGCAACTTCACTCAGGATAGCCGGCTCATCGATGTTACGCCCTTGGGCAAAATAGGCGTCGAATGCTGCTTGCGAGAAACGCAACAGCGCGTCCGGGTTATCTTCCAGTGCGCAGCAGCAGCGCATTGCCAGCACGGACTTTACCGGGTGATGCTCGGTGGGAAACACCAGCGGTAAATTCGCGAGCCGCGCCCACTCATGCAACCATCGGTAGTTGTGAACAATTTTGGGCGACATGGGTTCAGCGCGTGCCGCATAGACATCGGGGTTTACTGCGTTGAAAACCCCCCCCACCAGAAAAGGTCGCCAGCGCACTGGGACGCCGGTTTCCGCAATAATAGGCTGGAGATTATTAAACGCGAGATAGGTCCACGGCGACGACAGATCGTAAAATACTTCCAAGGTCTTCATGAGGGTAGCGCCTCTGCAAACGACCACCCGATGCTCACCGGATACGTGCGTCGTTGCAAGCCTCTGGGATTGGGTTGCCGTTAAGAGGAGCTCACGGTATAGCACCCCGACCCTGCCACCCGAGCAACTACCCGTCAGTCACTGACTTTATGTTCAAGTACTGTGATGACGGGCATGGCTATTAGTGGCTATGAGTAGCAGGTAGCAGGGGAGCATGGTTGGCTATCGAAACCGCTGAGCTTGCCGCTTGCGACTGCTCTGCCATCAGAAACGCGCTGACGAACAACATAACAACGCCGCCGATAATAATACGTAGATCTTGCATGGTTGACCTCCTGTCAATGTGAAGTGGCTTCCTGCCACCCCGGCAATCTAAGCAAAACCGGCGGATCGCTCAATGTCAGAAATAACAATCAGGCTTGCTGGTCTATCCAACTTCAGCGCTGTCTGCTGTCAATCGAGCCATCGAGACGAGTTCAACTTCCAATTAAAGTAATAAATTGCCGTGAAAATAATGTCATAAAAATGTTTTATAAAATCAAAAAACTCGTGAAATATAATACGTAATAACATTTTAATGATGAATCAATGCCACAGAATCGAGACAATACACTTAAGGTTTGTGTGCGGCACGGGTGCCGCAGGCGTGCCAAGAGCAAGTTTTGTAGCGACGAGTGCCGCGTGGCATATCACAATGCCAAAAGAGCGCCAGCGGCCAAGGTCCGGATCATGTGTCTGGGGTGTAAAAGCGTTTTTCACGGCAGACCCGATCAAAAGACCTGTGGCGCCACTTGCCGCTCTCGGGTTTTTCGAGCGCGCAAGCGATATGAGGCGCAAGACGACGCTGCACCAATGGAATGGAACAAAATTACGCCCTTTTCACCCGCAGAACTCAAAAAGCGGATGCAGGCACAGCCACTTGAGCCGGGAGTCGAGTATTCGTGGTTGCCTGCCGCGCCGAAAAAAGTGCGGGTGCGCGGTGCTTCAGCCCCCGCCAATCAGATGCGTTTTGATTTTTCCGAGGATGCGGCCCCTTCAGACAGCGGGAAGGCCTGAGGTGCACCGAAAATAGCCAGAAGATGGCGCTTGCGACTGGCTCAGCGCGTAACGCGACAGAGGCGCAAGCGCCCTAAAGGAACGGGGTGGCCAACTCGCTGGCCACTTTCACTATAAGAACCAGGAGCCGCCGTCTACCATATGGGTCTGCCCGGTGACAAAGCGACTGGCATCGGACGCCAGATAAATCACGGTGCCGGTAAGATCCTCAGTCTCTAGGTTAAGGGGAATCAGCTGATTCGCGGCGATCACGGCCTTGGCCTTGTCAAATTTCTCGCCAAAAAATTCTCGAGTTCCCTCTGTCATTACCGCTGAAGGCGCCACTGCATTCACTCGGATATGATCCCTCCCCAACTCGCGCGCCATGCCCCGGGTCATACCGATAACGGCCGATTTCGAAGCCACATAGTCGAGACCGTAGGGCAGACCGTACACCGCTGCCAACGATGAAATATTGATAATCGATCCACCTCCACCCGCGCGCATGTGCGCCACGACCGCGCGACTGGTCAGCCAGGTGCCTTTGATATTGACCTGCATGACTTGATCCCACTGCGCTTCTTGCAACTGCTCGAATCGGGCGCCTTTCAGCCCGGCATAGAGCGCGGCGTTGTTAACGAGCCCGTCAATGCGGCCGAAGACCTCTATCGTTTGGGTGGCCATCGCCTCGCAACTCTGGCTATCCGCAACATCAAGGGAAACCGCGATCGCCCGGCCACCAGCTGTCGTGATCGCGGCAACCGTATCGTCGCAACCACTGATATCGGCGGCGACAATCGCGGCGCCTTCCTGCGCCATGGCCTCACAGTAGGCACGACCCAGCCCCCGGGCGGCACCGGTAACGATCACGACCTTATCGGTAAGTTGCATAGCGTCATCCGAAATACAGTAGCCAGATGAGTGTAACGCGCATCGGTCGCAATGACGCGGCAAAAAAGCGGTTTGTCCGGAGCGGCAGAGGGAGGCTGGCCAAAATGCATTGCGCAAGAACGCATTGACGAAGTTTTTGCGCAGAGTCAGATGCATTCACTACCGCTTTCTGACACTCTGTAGAACATTGTCTTCATGACTTCTGATATGCGCCCCGCTGTCCCGTGGGGACAGTGACAAGAGCCGTGTTATGCCATTTCCTATCGAAGCTGTAAGAGCGCAGTTCCCTTCTCTGGCCACCACCGACCAGGGGCAGCGCCGTATTTATTTTGATAACGCGGCCGGTACCCAGGTGCCGCAGCAGACCATCGCGCGCATGGTCGATTTTTTTCATCGATACAACAGCAATACGGGTGTGTTTAATCCGACTTCGGTGGAGGTCGATGCCATGTACGCCGAGGCGGTGGCGGCGATGGCCGATTTTCTGGGTACCGACGATCACGGAGAGGTTATTCTCGGTGCCAATATGACGACCCTGACGTACCAATTATCGCGCAGTCTGGCGCATCAATTTGCGCCCGGAGACGAAATCATTATCTCCCGCATGGAGCACGAGGGTAACGTCACACCGTGGCTGCAAATGGCCGAAGACAATGGCCTGATAGTGAAGTGGTTGGAGTTTGATCGTGACACCTGGCGCGTAGAGCCCGCGCTACTGGAACCGCTGTTAACGGATCGCACGCGACTCCTCGCTCTCAACTACGCCAGTAATCTGACCGGTGGCGTAAACGATGTGAAAGCGCTGACTGCTATGGCGCAGGCCGCCGGTGTCATGGTGTATGTCGATGCCGTGCAATACGCCTCACACCGGTTGATTGATGTGTCTGATCTGGGCTGCGATTTTCTCGCCTGCTCGCCCTACAAATTTTATGGTCCGCATCTGGGCGTCGTGTTTGGCAAGCGAGCGCATCTAGAGGCGCTCCACGCTTACAAACTCCGCTGTGCTACCAATGACTTACCGCTGCGCTTTAGCATTGGTACCCCGGCATTCGAATTGATTGCGGGTTTGCTGGGGACCCTCGAATACTTTACGTGGCTGGCAGAGAAAACCGGCGCGACGGGTGGGCGCCGCGATAAGTTTCAGGCTGCCTATGGCGCGATGGGCGCCCACGAGGATCAGTTGCTGGCACGCCTCCTGCCGGGGCTTCTGAGTATCCCCGGGTTATCGCTCCGGGGGGCCCCTAACCTGCAGCATCGCGTGGCTACCGTCTCTTTTACCCACGAGCGCCATCCTGCCAGCGCCATTGCCCGGCAGCTTTCTGCTGCAGGTGTGTACTGTCATTGGGGTGACAACTACGCCTTTGAGGTGTCGCGAGCGCTAGATCTTGACCCCGAAGAGGGCGTACTGCGACTGGGTCTGGCTCACTACAACACAGTGGGAGAGGTCGACGAGGCGCTGGCGATCATTCAGTCAATCTTCGCCGCATAGCGCGCCCTTAGCGGGCAGGCTTGTGCGCGTTCTGATTGTCAGACCAGATCGCTTCGACCCACTGGCGTATCAGCAGTCCCTCCTGCCAGCGATCGGATAACTCGAGTTGATCGCCGTCGGTAATGGCATAGGGGGGAGGGCCCAGTTCCACCAAAAATCGCATCGTTGCGTCCTCGGTTTGACGGGCGCGCCAGCGTGTAAAGCCCTGTGCCCACCAGGCGCGATATTGCGCTACCCAGGCGCCGTGCTGCGGAAAACTCAGCGGCACCTGAATCTGCTGATTATTGGAGATGCGGCCCTGAAAGGAGTCCGAACGCTCGAGAATAGTGGCGAAATAGTCAGTATCAGTTGCACTCAAGGGGAGCTGCAATTCGCGGTCGACCACAAAGTGAGAGAGGTCTGCACACAGGCGGAGCGCTGGCACCGCCGCTAATACTTCGAGAGTGAAGAACAGGTCATTCAACGTCCCGTTACGATGGGTTTCCAGCAGCACCGGAAAAGGGTAGTTCTCAGCCATGGCAAGCCACGCCTCGACTACGGGGATAGCATCTATTGCTGTCAAGGGCATAACGCCGCCAATCACATTGACCTGGGTGGCATTCATTTCTGCGGCCATCTCTAAGAGTGGCTGCAACGCTTCCACGTCGTGGGGGAAAGCGTTGACCATGCACTTCAATCCCAGTCGCTCAAAGGCGGGCTTTAGCGCCAGACATTCGGGAATCTCCGATACGTTGGGATCCAGGCAGGTGCCCGCGTAGCCGGCCTCGGCAATGCGCTCCAAATGTACCTCGGGTGGGTGTTCGGGCTTTCCGGGGATGCGTTGCTCCATCGCCCAGAGCGACTGGTAAATATCGAGGGTATGTGCCATCGGTGGAGCGCTAGAACGACGTCAGAAACGATGCGGCGTTACCGCCGGTGAGCTGCGCTGATTGTGCCGCGCGCAAAAAGTCTTTGCCGCTTGCGGATTTCAGACCGGGGGCGTCGTGAAAAATACGATAGCGGCGGTAGCGGTGATACATCAGTAGCTGGGGCCAGAGTCGAATCACGGTATCCGGGTCTTCACCGAATAACTCACGGTGAAGCGTGGGTAGCTCAAACCAGGGCGTGGTGGGTTTGGCGTGGTGCGCATTGTGGTAACCAAAATTCAGTATGAGCCAGTTCACCCACTCGTATCGCCAGGAGAGAATGGGGCTAAAAGTGTGTTCCTGCTCCCATTCCAGATCTCCCTTGTGTTCCGAGACTTCGTCGGTAAAAAGGTTGGTCCGATAGGGGTAGTCATGTTCGAGGCCATCAACGAAGCGCAAAACAATAATCATCAGCATATAGGCAATAAGATAACCCGCGAGGGCAGCGGGCGCCCACCAGGCCAAAGCCACGAGTAAACCAAATCGAATCAGGATTACAGCGATATTACGGGGCATTTGGTCGCGCCGCTGAGGAATGATGAAGGCGGTGAACACCATGATGGTGTGCATCAAAATGCAGTGCGCCGGGATGTAGCACCACTCCAAAAAAATAGTGATGCGGTAGATGAGAGGGTATTTCCGAAAAAACGCCTCGTAGTCGAACCACACCACGTCATCGTTTTCGACATGGTGCCGAAAGTGCTTGGTGCGGATATCTTCCACGGTGCCGTAACAGGACCCGCATATCCAGCCAAGGAGCGCTGCCAACTGCAGGTTGTGGCGGTTCGTGCTGAACACTGTGTTGTGGGCGCATTCATGAATCATGTATGCAGCGATGATCATGCCGTGACCCACCAGCAAGACACCGGGAACGAATCCAATCCAGCCGCCCTCAAGTAGGCAATACCAACCAGTCAGGTAGGTAATAAGCGAGTAGATGATGGCGCTACTGTGCCACAGGCGCCCTCTGTCGGTTTTGAAAGTCCAGGTAGTCATGATTCGGGCTTCGGCACGAGCGGACCGCTGCCAGTGCACCTCAATGAAAGGAGCGTCCAGTATACGAACGCGCGCCGGCGAAAAAAACCGCGCCCCGATCTGGGCGACGAAACTGCGTGCGCTTCACTGGGGCCGATAGTCCTCGACAGTTTCACCCAGCCACCGTAAACCCAATGCGGTGGCTGCCCCCGCCAACAGCATACCCACCCACCAAGGTAAGCCCAGGCTGGTCGGTAAGGTGCCGCAGAATAACGCCGCGGCACCTGCGAGGAGGGCATAGGGCAGCTGGGTTCTTACATGTTCTATGTGGTCGCACCCCGCCGACAGGGAAGACATCACCGTGGTGTCCGAAATCGGCGAGCAGTGATCGCCCCATACCGCGCCTGCCAATACGCCCGACACCGAAGCGTAGAGAATGTGATGACCGTCCGGTCCCGCTACTCCCTGACTGTTCATGATGGCCCAGCACAGGGGCAGCACCAGCGGCAGCAGAATCCCCATAGCCCCCCAGCTGCTGCCGGTTGAAAAAGCAGTAAAAGCGGCGAGTACGAAAACCGTGGCCGGTAATGCCGATGCCGGCAGGCTATCACCGAGGCTGGCGATCAAGAAATCAGCCGTGTGGAGCTCCCGGCTGATTTCTGACATCGACCAGGCCAGCACCAGAATAATCATCGCGATAAAAGTAAACCGCGCGCCGGATACCCAGGCGTCGACAATCTCGTCCAGCGTTAACAGTCTCTGCACGGCGGTCATCACGACCGCCGTGAAGGCGGAGAGCAATGAGGCCCACATGAGCGCTTGGTAAGAATTTGCCGTACCGATGATGTCGCTAATGGTGTCTCCTTCACCGGTGATATAGAGGCCCGCAAGAATCCCCACGATCATGACGATCACCGGTAGCAGCGCGTTGATAGCATTGGGTCGAATGCCGTCTTTCATTGCCAGCGCCGCCTCGTCATCTTGCCCGACGGTGGAGGTGACGGGCGGCGCCGTTATGCCCGTGGCGCGCGCGCGTCTTTCGGCCGCCAGCATGGGCCCAAACTCCCGACCAGTGGTGATCACGAGCACCATGAGGAAGATCGCCATAAAGGGATAAAAACTGTAGAGAATCGAATTAAGGAAGATGCCGTAGGCGCTGAGCTCGAGTCCGTCCAAATGTGCGGTGGCGTCACCGATTAAACTCACCTGGTATCCGATCCAGGTCGTGACCAAGGCGACGGTCGCAATGGGTGCAGCGGTGGAGTCAACGATATAGGCTAGCTTTTCCCTCGAGATGCGGAGCCGGTCGGTAATGGAGCGACTGGTATTACCCACCACCAGCGTATTGGAATAATCGTCGAAAAAAATCACCAGCCCTAAAGACCACACCGCGAGTTGGCCGCGCCGCGCCGTATTGGCACCCTTGATGATCCACTCGACGATGCCACGCATACCCCCATTGCGGGATATGACGCCGACCATGCCCGCGATCATGAAGGTAAACAGCATGATGGTGACGTGGTCGCGATCGGCCACGGCGTTGACCACGTATACTTCAAAACTGGCCAAGAGGCCGTAAAAAACGCCCTCCAGACTCATGCCCTGGAGCGCCCACGCACCCAGCCACAGTCCAAACATGAGCGCAGGTAGGACGCTGCGCAGCAGCAGTGCCATTCCGATGGCCAAGAGGGGTGGCAGGATCGATACCCAGCCGGGAATCACCGGCACTGTGACAGTGGCGCTGACCGCGTCGTTGATGATCAGAGTGAGATGCGCAGTGTCCGTGCCGTGCGTCGTGACGCCGACGAAAACCCAGGTGTCATCGGTCCGTTCTGCCTGATACGTCAGTTCGTTAACCACGAGCGTGGGGATGCTTGCTAACGTCGAGGCATCTGACTGAGCTGTAAGGCTGAGTGTCAGATCGTAAGGAATACCGTCCAGAAATACATCGGGTACTGAGACGCGCTCTTGATCAGCTAGCGTCAATGTCGCAAAGGCGGATGCTACAGCCGCAAGCAGGATGCTCATGAGCCCGCTGAAGAGTTTGCCTCGCATTGTCTGCCCCCGATAATTTATGCTCGATTATTACAGTAATTGGTAACCCTGTGGTTGCTCGGGCGCGATTTAATCCTACCGATGACAAGCAAGTGCGGTGTGGGCGATAGGTGCGCTTCGGAGGACAGATGTCGGAGTTTTTTTTGTTACTCATGGCCGGTCTGCTGAGCGGCCTGGTGAACACGGTCGCAGGCGGGGGCAGTTTTATCACCTTCCCGGCGTTGCTGGCGGTCGGTGTGCCTCCGGTAGTGGCCAATGCGACCAATACTTTTGCGTCTTTTGCCGGTTACGTTAGCGGCGCGGCGGGTTTTCGTCAGGCTTTGTGGGCACATCGCGGCCGGCTTTTTGGTGTGATCGCGCTATCGTTGGTTGGCGGCGGTTTGGGAGCATGGCTACTTCTTAACACCCGGGAGACAACTTTTCAGCGTGCGGTTCCCTGGCTCTTGCTGCTGGCAACCCTCTTATTATTGTGGGGCGAGACGATACAGCGTGTCTTGCACGCCTGGCGCGCCCGGAATCCCCATCGCTCTCGAACCGTTGTGGTCTTGTTGGCGACGCTGCTTCTCGCTACCTGCATCTATGGCGGCTTCTTCAATGCAGGGCTGGGCATCATTCTGCTGGGCTATTTGACCTTGGCAGGCTACCGCGACATTCACTTGATGAACGGCATTAAGTTGCTGGTGTCGGCAATGGTAGCGGTCGTGGCGATCGTTATGTTTGGCGCAGGGGATATCATCGCTTGGTATCAGGGCTCGGTGGTGATGGCCGGCACCGTGGTGGGCGGTTATGCCGCAGCGCGCGCGGTACGGGTTGTCAGCCAGACCTGGCTGCGCCGGTTTATTGTCGGCGTCGCGCTTGGCATGACCGGCTATTTTTTTATCAACGCTTACGCGGTAGTGTGATTCAGCGCACTTTTGACGTGTTTGGGAAACTGCATCGCAGCCACCGCGCCGACCACTGAAAATACCAGCAGCATGATAAACAGGTGCTGAAAACCCAAAAGCCCCGAGTTTTGGTCGATCAGGAATCCGGCGACGGCACCCACATACACGTCGGGGGTGTAGCCGATCACCGATACCAAGCCAACCGCGGTGCCCGTGCGTGCCAGAGGGATACGACCTTCCTCCAGTAATCCAAAATACAGCCCGCGCAGCCCGAAAATTGCGACGCCGGTCACCAGCGTGTTGAGCAAAATCATCGTCATGGAGCCGAGGGCCGTGCCGGTAAAGGCAAATAGCGCATGGCTGATAATCAATAGCACGAAGCACACGAGCGCCATGCGGGAGATGCCCCATCGGTCGCCGAGCATACCCAGCGCCAGAGCAGCGATAGGCCGGGTCCACGCACCCATCGTGACGATTTCAGCGGCGTCGATTTCATCAATGCCGTGGCCCCGCACCGCAAACAGAGCGTATTGATCGAAGGCTTTGTAGCTGGTGTAGGCACAAACCAGAATCGTCATCTGCAGCCAGACCACCTTGAGCTGTAGGACGGATTTCACTTGGTGAAAAAATGGGCCGGGGGAGAAACTACTTGAACGCTGGCCAGTGTCAGTCAGTCCTTTGAGTGTGAACCACACCATGACGCCGACTGCCGCCGTGACGGCGGTGTACCCGTAAATGACTTGCCTCAGTACGACGCCCTTCTGGGCTAATGTCGCTGCGTCGTATCCCAACGGGAAAGCGGCCGAAAAAACGAACACGCCGGCAGAGGCGAGGACCGCTGCGAGCAAGCCTCTGCCGCCATCCAGCAGCCCATAGGCCATCCCCTGTTGATCATTGCCTCCCCACGCCCGCGTGACTTTTATCAGTGCCGCCCAAAAGAGCAGGATATTGGTCAAACCGAAGAACGCCCATACCAGCATGATTCCAATAACATCGGGGAAAGATGCCAGATACAACCCGCCCGCGGCGGTGGCCCAAAGTGAGCCGGATAGCAGCACCCGGGGTTCATACCGATCTGCCAGCGGGCCGCCGAAAAAATACGCCACCATGGCGACCAATCCGTAGGCGCTCTGTGCTACGCCGAGTTCAGTCGCAGTGAGCTCAAAAACCTCCAGAAAGGTCGGTCTGAAAAAACGCGTGATGTGATAGGGCAGGGTGAAAATGGCTTCCCCCGCGCAAATCAGAGAAAAAATAACCACCCCGCGTCGCCAGCGGGAAGTCACCACAGCGTTGTTACGTTCGGTGTAAGAGGGCGCGTCAAATTAATCGGTCAGGCCAACCAGCCCAACAGTAGCTCGATGATGACCACGTTGGCGATGTCTATGAAGAAAGCGCCCACCAAAGGCACGATGATGAAGGCTTGATGGCATGCGCCATAACGCTTCGTAACCGCCGACATATTGGCCATGGCCGTAGGGGTCGCTCCCATCGAAAAGCCGCCAAAGCCGGCAGAGACCACCGCCGCTTCGTAGTTTTTGCCCATTACACGGAATACCACAAAGATGATAAAGGTCGCCGCCACGGTTACCTGAGCGCCGAGAATAAGCACCAGTGGCCCCGCCAGCTCTACCAGCTCCCATAGCTTCATGCTCATTAGTGACATGGCGAGGAAGGTGCCCAGCGAAACGTCAGCAATCAGTGCAATGGAAGGGGTTCGCGCGGGCCACTTGGTGCCGGTGATGCGGGGTAGCGCGTCGGGTCGCAAATTGGTGATCAATATCCCGGCGAAGAGGCAGCTGACAAACAACGGCAGCTGCACACCGAGCTGCTCCAGACCCTCATCGAAGAAAACGCCAATAATGATACAAATGTGAATCGACAGGATGGCATCCAGGACGTCCATGTAATGCAGGCCCACCGGCTTATCTTCTTCCATAATGCCGACATCCACGGGCCCATCGGTTTCCGGCGTCAGCTGATATTTTTGGATGAGGAATTTGGCAATCGGCCCGCCCATTAAGCTTGCGAGTACCAATCCAAATGTGGCGCAGGCAATCCCCAGCTCCATGGCACCCATAATGCCGTAGCGCTCGGCGAAGATGGGGGCCCAAGCGATGGAGGTGCCGTGCCCGCCGATGAGCGACACGCTGCCTCCCAGGATGCCTACCGCGGGTTCGAGCCCCACGGCCGTTGCGACGCCAATGCCTGTGAGATTCTGGAGCATCATGAATACTAAGGTTGCGGCCAGCAGAATCACCAGCGGTCTGCCGCCGGCCAGCAAATCCCGAAAACTGGCGTTGATGCCAATGGTGGTAAAGAAGTACACCAAGAGCACATCGCGCGCGCCCAGCGTAAATTGCACGCTAATCCCCCCGAGGGCGTGAAGAGCATAAAAAAGAATGCAGACCAGTAACCCCCCGGTCACCGGCTCGGGGATACTGAATTCGCGGAAGGCAGGGACCACTTGGTTCAGTCGTTTGCCGATAAACAAAACCACGATTCCCAAGGTGACGGTCAGGAAGTGGTCGATGTTCAGCGTGCCTTCGACAAGTTCCATAAAGCGATCCTTTATTTTTATGGGTAGTGATCCGACCATCGCGGAATCACTTCCTGAGGTCAAGTCTGCGGCCAATCGCTGTCACCTGCAGCGTCAATTTGTCACCTACGGAGTGGCATGGGGTGGACCATCCGTCTACGGTACGACACAGGATGGCGCGACCGATGGGATTTTTGTTGCGCAGCCTACGTAGTCGCTACTCGCGGCTGTCAGCGCTCATCTTATGGTAGGAGGAGATCCCGCTCATGCTTTGTACGCAGATTTCGCGCCCCCTCGGCGTTCTACTTGTCAGCGCATTGTTGGGTTGCGCCAACAGCGCCGCGTTTGACCTAGCTCCCGAGGCTGAACCGGATGGGGCCGCGCTGCCTTCCGGTGTAACGCCTGCATCGGAGCTCGACTGGAGAAAATTGCCTGCCCCTAACCATACGCTGGCGGATTTCAGACCCGGCGAGGTGGGGCAGTACTGCTTTGATCGCGCTACCCAGCCTTATACCGCAGTGGTCGACAGTCATTTTCATCCCAAGCCTTTTGGTGGTCCGGCAATGGATGCGCAGCACTTGTGGCAGACGTTTGATCGACTGGGCGTCAGATTTATCAACTATTTTGGCATTGGCCAAGTTCTCGAACTGGATGCCAACTGTGCCTACTACCTCGATTGCCCGGGCGTCTCGGCGATTCCCAGTATCAAGAATGATTTTATGAATGGTTTGGAGATCGCCGCTTACGATCCGGACAAAATTCATATTACGCTCTCAATGACTTTTATTGACCTTGCCCACGCGGAGAATGCTGTGGAGACGATTGCGCTTTATGATCGGGAGTTCCCGGGGATGTTTTCGTGGTCGGGAGAGCTCAACATCATGAAGCAGGCGCTGCTGGGTAACAACGCGGAGCCCGCGACGATCGAGAGTATCGATGCCTGGGCGCCGTTTATGGCGGTGTTTCGTGAGCGCGGTATCCCCGTAACGCTACATTCAGATTTAGGCAGTAACGCCAATCCCACCGAGTTCCTGCACCTGATGGATCACGTGTTGGAACGCTATCCTCAGAACAAAATCGTATGGGCCCACATGGGTCTGTCTAAGGAGCTAACCACGATTAGCCCGGAGCAGCATGTGCGTCTGATGGGAGAGCGTCTAGACGCGTACCCCAACCTTCATCTCGATATATCCTGGGATGTGATTTACAACGCCTACCATCGCTGGGGTGAAATTTTTATACCGTTCTTCGAGGCTTACTCTACCCGTATTTTGCCGGGCTCCGATTTTGTCGCTGCAGATTATAAAACCTGGGAGGACTATGCCCACGAACTTGAGGTTACCAGTCGAGCGCTTCGGGTATTGGGTGACGAAGCTTTCAGGAACATTGCTCTGGGCCAAAACTATTTTGAATTGATGGATCTGCCCTATGAAGCGCCACCGCTTTGTGCCGCGGACGATTAACAGACAAATATTCAAGGAGGCATCGATGCCTGAATATTGGGTATGAGGCACTGGTAACGTGTTTCGCCACCGAGCTCATACAGATCCGCATGCGATCCTGGGCCTAGCCCTGTCACTCGCTATTTTAGCCTCTACGCCTCAACTTTTCGCTCAGGAGGTCGCTGAGCAGGATGATCGCGTCATTGATGAGGAGCCTAATCAGGACACCACGATGGATGCTCTGGGGACCGATTCCGCGCGATCCAAGTGGTTTTTTGAGGATGCGGAGCTGGTATTGAAGCCCCGAACTTATTACTTGCATCGTGGCTATGACGTTGCTGATACCCGCGCCGGATGGGCGCTCGGGGGCGGCTTGGAGTTCCGGTCTGGCTGGTGGCAGGATCGTCTTCGTCTCGGCGCTACGCTCGCGACCTCGCAAAAACTCTACGGTCCCGAAGAAAAGGACGGCACCCAACTCTTCAAACCGGGCCCGGAAAGCTTTGCAGTCGTCAGTGAGGCCTTTGCCACTGTGCGACTGGTCGGCGACCACGGTATACGAGTGGGTCGTCAAACCCTGGATTTGCCGTACCTGGGTAAGCACGACCTGCGTATGATTCCAAACACCTTTGAAGCAGTGGGCATCGGTAACAAACCCGGTGACGGCTTTGCCTACATGGCGGGCTATGTGGATACCATCAAATACAAGGACAGCGACGAATTTATTCCGATGTCGGAGGCTGCCGGCGCCAAGGGCACGGATGATGGTCTGACCTTCTGGGGTATGCGCTACCGCATGCCCGATGACTCTGTCTATGGCGTACTGCATCAGCGTACCCCTGATTTGTTCCATACCACCTTCGCCAAGGCAGAGAAGCGCTTTCAGCTGTCGGAGGATGCCAGCCTGTGGGCCGACGTTTCCTGGACTTCCCAGAGCAGCCTCGGACAAGCGCTCATTGGAGATTTCTCCACGCATCTGATTTCGGGGCGGCTTGAGTGGGTGTCGGGAAGGCAAAAAATTCGGCTTGCGGCCAGTACGACTGACGAGGGCGGCAATATTCAGAAGCCCTATGGCAATCCCGCCAATTATCTGTCGATCATCATCAATGATTTTGATCGTGCCGGTGAGGACGCGTTCTCGGTGGGTTATTCCTATGATTTTGGTCAGGTCGGCGCAGGAAAGCTCAGCCTGTTTACCAACTTGGTATGGGGAGATACACCAGATGCGGGGCCTATCGCCAGCCCCGATGCCAGTGAACTGGACCTGACGGTGGACTGGCGCCTGAATCGCGGTTGGTCAGAGAAGGTTTGGGTGAGGTTGCGTGCTGCGTGGGTCGATCAAGACGACGATTTCCCCGGATCAGATGACCTATTTGATTTTCGCATTATCGTGAACTACGACTTCGATTTGCTCTAGGGGTGCGCTCAGGAAGACAGTTCCTGCTTAGTCTCTGCGATACGTTCCCGATCCAACTGATCTCCGGAGGCGGCCCGTGCCGAGGTAAATCGCGCCAGTGCGAGATAAACCACCGGCGTTAGATACAAAGTGAAGGCCGTGGCGAGTCCCATACCGCCAAAGACCACCCACCCCACGGCAGCGCGGGCCTCTGAGCCCGGTCCAGATGAGAGTATCAGCGGCAGTGCACCAAAAATGGTAGATACCAGCGTCATCACAATGGGCCGCAGGCGGATGCGAGCGGCTTCTTCTATCGCTTCGCGCACGGCGAAACCGCGATCGCGAAGCTGGTCGGCGAACTCCACCAGCAAAATACCGTTTTTTGCGATGAGCCCGATCAGCATCACCAGGCCCACCTGCGAATAAATATTTAAAGAAGTCCCCGTGAGGTACAGCGCGCAAACAGCTGCGGCAAGGCCAAAGGGCACTATCGCCATGATCACCAGCGCCGAGGTAATGCCCTCAAACTGCGCGACGAGTACCAGAAATACAATCAGCAGTGCAAAGCCATAGGTGATCATTGTCTCGCGATTGGTTTCAGCCAGCGCGGCCGCTTCACCACGGGTGATCAGGATAATGCCCTCGGGCAGCGTCTCCTCTGCCAGCGCATACAGGTCATCGACAGCTTCCTGCATCGCAACGCCCGGATTAATTTCAACATCCAACTCAATCGCTCGGCGTTGCTTGCGACGATCCAGCTGGCCCGCAACGCCTTTTTCGTTCAGTTGGACAATACTAGATAAGGGCACGAGGGGGCCCGCGCGGGTGCGCACGTACAGGTTGACCAAGTCATCGGGGTCACGGATTTTGTCCGAGCCCGCCTCCAGAATGATGGGCACGGTTTGGTCATCGGCGTTTAGGTCGACAATACGAGAGCCGTCTACCATCACTCGCAAGGTTTGAGCGACGTCTTCCAAAGGAATATCGAGATCGGAAGCGCGCTCACGGTCGATTTGCACAGCGAGTTGAGGCTGAGAGGGGTCGTAACTGATCCGGGGCCGGCTTACCGAACTCACCTGCTCGCGAATGGCATCGGTGTAGTCCCGCGCGGCCGCATAAATCTCGTCGTAATTGGTGCCCAATAACGCCAGTGACAGCCCACCGCTGGAAGCCCCGCGGATATTGAGGGAGTTGGCGCTGAAGATGCGCGTGGTCATGCCAGGAAGGTCGGTGAAGAGGGGTTTGAGTTCGGCGGCGATCTCCTGCTGGCTGCGTGAACGCTCGTCCCAATCGGCGAGTCGGGCAACCATAAAGACAATATTAGGATCCCATCTTCCGATATTGGAATATAGCGAGGTGATTTCTCCGCGATCCAGAATGGGCACCAGGATGTTTTCCATGCGATCGGCCTGGCGCTCGGCATAATCGAGCCCCACGCCATCGGGTCCTCGGGCGAAAATCAGCACTGAACCCCGGTCTTCCGGAGGAAGAAGTTCCCGGTCGAGCAATACATAAAGCCCTGAGGCGAGCCCGGCAACGACCACGCAAAGCGTAAAAGTACGCCGGGGCACGTTAAGCGTGGCGACGAGCGTTCGGTGATAATACTGGGCCAGATGGTTGCCCCAGGACTCGACGCGGCGCTCCCTTGATGGTGACGCCGCAAGGCGTGCCATGGCTGCAGGCACAAGGCTCAGCGCTACGAAAGAAGAAATAGCCACTGCAACCGAGAGCACCAGACCAAATTCCTGAAACAGGCGCCCTGCGGTACCGGGCAAAAATGCGATAGGCACAAATACTGCAATGAGCACTGCGGTGGTCGCGATCACCGCAAAAAAGACTTGCCGGGTTCCGGTAACGGCCGCCGTTCCGGGCGCCGCCCCTTCAGAACGGCGACGCTGAACACTCTCGAGTACAACGATAGCATCGTCTACGATCAAGCCCGCCGCCAATACCAGCGCCAGCAGCGTCAAAATGTTGATCGAGAAACCCAACGCCCAACTTGCTGCCAAAGTACCCAACAACGAAATGGGAATGGCGACGGCCGGTATCAGGGTCAGCCGCATTGAGCCGGTGAAGAGTCGGATGGTGCTGACCACCACTAAAATAGAGATCAACAGGGTCGTAATGACTTCCCGCACCGAGCCTCTGATGAATACCGATTCATCAGAGATGATTTCCAGCTGCAGCTCTCCGGAGCGGTCATTAATGTCGTCCATCGCCTTGCGAACACCTGCGGCGATATTGATGGTGTTAGATCCCGCCTGACGAATGATGCCGATGCCGACGACCCGTTCGCCGTTGAGCCGAACAATCCCGGAGGCGTCCTCGGGTGAAAAAGCGACCTTCGCGACATGTCGAATTCGAATTTCATCCCGAATGATGAGCGCCGCAATATCTTCCTCTTTGGTCACTGCGGCGTCTGCTCGCACCAGCAGCTGTTGATCACCGGTACGGAAACTGCCGGCCGGGACGTCCAGCGGTGCGGCACGCAGGACTGCCGCTACGTCCGCGACGGTCAGTCCATAGCTGGTCAGACGCAGCGGATCGAGAATAATCCTTAGCACCCGCTGCCGGGAACCAAATAACGGCACGTCAGCCACGCCCGGTAGCGAGATAAATTGGGGCACGATGTCCTGTTCGATAATCTGACTCAGTTCCTCTTCCGAGTGCTGGGCAGATCTCACTGCGATTCGAATGATTTCCTCGGCGCGTTCGTCTGCCTTGAATACCGAGAGTTGCTCGACGGCATCGGGCAAGTCGCGCTCGATCCGGCTGACGGCTTCGCGGACATCCGATGCGGCTTGATCGACGTCGATATCGGCCCGGAATTCGATGTAAACGCGGGCACTGTTCTCCTCGCTGGAAGAATTGATCTCCAGTGCGCCTGAGACGCGAGCTGCGGCGCCCTCTAGCAAGCGCGTGACTTCAGCATCCATGGTCTCGGGTGAGGCGCCCGGCAAAAAAGCTCTGACAGATACCACTGGACGATCGACGTCAGGGAGTTCGCGCACCTCGATGGCCATGAGCGCGGCCAGCCCGCCAATCGCCACCAGCAGATTCATGACGAGCACCAGCCAGGGGCGGCGGACACCCAGTTCGGGTAGCCCTCCAAAAAACGGAGTCTGGTCAGCCATTTTTCTGGTCAGCGTTGTTGACGGGTACGGCCGCTCTGAGGCCGGCATCTAGCTCACCAGGGGTCAGTACCTTGAGAGCTGCACCTGCACGCACCGACTGAATGCCCTCCATCACGACCTGTTCACTTTCAGCCAAGTCACCGTCCACGAGAATGACGCCTGCCATACGCTTCACCAGAGAGATTTCGCGACGCTCAGCAACCCCCGACTCTGCTACCCAGACATAGGCTCCGTCGGCACCCCATTGCACCGACACATCCGGCACGGATAAAAACTGCCCTCGCGAGGCACCGACACTGATTTCAAAGGCCATGCCCGGCCGAAACCGATCATCGCTATTATCGACGGCCGCCCGTGCGGTGAATGCGCGGGAGTTCACATCAATGCGCGAGTCAACTGCAACGATTTCTCCCGACACGGCTTTGTCTGCGGCGTCCCACAGGCGTAAGTTGACAGGTGTGCCTTTTGCGACGCGCTCCACATAGACCTCGGGCACCGAAAAGTTGACGAGCAGCACTGCTCTGTCATCCAGCGTGGTGATCAACGTATTGGTATCGATGCGGTCTCCCACGTCAATTTCGGTGAGTCCAACGCGGCCAGCAAAAGGCGCGGTGATCTGTCTGCGATCGAGGTCTACCCTGGCTTGTTCCAGCGCGATACGCGCGCTGTCGACTGCGGCCCGGGCATCATCCAATTGGCTTTCGGGAATATTGGCGTCCCGCGCATTGACGGTGGTGTAGCGCTGCGCCAGACGCTCGGCGTCGGCCAATTGCACGGTTGCAAGTTCCACCGCCAGGCGTTCGTCCCGATCATCCAGTTGCAGCAGTCGATCGCCCGCATTTATAAATTGATCGGCCTCGATGTTGACGGCGGTCACACGACCCGAGGAGTCAGAGAAAACGTTAACACTCTGCAATGCCCGCGCTGTTCCAACGGAGGTCAGCGTTTCCGTCAAATCGGTCAAGGTGGCGGGCTGAGTAACGACGGGAATGGTGGCGCTTTGGGCGAAATCAAACCGATTATTGCGGGATTGCTCGGAGCAACTGGCGAGGACACTCAAGAGTGCGAGCGTAAACAAGCCTGATGATGCGTGACGCAAAAGCCGAGCAGTCATATCGAGCATTCTCCATTTGGCTGGTCCCGCCAAACCGGTGTCGGATGATCCAGCGGATGTTTCCGACTATTCACTATTTATCTGACCCGCATTCTACGCCAGTTTGATGTTGTCGGATGCCGCTACGAGCTCAGGCAGACGCCCAGGCAATGCAGTGGCACAATAAGCGCTCACAGTTAGCGCGTTATCAGAAGCAAGGGAGACCAGATGCATGCCGGAGCCAACCGAACAAGACCGCCCGCCATCATTACCTTGTCGTGGGTGTACCGCAGATTGCCCGGACCTAGAGCGCTGTGGCGGGCGCCCATGGCGCATTCCGCGGGAGCGGACCGGCGCGGACAGGAGAGCCGTTGTGGCCGAGTCCGTTTAACGCGCTCGCTAAATAGACTCGATAAACGCTTGTCGCGAGAAAATCCTTTGTAGCCGCGGCGCAAAGTGTTCCAGCGATCGCGTCGGGTAGGCGGGGTCAAAGGATGGCTGGTCCCAGCGCTCGCAGAATCGGAGGCAACTTTCGAAGAACGGGTGATCCCGATAACGGTCCCGCCCGTTAGAGTCTTGTCCCAAGTGGTGGGCGTAATAGGCCATTTGAAACAGTCCATGGTGTGCCACCACCCAGTGCACTTCTTCTCTTACATAGGGTTTTATCAGGGCCGCCGCGAAGTCGGAGTGGTTCATGGGCGCCAGATCATCGCCTATATCGTGAATCAGCGCCGCCACAATCCATTCCTCATCGGCGCCGTCGTCCTCAGCCCGGGTTGCCGATTGCAGCGAATGTTGCAGCCGGTCGATTTGATAGCCCGCTAGACCTGCGCGCAGTCGCCCCAACGCGGCCAGAATACGATCCGCTAAATTCGCCACATGCTCACGCTCGTAACGACCCAGCAATATATAGTCGGCTTGTGTGCCGTCTTTCATGGCGGTGAATGAAACTGATTCCACTAGGCTTCCCCCATACCGTTGCGCCTGATACCAGTGTAGGCTGAATCGGCGGGCCCCGGCAGCAAGATCTCGGTGAACATGTCTCCGTGTGGATTGTGTAGATGAACAGGTGAGAATGCGCTCGATGAATATTGGATTGTTGATAGCGGGGGTATTAGGGGCGACCGGCGTGGCGGCGGGAGCCTTTGGTGCTCATGCGCTCGAAAGTATGGTGACAGCGGAGCGACTTGCGGTGTGGGAGACCGCGGCGTATTACCACTTGATCCATGCTGCAGTGGTGCTGGTGCTCGCGTTGCAGCCGCGTCAGACACAGTGGCGCCTGCCCATCTTGGGTTTTGCCCTGGGTATAGGTCTCTTCTCATTGTCGCTTTACGTGTTGGTGTTAACGGGAATTACGGCTTTCGCGATGGTTACGCCGGTCGGCGGTTTACTGCTAATCATCAGCTGGCTCTCGGTCGCTTTAAGAGCACGGCAGCGGCCGGACTAAATACCATTCCCAATCAATCCCGATGTGATTGTGTGCGCCAGCGTCGGGCAAGCCGGTTAAGGGGTGCGGCTGACTCTCATTGAGGGCGGGGTTGAAAGGGCTCGTCGGGTCGAATAAACAGCCACAGAGTCGCTCCGACAAACGCCATAATGGTACCGCTAGATAATGCCGCCACCCAACCAATGTGGCCCGCCAGATAGGGCATCAGCGGAGCAACCACGATGCCGGCCAGGTTGCCGCCCGTATTCATTACACCGCAGGCGGGGGCGGTATAGGGTCCAGCAACATAGGTTTGTGCTGACCAGTAGGCCCCCTCTGTCAATTGTGTGCTGGCAAAGCACAGAGATAGTAGCGCCACGGCGACATAGGGGGAGCTTGAGTAGAGCCCCAGATAGAGAAAAATGCCGGCGGCGATAAGCCCGGTGATAGCGGGAATCCTGCATCCCAGGCGAGGTCCGAGTCGTGCGCAGAGCGTGTCGCAGGTGTAGCCGCCGACCGATGCCATCACGGCACCACATAGCCATGGTAGTGACGCGAGAAAGCCGGTTTCGAGAATGCTGAAGCCGAGCTCGGACACCAGATAGTGAAAGAACCAGGTAAAAAAGAGATAGAAGATGCAGTTTTCCGCAAAATACGCCGCGGTTAGCAGAAGCGTATTGCGATTGCGAATGAGCTGTTTCCAGGCGCCAAACCCTATCTGATGAGTGAGTGCGTCACGTCCGGCCTGAATCTCCTCCAGCTCACCGGAGGACATACCCGGATGGTCAGCCGGGTTATCTGTGGCATACCACCACCACAGCCAGAACAGCGCCAACCCCAGCGGTATAAAAACATAGAAGGAAGTACGCCATCCCCAATACACCATGACGAATGCGACCAGCGGCTGTGCCAGCGCCGCGCCCAGGGTGAGCCCTGTGCTACCCACGGCGTTGGGCAAAGCCCAGTGGCCCACCGGGAACCATCGCTCGACCACCGCTGCTTGAATCGGATAGATTGGCGCGTGGGCAACGCCCACCATAAAGCGGATCACCATCAGTGATGCGATGATGCCGAGGCCGCTACTGAACACCTGACCGGGCAGCCAGCCTGTGAGTGCGGTGGTGAGTACCCAAGCGAGGCCTGCGCCTGTGAGTGCAACGCGAGGGCCCAGCAATTTGCCTATGACTCCGCCGGGCAACTGAAAGAGCGCGTAGCCCCAAATGAAAGCGGCGTAGATCCAACCCATTTCCAGTTCACTGATGCCCAGCTCGGGCATCATGAACTCACCGGCGACGTGAATATTCTGTCGCATCAGGTA
>Ga0181604_10001078_pt1 | contig 24819 bp, 10 predicted proteins | sample 041ome_12_FD_148663 | JGI IMG/M metagenome (GOLD analysis project Ga0181604, IMG submission 148663) | Coastal salt marsh microbial communities from the Groves Creek Marsh, Skidaway Island, Georgia - 041410US metaG (spades assembly) | ecosystem: Environmental > Aquatic > Marine > Intertidal zone...
GCGCCGACTGTGTGATGATGTTTACGACGTCGACGACGCGATGCGTGCTCGCGCGCGCGATGACGCGGGGTGCGGCGGCGTTTTCGTCGCGCGCGACGCACGGGACGATTCGCGCGACGACGACGACGACGACGATGACGACGACGAGGACGACGAGGACGACGCACGCGAGTGTGGCGGCGCGCCGCGCGCGATTCGGTGTGGCGGCGCGCGCGGGGGGGAATGACGACGCGAATGAGGGCGATGACGATGGGTACGAGGCGTTGCTGTCGCGCGTGGATGGTATGGCGTCGTCTGCGTCGAGTATGGGGCGTGACGTGGAGGATGACGACGACGAAGAGGATGAGGATGGGTACGACGTCGCGGAGGGGTACGGCGTGGCGGAGGATGACGAAGTCGTGATTAAGGTGAAGGCTGATGCGGATCCGATGGATGTTGGGAATTTTAATATGTCTGATGTCACCGTGGCGGCGTTGCGAAAACGCGGCGTGGATGCGTTGTTTCCGATTCAACAAGCGGTGTTGAAACCCGCGCTGGAGGGGTCGGATGTCGTCGGCCGGGCGAGAACGGGGACGGGGAAGACTTTGGCGTTTTCTTTGCCTGTGATTGAGCGTTTGCTCACGGATGGTGATCGTCGGTCGCGAAATCCTAAGTGTATCGTGCTCGCGCCGACGCGGGAGTTGGCAAAGCAGGTGGAGAATGAAATTTTCATCACCGCGCCGACGTTGGCGACGACGTGCGTATACGGAGGCACGCCCATCGGACAACAAGAGTCCAAGCTCAGACGTGGTGTGGACATTGTCGTCGGTACCCCTGGTCGGGTGCAGGATTTGATGAATCGAGGAAGCTTGAACTTGAATGAGATTGAGTTTGTCGTGCTCGATGAGGCGGATCAAATGTTGAACGTCGGGTTTGAAGAGGACGTCGAGGCGATTCTCCAAGACTGCCCCGAGTCGCGTCAGACGTTTTTATTCAGTGCGACGATGCCGAGCTGGGTGAAGCAGATCACGAAGAAGTTCTTGAAGCCAGGCCACGTGGTTGTGGACTTGGTTGGCGATTCCAAGCAAAAGCTTGCGGATACTATTGACTTGATGTCGTGCGCGGTGTCGCACTCCAACCGCACGAGCATCGTCATGGACCTCGTCACCGTATACGCCAAGGATAAGAAGGCTATTTGTTTCACGCAAACCAAGCGCGCGGCGGATGAGCTCACCGCCGCTTTGGGTCGCCGCATCGCATCTGAAGTGCTTCACGGTGACATTGCTCAAGCGCAGCGCGAGCGCACGCTTCAACGATTCCGCGATAACCGGTTTACGGTGCTCATCGCCACCGACGTCGCCGCCCGCGGTTTGGATATTTCTGACGTCGACCTGGTGATTCACTACGAACTTCCCAACGACGTCGAGTCGTTCGTGCACAGATGCGGCCGTACGGGTCGCGCTGGGCAAAAGGGTGCGGCCATCGCCATGCACACCGACCGCGAATCCCACATGATTCGTCGCATTAAAAAGGAAACTGGCGCTGAATTCAGAGCCGTCGGCATCCCGAGCTCGACCGAAGTCATGGATGCGTGTGCCGTGACGGCGTCCAACTTGCTCGCCAAGGTTGATGAAGAACTCTTGCCGTACTTCACCCCCGCCGCGAAGCGTTTGTTGCCCGATGTCGTCGACACGGAGGTGTTGAAGACGCTCTCCGCCGCGCTCGCCGCGCTCAGCGGACACACCGAGGCGCCGCCGCCGAGATCTTTACTCACTGGTGCGCCAAACTCGTGCACATACATGGTGGTCGACGTGAACGGTACCGAGCCCGCGATTCGCGCTGGTGATTTACTCCGGGCTTTGACTGAAATCGACCGCAAGCTCGCCGATGGATGCGGTAAAATTCGCTTCATGGAGGGACAAAACGGCATGTGCTTTGATGTCGACGCGGCGTACATGTCTGATTTGGAATCCGTTTCCGATTTAAATGGCTTTGAGTTGAGTGTGTGTACACAACTACCTGAACTCATCGCCGAACAAAGCCGTGCTCCGCGCAGCGGTGGATTTGGCGGCCGAGGTGGTCGAGGCCGAGGCCGAGGAGGCGGCCGAGGAGGCGGCTTTGAGCGTCGCGGCGGCGGCGGCTACAGCGGTCGAGGCGGTGGTTACAGAGGTGACCGTGACGGTGGTAGCGATCGTGGTGGCTTCCGAGGTCGTAGCGACGACCGTGGCGGTTTCCGTGGCCGCAGCGACAACGATGGAGGCGGCTACCGCGGACGCGGAGGCGACCGCGATGGTGGCGGCTACCGCGGACGCGGAGGCGGAGGCGGAGGCGATCGTGATGGCGGTGGATACCGCGGTGGCGAACGTAGCGAACGCCCGCGACGTTCTTACGGCGACGACGGCTACGCCTCTCGCGCGCCGGCTCGATCGGGTGGCTCGAGCTGGGGCGGATGGTCTGAGTAGAGCAACCGACCCATCACATCCCCGTCGTCGCCCGCTTGCAGCAGCGAACCTGTACCAGACATTTTTTTGCCCTCATCGTGCCGCGATTGCTAGGACTATTACATAGATGCCGAACGCACACGACGCATGCATTCGTGTACGTATTCAAACTGTTTCTGTACGACTTATAATGAACCATTTTCTAAAATTTCCCCAAAGCTATCCGCTTTCGACGCCGCGCCCTGGCGACACACCTCGTCGCTCGCCCCGATCGCGCGCGCATCGAGCGTCATTACGTCACACATCACCATGATCCCGTCGCCATCCCAGGCGTCCCGCGCGCCGAGTGTCGGTGTCCTCGCCGCCGCCGCCGTGCCCGTTCGAGGGTCTCGCCCACGCCAACTCGGGACATCAGCCGCGCGAGCTCACCCGTGTGTCGTCGCGCGCGCGCGTGGGTTCGACGCCAACGACCCGCTCACTTGGAACCAATCCCCTGGTGCGGTCGAGGATGACGACGACGCCTCGATGTTCGCCGATGCGGCGGCGCCAGTGGCGGATATTCAATCGCTTTCAGACGCCGACTTGGCTGAGCTCGTGGGCGCGAGCGGCGCCTACGTGCCGCAAATGGTGGATGACGACGCGTTCGCGGCGATGACGGCGGAGATTGCGTCGTCGCGCGCACCTGAGAATGCGGCTGAGGCGATTGCGGTGGGGATTAAAGAGTATGCGGATGGTTCGTATGCCGACGCGTTGGCGACGTTTACGAGCGCGATGAGCAAGCCGGGGAGCGGGCCGGTGAGGTATAGAAAATCGCTCGTGGCCCCCGCGGGGCCGAGTTTGGGATTTAAACCTCGGGAATTATCCGCGGGAGAGGAGATTGCTATATGGTATAACAGCGCGTGTTGTTACGCGAAATTAGAAAACGTCACCGAGGGATTGGCGGCGCTGAATAAGGCGCTCGAGAGAGGATACGACGAGTATCCCGCCATTCGTCGCGACGCCGATATTGAAATTCTGAGACGTGATCCGCGTTTCGAGGGTATCATGGCGAGGTACGAGCCCCAAGGTGCGATTGGTAAACTATTTGACGCGATGAACGGACCGAAACGCGGCGAGTCTATCATGAGTGGTTTCGTGGCGATGATGAAAAAGAAGTAAATGCACAGAAACGACTCGCCGACGTGTGTAATTCTATCTACAATTTGCTAAGTCTTTGAAAGCAACGCGCCCACGAGGAACGCGAGAAACGCGAAAATGATGGATGGTACATGCTCTTGTCGCATGACAAAAAGCGCGTCGGCGCTTGCCGATTTCTTTTCAAGCTCCGACGCCGCCCGCGTCCCAGGTGGCGGTTGTGGCTTGAGCGTGTCGGCGAGCGACATCGGTTTGTTCGCCTGCGCTGATGCTGCGGCGGTAGCGGCGACATTCTTTTGCATCGCCGCGAGCGCGTCTTTCGCATGGCTCCAAGCGCGTTCGCATTCAGCCTGCGCCGACTTCGCCGCCGCTTCGGCGTGCACTTTAGCCATGACTTCAATTTCCAGTCTATTGATCACTTGTTGCACCGCGTCTTTCGCCGTTTGTTTCGCGTGCGCCAAATCGCGTTTCAATCGCACGCACAACTCCTTCAATTTGTCATACTCTGATTTAGGCACCATTGGGTCGACGCGTTCGTGAATCATCGACATCGCGCCGCCTCTGTACGACGGTTGCTGATAGAGCGACCGGGCCCGAGTCGCATAGCCATCGCGGGCGGGCGAGCCGATTTCGCTCACTGGACGCGAGTCCCCAGGGCGGTCTACTCCGTAAGACGCGGCTGCTTGCCACGCTTCAGCCGCCGCGGCGGTGGCCGCCGCGACTTCATCGCGTAATCGTTCATTTTCTTCCGTCAAATCACGTGTTCGCTCATCAACAGCTGCACGCGCTTGCTGCTCGAGCCATTGTTGACCGCGACTATCCGCGCTCGGCGCTAATGTATCCTTTGCGCTGCGCTGGCTTTGTTCGAGTTCACGTTCGAGTTCTTCTACGCGAGATTCGCTTTGCTTGAGTTGGCCCACGAGTCGCGCCACCTCGTTGGTTTTCGCCTCAACGTCTAACAATCCATCGCGAAGTTTTGCGTTGGTCGTTTCCAGAGCGAGCGTAAGCTCGCCAACGCGCGTTTCGCTCGCACCCTTTGTGCTCGACACTTGCGTTAATTCGAAGTCTTTTGCCGCGAGCTGCTCTCGAAGGCTCACTGCTTCCTCTTGGTAAGACTTGCCTTTCTTTACGGCGTTGGCGAATTTCGTCTTGGCTGTTTCCACCGAGCTCTTGAGCGCGTCCATTTCACTTTCGTACGCTTCCAAGTTGTCCCGAAGCCGCGCGAGCTCCTGTTGCGCCTCGCTAAAAGACGATAGTTGCGACTGCAAACGCTCAAGCTCGTCGTTGCGCGCAGCGAGCTCGCCGCGCGCGCGCTCCAACGCCACATTTGCAGCGTCGATATCTGTAGACATTTTGGAAAGTTGAGTTCTCGATTGCGCGCTTTGAGCGGCGAGCTCCGCGGCGAGCTCGTCGGCTCGAGCTCGCGCACGTTCCAAATCGTCGCTCAACTGTCTCGATTCCTCCGCGCCGCTCGTGCTCGCGTTCTGCGCGTCTAACAGTTGTGTTTTGAGGTCGTCCAACTCGTGTTGAAGTCTCGTGGCGTCGTCTTGAAATCCCTTACCTTTCTTGACCGCGTTGTCAAACTTTTGCTTTGACTTTTCGGCGACGGCGCCGAGTCGCTCAATCTCGGCGTCCTTCGCACTCAAAGACGCCTCGAGTGTAGCCACTTGAGATTGTAACGCGTCCAATGCGTCTGCGTCATCCGTCCGAAGCGCGGTCATCTCAGCCAATTCGACATCTCGACTTTTGATTTGAGTGCGAAGACTTTCGAGCTCGGCGTTCGTCGCGCTCGCAATCTGCGCGGCGCTCTGCTGCTTTGATTCAACGGCTGCGAATAACTCAGTGGATTTCTCTTCAAGCTCGCGGCGGAGTCGAGCAGCTTCTTCCTGGAAGCCCTTGCCTTTTGTCACTGCATTATCAAACTTTTGCTTGAACTTATTCGATTGTTCACTGATTTTGATAATTTCCGCGTCTTTGGCGCCGACCACCGCCGTGAGCGTCGCCAACTCGTTGGTCAAAGACTCCATTGTCGCTTGTAATTCCTCCTCGCGCGCCCTCATCGTTTGATCAGCCGCACTCGACGACGCCTCTAACTCTTCAACTTGACGCCGCAAAGATGCGATACTATCTTCGTGCGTCTTTGACATCGCTTCCGCATCCGTCTTCGCCCTTTGCGCATCCTCGACTTGGCGTTTCAACGCCTGACACTCCTCTGCACTCTTTGCAAGCGCGGCCGCCGCGTCATTTTGCGCATTGGATGACATCATCGCATCGAGCTCGGCGGTTTTATCCTCGAGCTGCCGACGCAACTGCACCGCCTCATCTTGGAATGATTTACTCTTCTCCTCCGCGGCGTTGAGCGTCGTCTTACTCTGCTCGACGACCGCTTGAAGTCTCTTCGCCTCGACGTCATTATTCTTTCGCATGGTCTCAATGGCGTCCGCGTGTTCCTTTTTTAGCGTCTCGATGGCATGTGCGTGCTCTGTTTTGAGCGACTCCACGGCACTTTCGCTGTCACGCATTGACGATAATTGCGCAGTCAGACGCGCAATTTCCTCGTCGCGGGCTTTCGCAGTCGTCGTCATCGCGTCCCGCTCCTGGGTCAATCGCTCTTTAAACTGGGCAAAGTCTTCAGTCCTCTTCGCGAGCGCGTGCAACTCGTCAGTGGCGCTCGTCAACTGCGCGTGCAACGATTCGCATTCTGATCTCAACCGTGAAATCGTCTTCTCCGCTACGTCGGCGTCTTGTTGCGCCATTTGAAGCTCTTCGCGCGCAGCGTGAAGCTCTCTCAGTGTTTCTTGCGACGCTTCCTGCACTGGTGCCGGACTTTCCAACGCCTTTTCAGCGGCAGCCATCATTTCTTCTACGGACATTTCTGGTTTCTGCGCGGCATCTAAAGCCTCACGAGTGCGCTCGAGTTCGACGGAGACTTTTTCGCGTTCGGCATCCTTGTCTCGCATCGCCGCGTCGAATTCGTCTCGCGCCGTCTTAAGTTCGCCTTTCAACTCGTCTAATTTTGTCTTTTGCTTGCGCGCAATAGTTTCCATTTTCTCGCACTTTGCGCGCAATGCCGCGTCTCCTGCTCCTTGTGACGAAGAACGCTCGCGTTCCAACGTCTCCTCCAGTTCTCGCACGTAATTTGACCGCTTCTTATCCGCTTGTTTCAATCGCAAGCTTTCGTCTCGAGCGTCTTTAAGCGCTAAACGCAACCGCGTTAATTCTTGAAAATGTCGCTCTTCAACATCATTCGATGCAGCCTCTGTCGTGACGTCTTCCATCGCTGTCGCACTTTCATCGTCGTCGCGAGCGAAACCGTCAAACGCGTCGTCGTCTCGACTCGTCGGCGCCACCTCGTCGAGACGCTCGGCGCTGAAATTCCTGGTCAGCAACAACTCCTCGCCGCGGTCGCGCGGACTCAACACATCACCAGTCGGAAGCTCCCATCGAACGATTTGCGATGACGCCGTGCCCGTGTATAAAACGCCCGCGTCAGCGTCGAATGCGAGCGCTCTGACGGCGCCCGCCTTGGTGCTCGGGCACTCAAACATCAACCGCCGCGCTCGAACGTCCCACACCAACGCGCGTTGATCCGCGCCCGCGGCGCACACGATGCCCGGAGCAATGTTGATGACATTGAACACTGCGCCAGTGTGTTTACCTCGTACATTCATCTCTTCTGGCGGACCGAGCAATTCACCTCGTTCGTTGACGTACCACGCGAGAACCCGGCCATCCGCTCCGGCGGTGACGATGACGCCGTCGTTATCGCACACGCCGTAAATCGCCCCTCGATGGCCTCCATCTTCGGCGCCAAACATAGCGACTGGGCGACCAGCGCGCATTTTCCAAATGGTCAACGTCCCATCTTCGGCGCCGCTCGCGACGAATTCGGCGTCTGGATCCGCCGGATGCGTCCATCCGCTCACGCAGCGCACGCAATTCGGCTCGACGGCGGCGGCTTTCGCCTTGCCCAATCCGACGACACCGCCGCGCTTCTTCCTCGGCGACGCATTGGCACCACCCGCATTGGTTGCGTTCTCGCTAAGAAATTCTCTCGCGGCGACACCAAAACGCCACGTCGGATATAACGCGACGCATTCGACGCCGGCACCGCGTTCGCCGTCGGCTAAATCCCACACAAAAATTCCGCCTCGCGCGTCGCCGCCGACGATGAGTCCACTCTTCGGTAACACGCACAGCGCCTCTATCGCACACGTCGGACCATCCATGGTCATCGTGACGCGTCCGGTGGTTAAATCTCGCGCGTGCACGCGCCCATCCGTTGATGAACACGCCGCAACCGACGCGCCCGTCGACGACCGAGCCGAGCGCACCGACGCCACCGCGACGTCGGTCTCGAACGCCTTCGTTTGCGACATCAGGCGCCCGCTCGAGGTGTTCCACGCGCGTAAACCACCATCGTCGGAGCCAGACAATAGCGTGGCGTCCGGGGCGACGCATAACGCGCGCGCGGCGCCGGTGAGCTTGTCTAGGACCAGCGCACCAGATGCGGTGAGCAGATGCGGTGAGGCGTCACCGTCGCGCGTGGCGTGCGCAGCGAACGGGAGCGTGTGCGCGGCATCGGTGACTGTTTTCTTTATCAGTGACAGCATCGCGCGTCGACGTCGGCGCGACGCGCGGCGCGGAGCTGCGTGCGCGTGACTGGCGAGATAACGGCTTTTTGGATTTTTCAAGCGCGTTTGCGTCGCGGGACGCCGGGACACAACATTGGATGCGAATGCGGTCTACAAATGCGCTGTGAGTGATGGAACATGACAATGGAAGAATTGTTTCGCTAACTGGTTTCGGGATTTAGGGCGATGGCGGCGAGGAGTCATCGCCGCGGACGCTGCTCGACGCGCTATTCGCCGCCGGGACGTATTCTCGTCGGAGCACCGAGGCGAGCTTGTTGACTTGGTGTTCCATGGAGTCCATGTACGCTGCAGCGCCGCGGCGAAGGCCAGCGGCGGTTTCGGGCGACGTGTCATTGAGTTCACAGCCGAAAATATCCGCGATTGGTTGAAAACGATAGTAGGAATCCTTTGAGCCGAGTAGATGGCGAATTGTGGCGTCTACTTGATCGACATCGCATGTGGCGTGAATTGTGTTATCCAACCATCCTGGATTACGCGCACCGCGCGCATGTGGCACGGACGCACCTGTGCCTAGGGATACCACGCACAACGGTCGTGACTGTGAGAATAATCGTCGAGCTTCGAATACAGCAACCGCCGTTGGATTGTTACTCGCTATTGCGCCGTCGATAAGCCGAAGTTCAGATTGCACATGTGTCGGTGTTTTCTGCACGTCGTACTTCACGACATCGTCTTCGATAGCATCCGACGCTCCCGTGCCTGGGGAATCTTTAGTGTTTACGCCGCTAGCGCTGGCTTCGCCTTGACGCTGTTCGGAATCAGTCTTTGCTTCGCACGCGCAACCACCTGTGCCTCCTATTTCTTTATCAACCTTGAGCTCTTCTAGATACCAAGGTGCCGCGGTCGTCGCGCGAATAGACTGAACGAGACTAGCACGGTGCTCGCCCGGTAACCTCCCGAGATGCCCTTTCGCTTGACCTTCATGGTGATACGAGCGCATGAGGAACGTCGTCGTCGGCGAACGGCTCACCAGTCGAGAGACCAACGCTACGCGTGGCGGTGGGAAACGTGAAGAATACCATCTCGGGTGAGATGCGATCGTATACAGTGGCTTTTCAGCTTCACCATCAAGCGCCTTATTGAGCATAATTTCAAAGTTCCGCGCCTCTTCTTGACCACGTTGGAACGCCTTGTATACCTGTGTGATGTATGAATCCTTCTTGGGGAATATTTCATCACCCATGTTCGTGTACAGCTCGTTTAATTCTTCAGTGGTCATGCGAAGTAGCCCCGTTCCTACGGCTATGATGCCTCCAGTAGAAGTCCCGACGATTAAATCGAAGCAATCACCGACACACCAATTTTGCGTAGCCTTGAGGATGCGCTCAAGCATCACCAATGTAGCGATGCCACGCATACCACCGCCGTCTAGACTGAGAATGCGAATTGGTTTTTCGTTTGCATTCGCCGATGTCGGATTCACATTATAAGCATGATCCAATAATTCAGCACCGTGGTCACCGAGTGCAGTCACGAGACGCATCGCGCGAGTCCATTGCGAAACGCCGCCTTCTACGTTTGCGCTTCGCCAGGCGTCCAGATGTGAATCATCGCCCATCGGGGGAACTTTCACCTTTTCTTTCAGCTTCTGTAACGCCGCGATATTACCCGATTCTTCGTCCGGCTTCTTGTTCTCGTCCGTTTTACTCTCGTCTTTGCTAGACTCACCCGTGAATGTCACACGACGAATAAGCGCCGCGAATCCTTCACCTGCAGACTGCGAGCTCGGAGATGCCACAACTTCTTTTGGTAGTAAAACTTCGTCAGCGCTAAATTTAAACCTTCCCCTGAACCTTCCAGCGCTCGGTGGATTGGCTTTCGGTTCCATAGGCGGCGGTCTATCCGCGCACGCCTCTGCAAGTTTGTGGCCGATTCGCATCGCCAATTGTTGCGCAAGTCCAACAGTCGGTTGGGTCAGCTTTACATCGATGACGAACGTGCAATCATCAGTACACGATACTGCGGCTAACACCGACTGTTCATCAACGACAAATGCCGGAATGTTCGTCGCTGTATCGAAATTCGGACTCGCCAACAATGGCTGCACCGCGACGCATGAAGGCGTGCGTGTCGGCCACACAAAGATGACCGCTCGCGCTCCGCGTTCGCGTGCGCGCCAAACCAAGCGAGGCGCTTGCCGAATCATAGCAACATGTGCATCCCAGTCTCTGTCTTTTGCGCACAATACGACAATCCCCCCGTCGAATGGCATTGCATCCGCCTCGAGCCAATACTTGTCAATAGTCGTCGGTTTCTTGGCGACCGGCGTGCAAACCTCAGAAGCATCCTGCTTTTCGGCATCGCTGCCTTTGTCAATTTTAGCATCGATCATGGTCCAGTCTTTATCACCATCTTTATCAGGTGATTCGCCGCCTTCCCATATATCATCGTAAGCCTTGAGTATTTTTTGCGCTGGTGTCATGCGTGGCGAAGCATCCTTTCGCATTCGCTGCTTTCGAGGCAATTCAACAAAACCATCGCGATCTTTGGGTGCTTCAATATCAAGGATGTACACTTCACCCTCTATGCGCGCGACATCAGACGCATTGCAAGTCAAACTTGAACGAAGCGCAGTGAACGAGGTAAGTATGTCCTCATGCTTTGCCGCGATGCGAACTGTGGCCAAGTCGGTGAGCGCCATGTGCTCCGCGAGGGACGCCATAGACTGACGAGTTTCATTGCCGAAGAAAGTCGAACTTCCATTCCAAAATGCGTGAATAATGCGCAAAGCTGATTCTGCTGCACCTCGTCTGATGCACTCCGCATACAACGCAAAATTGTCAACTGTCAAGAGTTTGAGGAGCGACTTGACGTAAGCCTTGTCGAGAACTTCAAGCTTATTGTGCGTGCCGGCATCACTAATGCATGCGCAAACGCGCTGCGCAATGTACTCAACCGCGCCGGCATTGACACATTCTGCTGCCGCTAAAGCTCCCCGTGTCAAAATAATACCGCCCAAAAGCATATCAACACTTGGAACAAATGTTGCGTTCGCACTCGATGAAAGCGAATATTTTACAAGCGCGCGAACCAAGTTGTATACGCTCACTCTTGAACCACTCGTGCTATCAAGAATTGCACTCTTCGTGTCAACCATGAGTTGTGAGTAACGGTTCAATCTACCGGTTTCGTCCATTACGCCCCAACCTTCTTCAGAAAAGTCTTTCCAAGGGACAAACAAATCCGATGCGCGCTCTTTCGTACCGCGCTGAACTAACGTTGGAAACCATCCTCCACTGGCATGAGTAAGTGTGGCTCGAATGAATGCCTTACCTTTGGACGGCCCGACGTCAATCCACGTATGAACTTTGCTTTTCGCATTTCCATGAGATAGCACTGCTAAAGCGAGTGGCTTGTCCGCCAACGCCGTTGCGTTTTGAATGGCCAGAGTTGTTTCGTCGTTCGTGTCATCCGCACCGAGTATACCGACAATAACGAGCTGCAAAGCTTTGGTTACTTTTTCAGCAAGCTTTGGCGCGCCACCAGCCCATGGCCCACATGTTGTAATACACAACATGTGTTCTGTGACGCTCTTCCGCGCAACGTCGACTTCACCGCCGTCAAAGAATGCCTTCATGAATGATTGTAGAGCTAATTCGATGTCTTTGGCGCGACGCGCTCCTCCACTAGTATCCCAATTATTTTCATACACCGGTTTGAAGTCGTCCGCTCGAACGATGACGACGTTTAAACCGGGATCTTGCCGCCAACCATCGGTGACTTCAGCAGTCTTCCAGAGTCCGGCGCTTACATCTTCCTCAATCGCGAGTTCCTTCATACCGATATCAGCGACGTCCTTGAGCTCTTCGCCATCTTCTTGTTTGACGTCTTCTACCTTTACCGGTACGTACCGAGCGTAGTGGCCATCAGCGGGGCAAATACTTCTCGAACTCGTCGATTGAGATGGATAACCACTCGCGGTGATTTCAATCTGAGTAGAACGCATAGCTACACTCGCCCTCGACGTAATATAATCAGCCATCGCATCCGAGTCGTCACCAAACGCGCAAAGTCCGACGTTACAAGTTCTGTTCGGAAGCAACTTTACCCTTTTCCATCGCTGTTTAATTTCCGCATCGGACACGTGGCACAACACCCGCGCGTCCTTGGTGTGCGTCTTCACGCCGCTCTCTGCCGCGAGCATAAAAGCCTGCGATACGACCGCGCTGACATCTTCCCCTTCGCCTATGTCCGGCACGATGTCAATCGCGAGTTTCCATCCATCTTCTGGGGCATAATCTACTGGTATCGCGCGCGCGTCCCACTCAACCGTCGCTTCGCCCGCGCTCGTTCGCGTCACCCGAACTCGCTCGACAATCACAACATCAATCGTCATCTCAATCGCCGGCCGTGCATTTGGTATCGTTGCTTTTAATGCATAATCTCCGCTTGGCAAATCGCTCGTGACTTTCCATTTCAGCTTTCCGCGTCCGTCTTCGTTGAAGACGCAGCGTCCGAGCGCTACGTTTTTTCCACTTCGCATCCACGCCGACTGACCTTGCAGCGCCACATCACACTCGGCGTGTTCCCCGGCGACGCGCTCGATATCGATGTCGACATCGGCATCGTGCTCCCATACTTTACCGATGCGAGGTCGGATGAACGCTAGTGTCATCGCGGCGGTACGTTTCGTACCAGTGAGAGAGTAATCCAGAAGTCAAAATCAAAATCTGCGCGTTCGAGACTGTATGCGCGTCGTCGTGAGCGTGTGGTATCGACGCAACCCCCGCGTGTGTACTTCGCGTATTTGTGTGACGGTTTTAATGCATCATTTGCGCGCGAGGGTGCGGTTCGACGGGAAAAGCTGTGTACGGTTTGAACGCGCGAGCCAGCGAGTGAGGAATATTACGGTTGGCGCCGCGGCGTAAAAAGTTGAATGTTTTTGTTGCAGAAGTGAAGTGTCTAAGCGACAGCTAGAGAGAAACAGAGAGAGTAATAGTAAGACACACGAGCGCTTAGCCTAAAAAACTCAAAAGGCTTGAATCGAGAAGATTTGGGTCTTCGCCTCCCGGGCTACGCTGTTGTTGCTGCCCGCCTTGATGGGCGTCTGGTGATCCGATGCTCATACCGTTCATGCCGGCTGAGAGTCCATCGGCGGGATTAGACCACATCCCCGGTGCCGTACTCGGAGAAGTGCCACCGAACGCACCCCAGTTAGCGCCGGGGTTGAGATCGGAGCTGACGCCCAAACCGCCAAGGCCCCAGTCGGCACTCACCATGGAGCCTTGCTGCTGTTGCGCGCCACTGTCCCATGTGCTTTGCGTGCCCCATTGTGACGATGCCACGGGGGACGTGCCCCATTCGCTACCCATGCCCGAGAACAAACCTCCAGATTGAAGGCTCTGCGACGAAGCGTCAGGGGCAAATACGTCGCCTAGTGGCAACGGACTCATACCAGCCGTCGCGCCCATTGGTTCCCAGTTACTGTTCGCCGGACTCCACCTAGCAGGCTGCGCCGTTGGTTGTGGCGTCGGCGCTAATACTGGCGGAGCGCCCTTTGGCGCATCTCCCCAAGTGCTAGCGCTTCCGATGGCCGAACCTTGAGTCGCCCACGCTGGTTGCGGAGAATGTGCCAGCGGCTCTTGCACCGCGCCGTATCCCGCCGGAGGCCGGGGGCCAGGCGGGAGGGGCGGTGGACCACCACTGGATTGCCCTTCTTCTTTCAGTCGTCTAGATTGTTGAGATGCAGCCATAGGAGTTGGACCTGATGCGAAACCCGGAGGCATCGAAGACGTGCCGGCGTCCGCCCTTATGCCAGGCACCCGCATAGCCGGCGCCGCGGCCCAGGAGGGTGGCGATCCAGATGGCGGAGGTCTTGCTGATAGCGACTGCTTGTACTTTTCCTCAACCAGCATGGATGCCCTATCTTCCTCGGCTTGTAAGCGTCTAGCGAGTTCTTCGTCCGTCTCTGGGAAACCACCACCGATGTTTAAACTACTTGTCGTTTGTTGTGGCCCTGGTTGCTTAGCTAGCTCTTCTGCCTTTGCGCGCTCTTTTTTCTTCTTGCGCTGTGCAGCTTTCTTCGAAAGCCCCTCTCCCGCGCTAGGTTCAGCCTTGACCGCGTCTGGCTTTTTCGACGCTTCGAGTCTTTTCCGAATCGCTTCCATCTCAGCCATCTCGCGCTCAGCAGCTTCCTCAGCAGCTTTACGAAGCGCAGCTTGACGTGCCGCCGCTTCGTCTACTGCGGGGGCCGCGTTACCTTGCTTTTCTGCCGCTGCTGCTCGCTCTCGCTCTTCTCGCTCTGCTTGCTCCTTCGCCGCGCGCTTCTTCGCCTTTTTACCCATTCCAGCTTCTACTACAGCGGTATCATCTTTCGCGGATGATACGACTTGTTTCCCAACGTTTCCAGTCGGCGCACGTCCGGATGTGACGTATGCACTTTCTACGCTATGAGGTCCCCATTCGGTGACTTCGCCGCTGGATTCATCGACGCGGCCAACCCTCGCTTTAAAACAATACTTTGTCCCTGGAAGCAAGTCACTCACAGTGATGATGGTTTTCCCCTTCACCGAAGTAAAGACTGAGTAGTTCTGTTCCTTGTCTTTCTTGAGGCTAAGCTCCCAACAACGATCTTGCGGTAGCGTTTGTGTGGTTGACTTGGTACGGTACAAGTTGAGCGTGATTGATGAATCGGTTCGCGTCACTAACGTTGGTCTCTGAAGCTTCTCTAGCGGTTCGGCGGCACGTCTAGCTTCGTTCTCTTGCTTGGCCAATTCTGCTGCATAGCGCGCGGCCTCCTTGCGCATCTGCTCCAAATGCTCAAATAGCTGATCGTCGGTCATGCTCGGGCGCCCTCCCCCGCTTCCAGAGCTTTGACTATCGCCCGGTCTACCGAACCATTTGCCAGGCATTCCTCGACTACCACGATTTCCACCCCAGTTCGACGGTAGCGGTTCATGCCCGAAAAAGTTGTGTAAATCAGTGTACTCATCATCATCCGAGTAGTCATCCATGTCGTCCTCGTCCTCGTCGTCGTAGTCATCAAGGCTCGGCAACGAATCGCTCTCACTTTCGTCGTCGTCGTATTCCCCACTGCTCACGTCGTCGTCATCAAATCGCTGACCAAACGCACCAGGAGGCGCGTTGCCCCCGCCATTTCGACCAAACCCACCACCAAAGAAGAAACTCTCAAAGAAACTCGCCGCGAAGTCGCGCATGTCCTCCGCGCTCTCAAACCTGTCGCCGAGCTCAGCCCCTAAGTCGCGACCGCTCAACCCGTATTCGCGCGTCAGCGTCTCATACGCTCGGACGACTTCTCTAAACTTCCGTTCCGCGTCTGGATCACCGCGATGCTTATCAGGGTGATGCCTTAACGCTAACCTTCGATACGCCAGTCGCACCGCGCTCGCGTCGTCATCCCCGCGCACGTCGAGCACTCGCATCGCCTCATCGCGTCTCGCGCGGCGATTCCCCGCGTTGGCGCCGGTATCCTCCCACACCTCATCGTCATCGTCGTCTCCACCGCGCGCATCGACGCTCGAGGGCGCCTGGCGCCCAGGCGCGTGGGACATGTCGTCGTCGCTGGGCGTCTGACGCGGTCAGATCGAGCGACAATCACCGCCCACGCGTCGCGTCTCGCGCGTCTCGCGAACGCGCGTCGCGGATAGATGCGACACAAGAAGCCCCTGCGTGCGTTCGAGCGGGCGAAGGTTGCGCACGCGGTCGTGCGCGCGCGTGTGTGAGGGGCGTTTGGTACGCGAGCGTTGGAGAGGCCAAAGTCAAACTCAGAGACTCGAACGCGTGTGACGGGTGAGGCTTCTCGTGCGAGTCGCGCCTGCGCGGGCGCCACGGGTGTGAATATGCACGAAAATAGAAACCTACGTGCGGTTCGTATGATGCGTGACGCGCAATCGCGCGTGTGCGTGGATTACAAATGAAAATTAAAGCCCAAAAAAACGCTCGACGCATTCGGCGGCTCGCGTCCTACCTCGGCGGCTCGCGTCCTACCATCGCTTCACCAATCCGAAGAGCAAGTTCATGAATTCAAGGGGATTCCCGCGTTTGTTACCACCAACCATGGTCCCGTTCGCGATGGCTTTCTGCTCTGCGAACCAGTATCGCCAGCCGACGAGAAACGCGCCGGTGACCGCCATCGAAACGACGACAAACGGTCCAGGAGGTAGCGCGCCCTTCCCGATCGCGCGCAGCGCCAATCCAGCGGGAATGCCCACCGCCCACGATTTTGCCGCGCATACCGCCGCCTCGCTTGGCTCATCCCCGCGCGCCTTGGCGCCAAACGTATCCCCCACGCCCATGGCGCCAAACCAACCCGCGGCGAACGGCGCCGCCGTCGCCAACACGTCGCTCACAAACAACCCTTCGCCGTGATTGCCCCGTCCGATCGCCGCGAACACCACGAGTGCCAACACATCACCACCCACGAGCTGCGCGCGACGAAATACAATTTCGCTCTCGGTTTCCGCCACCGACGGCTTGGCCACGCCTTGAAACTTGGTTTCACCGAGCGGAATCACTTTAATGTTCATCGCCGGTGGCGCGCTCCCTCGCGCGCCGACGTCGCCCGGCCCGGCGCCGAGCGGCGCTTGAACTTCGCGCACATCGCTCGGATCGCGCTTGACGAAGCGTCCAACCTTTGCGGGCGCGCTCGTGCTCGCTTCAGTGTCGTTCGGCGCCTCACCATCGCTCACCGCGCGCGGCGTCGTTATCCGCGTCGCGCGTCGCCCGTGGCGTCGTGAACGGCGCGCTGAGGCGCCGAGCGCGCGCGCGATAATCGGTGCATCGATCGCGGGCGCGGTGTGGGCGAACATCGCGTCGGCGTCGGCGTGTGACGCGCGTCATTCGTCGACGCTCGGCGCGCCGCACGCACTACACCAACGCCACCGCGCGCCGCGCGCCTCGCCTCGCCTCGCCTCGCCTCGCCTCGCCTCGCGACAGCTCGCCCACGCACGCATCGCGACGCGCGCCATGCATCGCGTCGTCGCCGCGCGTCGCGCGCTGGCCGCCGCCGCCGCCGCCGCGACATCGATGGCGTCGCGAACGTCAAGTGTCCCGCTGGCGACGCGCGTCATCATCGCGCCCGCCGCCGCCGCCGCGACGACGGCGCTCGCGCGCGATGGCGCGACGCGACGCGAATTCTCATCGTCGTCGTCGTCGTTCTCGTCGTCGGTGGTGTCGACAAAGTCGCGCGTCGATGCGCTGAACGATATGTTTGTCGAGGCGCGAGAGGAGATTGAGAGCGCGCAAGAGAGCGTGGGCTCGACGTACTTTAACGATGATTACGACATCGCCAAGGCGTGCGTGGACGACGTGGTGCGCGCATGGGAGGAATTATTGGCGAGCATGAGCGATGAGGATGACAAGGCGGCGATGCGACGGTCGATGGGGTTGAAGATTGAGCAACTTAAGGGTGAATTCGCGTTGCTCGACCACGCGCACGACGATCACGATTGAGGACGTTGTGGTGTCGTGCTTGCGTTCTTGCGTGCGTGTAGGTGTGGAAAATTATTTTATCAGTAGACGGCGTCGTTGCCGGTGCGTGTAGTGTGATTGCATTGATTTTGTTACCCTCGCGTTGGGGTCCCGGGGAGCCGAAAAACAAAGACGTCTAAATTTAGCGAGCGAGCGAGCGAGCGAGCGATACGAATAGACGCGGCACAAGACGCCGCCATGGGTGACCGCGCGAGTTCTTTTTCAATCTCACGCAGGACTGTGTTCGGACTGGATATTGAAATACGCGATGCGGTGCAGTACATCGATCACGGGTCGGTGGTGTATTGCGCGGGCAAGTCGGCGGTGGCGTACGACGTCGCGCGCGAGACGCAAAAGTTTCTCCAAATTTCTCGAAATGTGCGGGAGATTACCGCCATCGCCACACACGTGGCGACGTGTACGATTGCGTTGGCGACTTTAGATGACGATGGGGCGCAATCGATTGCGATCTATGACGCGCACTCGCTCAAAAGAGAAAAGGTAATGACTCGGTCCGACATCAAGCCGCGACGGGTGGCGGACGCGTCGACGGCGCCGGATGCCATTGGTTTTGATGGTTTAGCGTTTTCGAAAGATGGCGCGTCGTTACTCGCGTACAGTACCACCAAACACGCTCTCGTGGTGTGGTCAGTGCGCGATGGGACGTCCGTAGAACTTCCCCGCCCGAGACAATTCTCAAGCGGAGCCGACTCGACGACGTCGCGGGATGGCGACGCGAGTCAATCCGCGTCAAACGCACACACGCAAATCACGCACGCGTTGTTTTCGCCACACGAAGATGATATCGTAAGTGCGTTATGCGTAGGTGGAGTATTTCGAACATACAGAGTCAACGAAACCACCATCAAATTGCTGTCGGCGACGCCGCTGAATGAACTCGTCAAGGATGTCGGCCGCGAAGTGGCGGCACACGCGTGGTTGCATAACGACGACAAACACGTCGCCGTAGGAACATCCACGGGTGAGGTTCTCATTTTAGAACATGGTGCAATCGTGTGCGTGTTGAATCTCGCGCGTCAGGGCGCATCGAGTGATGAAGGCTGTGCGAGTCGCACCGTCGGATGCGTTCGAGCGTACAAGAATGGTTTCATCGCCGGCGATGCCCAAGGTCGCGTCTATATCGTCGAACGGTGCGCGAGAAAGCGCACAAAGGATGGCGGCGTGTTGTACAAATGCGTTAAGACCCTCATCGCTCGAGAGACAAAGGATATCGATGCGTACGATGCGTCAACCATGCTTTCAGCGTCGCTCGCGGGTGCCGAACCAGTTCCAAACGACGCCGCTTCGTACGCTCGCGACAACGTCGACGAAGACAGAGACGGTATCAACGCCGGCACTCAAGATACCGATGAGCACCAGCACAGTATCGTTGCGCTCGATATCTCACCGAGTGGTGACAATTTAATGTGCACCCTCGACGACAAGCGCGCGCTCGCGCTGTCGCTCGCCAACGTCGACATCATGCGCGCCGACGAAATGCACTTCACCCGAGTGCTCGCCGACGCTCACCTCGGTGCGATCTCATCCGCAGACGTGTGCGCGCGCAAGCCCATCATCGCCACTGTCAGTGCCACTGACCACACGGTCCGGATCTGGACCGTCACCGCAGACACACCATCGCTCGACGTCGTGACTCGATGTCCTGACGCCGCGCCGCTCTCCGTCGCCTTGCATCCGAGCGGATGGATCGCCTGCGTCGGATTCACCGACAAGCTCCGCCTGATGCACATCCTGAACAATGACCTGCGCGTTGTTAAAGAATTCCCTTTCAAAGCGTGTCGCGTGTGCGAATTCGCAAAGGGTGGGCATTGCGTCGCCGCCGCCGTCGGCGCCGTCGTCTACGTCGTGCACGCGTTTACGTTTGAGACGCTCGCGACGCTTCGGGGACATTGTGGCAAGGTGAAATCGATCGTATGGCGCGACGACGACTCGACGTTGATAACTTCGGGTCAAGATGGTGCGATTTACGCGTGGGACATGCGCACGGCAATGCATGACGGGGAGAACGCGAGAGGATTGGAGCACGTACGTAAAGGCCGAAGGTACGACGCCGTGGCGGCGTTACGGCGGCGCGGCGGTGGATTGGTCGCATGTGGCAACGATTCAACGTTAACCGAGCTCGATGACGAGTTTAACGTCGTGCGTGGGTTTTCCTCTGACGGCGTAAAGCTCACACACGTGGCGTATGCTGCGATGACGCATCGGATATTTGCGGCGACGGCGAATGGAGGCGTGCGAGCGTACAAGACGCCGCTGACGGGGGAATTCGTCGAGTACGCCGGGCACTTCGGCGCGGTGACGATGATGCGCCTGAGTGCGGATGAATCGAGTTTATACACCGTCGGTGAGGATGGTTGCGTGTTCGCGTACGATATTCGCGACGGGACCGCGACTGTGAACGCGCGCAACTCGACATCCAAATGCAAAGGTCACCACGGCGTGGCGTTCGCGCGCGATGAAGTACTCGTGATGCGTGGGGACCTGGATGAATCGCGTCAACGCATCGCCGAGTTGCAGACACAAGTCAAAGAAGTCACGTTGCACGCGCAGTATCAATTGAGATTGAAAACGGCGGAGATGAATGATAGGGTGAAAACCGTAGAGGATGAATGCGAGCGTCGGTTTTCAATGGAACGTCGACGAGTCGCGGAGCTCGAACGCGAACGAGATGACCTTACACGCGCCACGCGGAAGGATATCGAAGACATGAATGACGCACACGCCAAAGCGCTCGCTGATGCGGAGGAGGAGTACGCGCGCAAGATGTTTGCTGAAGTTGAGCGTTTCGCGGCGCTCGAAGCGTCGAGCGCGGCGGCGGCGGATGCCTGGACCGCGCTCCAAGCGCGCATGACGAATGCACACGAAGAAAGCGAGCGTACACTCAAGCAAGAGTGCGCGGTGAAAGTACATACTTTACGCGATACCATCACGGCGCTCGAGCGCGAGCGCGACGCGCAGCGCGAGGAATTTGCAACTTTGAGACGCGTCATGGAGGACGTGGTGCATGAAGAAATCGAGCAGCTCAAGGCGTCGTACGAGGCGCGAATCAAGCGCGAACACGACGCCGGACTCGTCTTGCGCGGCGAAAACGGCGTTGCCAAAACCAAATACGCCCTTGTGAAGCAACACGAAGACGCGCGTCTTCAAGAAATCGCCCAGCTCAAAGCAGACGCTCAGAGCGAGGCGCGCGCCAGTGCCGAGCGGGACGCTGAAGCCGAGCGCCTGCGCGAGCGCATTCGCACCCACGAACGCACGCTCGATGCGAAAAACACATCCCTGGCTGACGCACACACCGAACTCACGCGCGCAGAAAAGCACATTGCCGTGCTCGCGCAAGAAGTCGTCGCGTTGCGTGAACAGCAGACGCCGTTACGCGCGCGCGCTCAAGCGCTCGAGCGAGACATTGAGACGACGCACGAAGAGCTTTCGCGGTATTACGACGCAAATTCCGCGCTCGTGCGACAAGTGCGCGATGCCAAGGCACAACGAGATGGATTACAACGCGACATTGTGCGCACGCGCAAGCGTAGTGCAGACACTGCGGATGTCGTGAAACGATTTCAACGCGATTTGCATGACTGCGCGAATTGCATTCAAGACGCCAAGACATTGAAGGAGCGCGTGGTGACGATGTATCGAACGTACATTGACGACGCGGATGTCATCGCCGATAGCGAATCAGGCGTGCGCACGAGCGAAGAGAAGCGACAAAGAGATCACCTGGAGAAGACTGTGGGGGCGCTGAAACGTCAGCTCGCGTCGGATGCGGATTCGAGACGGGTTGAGTTTCATCGAATCATGCGTGAAAATCAACGCCTGATGCGCGAAGTCGAAGCGTTGCGCGTGAAATCTTTCGACGGAGTCGTCGTCACCGCGGTGAAATCATAGTCGTACCCAGCGCGTTAAGAATTCTGAAATAATTAATACAATATTCTCGAAGCGTCAATCCTTCTTGTTGCGGTTAGACGCTAAACGCCCCAAGAATTGAAAAAATTTGTACCGCTTGCTCATCTTCCACGGTTGCGCTTCGGGGAACGGCAACCCGTTTCCAGTGGCGTAAAACAACGCAAACACCCCACCGAGCCCGCCCGTGTTACCGATGGTTCTATCCATGCACACACCAACTGTAATCTTCGTAATCTTACCCGCCTCGTTAAACGTCATCGACAACGCTTGCGGCGGACATTCGACTTTAATCCCAGTCGGCTTCATCGAACCCGCGAGCACGCCCGTGTGCGTGCCAATGGTTCTGTTTTGAAACCACACCCGGTTCGGCTCGAACGGGTCGACGCGGAAGGCGTGGTAATTGCTCTTCATGTCGGGAAATCCAGTGGTCAAATCGAACCCGCCCACGGCGCTCACGAACGCATCTTTGGGCAGCGGGCCGACGACGGGACCAATGAATTGAAAGTCATCCGCGAGCTCATCGCCAATCACAGCAAAGCCGGCGCGCAAGCACGTCTTACAGCGCGCGATTAAATCATCGGGTTTGATGGGAAAATCGGACGCCGCTAACATGGCCTCTTCATCGACGACGTCATAGATAGCGGCGGGGTTCGGCGCATCGATGTCCGCGAGTGATGACGTCACGGCTGCGCGTACGGTGACGTTGGACGACGCGCGGCGAGACGCGCAGCGTCGGGTGGTGACGCGCGTTCGAGTGGTGAGCGCATTGAGTGCGGTTGTCGTCGTGGGCATCGTTCGCATCGCGCGTGTGCGTGGACGTGTGCGGGTGTGAGGACCAAGGCGCGCGCGCTTTTTGGACTCAGAGTTTGCACTAGTTGCGTGATATTCAACAATTCTGTACTAACGGCGCATTTGCGTAAACGCCGGGTTGGATGGGGACGATGGCGATTGTGGAGCACCGAAGGCGCCAAAACCTGGTTGTGGTTGCTGCGCCTGGGCGCTGAACGCGCCGAAACCACCGGATTGAGGTTGGCCGAAACCGGACGACGGTTGGCCGAAACCAGACGACGGGGCGCCAAACGCGCCGAACCCAGTCGTTGAGGCTGTTGACGATGGTGGCTGGCCGAATCCACCCGTGGATGCGGGCGCGCCGAAACCACCGCTTGCAGGTTGACCAAATCCACCAGACGCGGTGGCGCCAAATCCACCGCCAGACGCGGCGGCGGCGCCGAAACCGCCGCCGCCAAAACCGCCACCAGCGGTTGCCGCCGCGCCGAAACCTCCACTGGTCGTGGCCGCGGCGCCGAAGCCTCCACCGGACGTCGCAGCGGCGCCAAATCCGCTGCCCATCGTCGCCGCTGCGCCAAAGCCACCACCGGGCTTGGCCGCAGCGCCGAACGCGCTCGGGGCGCCAAATGCGGGCACGGATGTCGACGCGGCTGCACCAAACGCGCTCGGCGCGCCGAATGCGGGCGTAGATGTCGTCGCCGCGGCACCGAACCCAGACGTTTTACCAAATCCAGTGCTCGGTGCACCAAAAGCTGGCGTGGACGTAGAAGCGGCAGCGCCAAATGCGCTCGGAGCGCCAAACGCGGGAGTACTCGTCGACGCCGCGGCGCCAAACGCGCTCGGGGCGCCAAACGCCGGAGTGCTCGTTTGTGCTGCGGCGCCAAACGCGCTCGGGGCGCCGAATGCGGGCGTGCTCGTTTGTGCCGCGGCGCCAAATGCACTCGTTGTACCAAACGACGACGAGCTCGCCGCCGTAGCCGCGGCACCAAAAGTGCTCGCTGCACCAAACGCGGGCGTACTTGTCGCAACCGCCGCACCAAACGCGCTGGAACTTGCAACCGGCGCGGATGTCGTCGTAGAGCCGAATCCAGTGATCGGCTGCGCAGCGCCAAAGGCACTTGAACTCGCCGCGCTCGAAGCCGGCGGCGCACCAAACGCGGGCGTCGCCAACGGACCTGGCTTTGCGGCGGCGGCGCTCGCCGGCGCGGATGCACCTAAACCAAAACTACCAAAACCAGACGAAATAGACGCAGTTGTTGTCGCCGGCGTCGACGCCACCGCACTACTCGCACCAAACGCTGGCGCACTCGCAGGCGCCGCGCTCGCCGAACCAAACAAGTTGGTACTCGTGCTCGACGTACTGATGCCAAATGCAGGCTTCGCGGGAGCTTCAGCGGTCGGCGCCGTCGCCGCGCTCGATGCGGCGGAAATTCCAAACTTTGGCACAGGCGACGACGAAGCTGCCGAAGCGAAATCAAACGTCTTCACTGGCGACGATGCTGACGCCGCGCTGCTCGCGGGCGGTGTCCCTGGAGGTGGCGTGGCTTTCGCGAGATCGTCCTCTAAAGCCTTTTGCGCGGCGGCGTAGCCTTGATTCGCCTTGGCTAGGAAATCAGCCGAGAATCCCATCGTCGGCGCCGCCTCCTTGGCGGCTTCAGCCTTGGTTGGCGTCTCCGCCGGTTTCGCATCTTCAACCTTTGCAGGCGCGAATGAAAACGCCGGCTTCTTTGATTCTTCGGCTTCCGGCTTCTTTTCTTCTTCGGTCGCTTTCGCGGCGGGCGCGCCAAAGCTCAATCCACCGGCTGGAGGCGCCGCGAACGCGAATGTGGGTTTCTCCTCCGCCTTCTTTTCCGGAGCGGCGCTGGCGGGAATACCAAACGAAAACTTTTGTTCTGGAGCTTTTTCCGCTGGCTCGTTGGTTTTGGCAGCGCCACCGGCAAGTTCTTTTTCGAGCGCGTCTTGCGCTTTTTGGTAACCGCTATTCGCCTTGGCCAGGAAATCCGCAGAAAAGCCCATGGCGGGTGCAGGCGCCGCCGGTACCGCGGGCGCCGCCGGAGCCGCGGGTTGCGTAACGGCAGCCTTGGCTGGTTCGGCGGGTTTCGTCACCGCTGGCGCTGGCGCGAACGAAAAGGTTGGCGCCGGCGCGGGTTTCGTCTCAGCTGGAACGGGCGCGGCGGCGAAGAGCGAACTCGCCGGTTTCACATCTTCGACTGACTTTTTTGGCGGCGTCACGACGACGGGCGCAACCTTAGTGATTGGCGACGCCGGTTTCGGCGCTTCAGCTTTCTTAATCGTCGTCACGCGCGTGCTCGACATGCGAGAGCGAATCACACTCTCCAAATCGTTTCTATCCGCGACGTCCGCGTCGAGCGCGCTCGCGCGATGCACCGGAGTCTTCAGCGTGAATGGCTCGGGCGCCGAGCGAATCTTGGCCACAACAATCGGCTCAATTTTTCGCGACGGCG
>Ga0181604_10001091_pt1 | contig 24532 bp, 23 predicted proteins | sample 041ome_12_FD_148663 | JGI IMG/M metagenome (GOLD analysis project Ga0181604, IMG submission 148663) | Coastal salt marsh microbial communities from the Groves Creek Marsh, Skidaway Island, Georgia - 041410US metaG (spades assembly) | ecosystem: Environmental > Aquatic > Marine > Intertidal zone...
CGGCCGGGGAGGGCTTCATGACGACCTGAAACTGATAGTAGTGCTGCAAACGGTTGGGATTTTCGCCATATCGGCCGTCAGCGGGGCGGCGGCTCGGCTGAACGTAGGCCGCGTTCCAGTTTTCGGGGCCGAGTGCGCGCAGGAAGGTGGCTGGATGAAAAGTGCCGGCGCCCACTTCCATGTCCAGAGGTTGCAGCACCACGCAGCCGTGTTGAGCCCAGTAGTCCTGCAACCGCAGAATAACCTCTTGAAATGTTGCAGGCGCCACGAAGTACAACCTAAAGCCGATGAGAGCAGTTAGTATAACTGCGTTGCCCGCGCCATAATCACTTTTCCAACACTGACCCCGTCAAATTTCCCTTAACTTATGCCTGCATCACCCAAACCCCTCTGGCTAGAGTGGACCGTCATTTTGCTTATCAGGTTGATGATCGTAGTGACGCGCCTCATGCCACTTGGTTGGGCACGCGCCTTGGGTAGAGCGGTCGGGGCCGGTCTTTATCATTTCAACGGCCGAATGCGGCGTGTAGCCATTCGCAATCTCGAGTTGGCGTACCCGGAGTGGACACCCAACAGGCGGCGGGTGATGGCGAGGCAAAGCGTTCAGTCGACTGGCGAACTCATGGCTGAAATGGGCCGGATGTGGACGCAGCCTTGGGTGCAGACCACTGCACTGCTTGAAGTCGACGGTCTGGGTTGCGTGACGGAACCGCTGGCGTCAGGGCAGGGCGTCATTGTTCTGGGCCCTCATCTGGGTAATTGGGAGCTACTGGGTATGCACTTGGCGACTCTGGGTAATCTGGTAGCGCTCTACGAGCCAATACCCCTGAAAAAACTCGATGAGCTGGTGCATCGCTGCCGCCAGTGCACTGGCGGGAAGCTGGTGCCCACCACGCCGCGCGGTATCGCCGAGCTAGTTCGCTCGGTGCGAGCAGGTGGTATCACTGGCATCCTGCCTGACCAGGTACCTAATGATGGAAATGCCGGTCTCAACGCGCCTTTCTTCGGTGTCGAGTGTTTCACCGCCGCATTGGCGTCCAACCTCATTAGAAAGTCGGGAGCCGCGCCGGTGATGGGCACTGTGCTACGGACCGAAAAAGGTTTTCGCGCGGTGTACCGACCTGCGGAACCTGGCGTTCAGAGTGACGACACCTTCGAAGCACTGAGCGCGATCAATCTTGGGGTAGAAAAGCTGATCGCCGGGAATGAGCGGCAATACCAGTGGCAGTACAAGCGTTTTCGGTGCCGGCCCAAAGGGTTGGTTGATTATTACGACTGGTCGATCATGCCTTTGCAAGATGAGGCAGGCCTCAAGAGATGACACAGGTTACGGGGAAAGTGATTGCCGGTCTCATTGGGTTTATGGCGTTTGGGCCGGCGGGGCTAATGTTTGGTTTGGTGTTGGGCCACGCTTTTGACAGGGGGTTATGGCGCGCACTGCAGCTTTCCGGGCCCGAAGCCGTAAACATCATGCGCGCACAGTTTTTTGAAACTACATTCACCTTGTTGGGATTTGTCGCCAAAGCGGATGGCCGCGTGTCGGAGGCAGAGATCGCCCAAACTGAGGCGCTGTTTCTTCAACTGCGACTCAATGCCGCACAGCGCCGCAGTGCGATTGAGCACTTTAAAAAAGGGTCGGCGCCCGACTTTGATCCTGCTTCCACCGTTGCCAAGTTCAACGACTGTTTGGGCCCTCGGCGTCAGGCACAGCATACGCTGATGGCTTTTCTGATGGGTATTGCATTGGCCGATGGCACCTTTTCCGCAACAGAACGCCGTGCGTTATATCGATTAGCAAAATTGCTTGGCTTGCCTCGGCGTGAGGTGGATCAGCTGATTTCCATGGTCAACGCGCAGGCCCAGTTTCAGCAGGGCAGCTATCACCAATCTAGCACCGGAGGGGGTTATCGCCCCCGTAATGCCGAGACGGAGCTGAACACGGCTTATGCCGCACTGGGCCTGACTGCTGACGCCTCGGATGCAGAGATTAAGCGCCGCTATCGCAAGCTGATGAGTGAGAACCATCCCGACAAGCTCATCGCCGAGGGCGTCCCTGATGAACTACTCCGGGTCGCGACCGAGCGGGCCCAGGAAATCACAGCCGCCTACGAGGTCATTCAACAGGCGCGGGGATCTAAATAGCGACGCTCACCCTCGAGCTCATGACTCGCCGCGCTGCAAAGTATTTGAGACACAAATAACAGAGTGTTGGCAGCGGGAGATTAATGTCGCCAGAAGGCGGGCGTCAGCAATACCAGGAGGGTAAATACCTCCAGGCGGCCCATGAGCATAGCGAGGCAAAGAATCAGTTTGCCTGGTTCGCTGACGGCGCCATAGTTATTGGTGACTTCGCCTAACCCCGGTCCGAGATTATTCATGGTGGCCACTACGGCGGAGAACGCGGAGATGAAGTCGAGGTTGGTTGCCAGCAGAGCTAGCCAGATCAGAACAAAACAGAACATATACACCGCAAAGAAACTCCATACGGCGCTGATCACTTCAGTTTGCACTCGCCGTGCATCCAGCTTCAAGGGGATCACCGCGTTGGGGTGAAGCAGCTGCCGCAATTCCCGCATACCCTGACGAAAGATGAGCAGAATGCGCATGGCCTTCATGCCGCCGCCGGTGGAGCCCACACAGCCACCCATGAAGCTCAGTATTAACAAGAGTATTGGCAAAAAAAGCGGCCAGACGGAAAAATCCTGTGTGGTGAAGCCGGTTGTGGTAGCGATCGAGATGGTTTGGAACAGCCCATGAATCACACTGTCCTCGAAGCTGAGGGTTTCGGTGGTCAGTAGCAGGCAACAGACCACGATCGCCGCTGAGGCAATCACCGTGACAAAAAATGCCGTCTCGGAATCCCGGGCATAGACGCGCACGCTACGGCGCTGAAGCGCGATGAAGTGCAGCCCGAAGTTAATGGCCGACAGCAGCATGAATACTGAGCTCACTAGTAGCACACGATTCTGCTCGTAGTGCCCCAGACTGGCGTCGTGGGTGGAGAAGCCGCCGATTGCCACAGTGGAAAAAGCGTGGCAGATCGCGTCGAACATCGACATCCCCGCAACGAAATAGCTGACCGTACAGGCGATGGTTAACAGCAAGTAGATACCAAACAGGGCTTTGGCGGTGCCGGTGATTCGCGGGGTCAGCTTGCGATCTTTGGAGGGACCCGCGCTTTCGGCCCGGTATAGCTGCATGCCGCCGATGCCGAGCATGGGTAAGATCGCCACCGCGAGCACAATAATGCCGATGCCGCCCAGCCACTGCAGTAACTGCCTATAGAACAGTAAAGACTTCGGCAAGCTGTCGAGGCCTGTAATCACTGTTGCGCCGGTGGTGGTGAGGCCCGAGATCGATTCGAAAATAGCGCCGGCGAGGGTTAGTGGGAGATCGGGGGCGAGCCACAGCGGTATGGCGCCGAACAAACCCAGTACCACCCAAAATAGAGCGGTAACCATGAACCCGTCGCGGATATTCAAGTCGCGGCTCAGGTGCCGCGTCGGCAGCCACAGCATCACACCGGCAAAGAGCGTTGCGGCCAGCCCCGTGGCAAAGGCGGACTCGATACCATCTTTGTCGATCAGCGACAGGAACAGGGACGGCAACATCGCGGTGCTGAACAGGATCAGCAGTACGCCGATGATCTTGAACGCCATGGCGAATTGCATCAGATGAAGCCAAATCCCACTGCAAACAATTTTTCTACGGCGGAAATCTGCGCGCGGTCGGTCAAGAAGAGGATGACGTGGTCATCAGCTTCTATCACCACATCACCGTGCGCCATCAGCACGGCTTCTCCCCGCAGAATGGCCCCGACTGTCACGCTTGAGGGGAGATTCAACTCATCCAGCCGGCGTCCCACGACCTTGGATGATCGTGTGTCCCCATGCGCCGTCACTTCAATGGCCTCAGCGGCGCCACGCCGCAGCGAGTGCACGGCGCTAATGTCACCGCGCCGAACATGCATGAGTAGGCTGCTTATGGTGATCTGCTGTGGTGAGATGGCGATGTCAATTTCCTCGCCAATCAGGTCTGCATAGGCGGAGTTTGTAATCAGCGTGATCGCTTTTTTTGCGCCAAGCCGCTTTGCCAGCATGGACATCATGATGTTTGATTCGTCGTTGTCCGTCAGCGCACAAAAGACATCGGTGTTTTCGATATTTTCTTGTTGGAGTAGCAGCGGCTCGTTGCCACTGCCGTGCAGCACGATGCTGTTTTCCAGCATGTCTGACAGCACCCGGCACCGGTCATAGGAGCGCTCGATGACCTTGACCTGATAGTCCTTTTCGAGACGGTTTGCGAGGGTGGCGCCAATGTTGCCGCCCCCTGCAATCATGATCCGGTTGTAGGGCTTATCGACCTCGCGAAGCTCGGATGTCACGGCACGGATATGTTCTCTGGCGGCAATAAAAAACACTTCGTCGTCGGGCTCGACTACCGTCGCACCTTCGGGAATGATGGGGTCCCCGCCGCGTCTGAAGATCGCCGCGACCCGGGTGTCCACCCGGGGCATGTGTTCGCGAATCTCTTGCAGTTCCCGCCCGACGATGGGCCCGCCAGCGACGGCCTTCACGGCAACCAGCCGGATTCGGCCCTCGGCAAAATCGAGCACCTGCAGTGAGCCCGGGTTGGCGATCAACTGCTCAATATTTTTTGTGACGAGTTGCTCCGGGCCGATGATGACATCGACCGGGATGGCACCCGACTCAAATAGCGCTTTATGTTTGGCGAGATAGTCTGCGGAGCGCACACGGCTGATTTTTGTGGGTGTGCGATACAGCGTGAAGGCGACCGAACAGGCCAGCATGTTGATCTCGTCACTGTCGGTGACCGCAATCAGCATGTCGGCATCCTCTGCGCCCGCGTTCATTAATGTGGACGGGTGAGCCCCGTTGCCCAGCACCGTCCGGATATCCAGACGCTCCTGAAGTCGCTTCAGGGTGGCGGCGTGCTCGTCGACGACTGTGATGTCGTTTTGCTCATCGGCGAGGTGTTCAGCCAGCGTGCCGCCAACTTGCCCCGCTCCGAGGATAATAATCTTCACCGGCCTCTGGACCCTCCCAACGACCCGGGCACACCTTAAACCAAGTGAAACCCGCCACGCCATGTGGATTACTTACGTTGGTGGAGGGGTTCGCAGTGTTACGCAGCAGGCTTTCGCAACAGAGCAAAGTAAAGCCCATCGCCACCGTGCTGGTCTGGCAGAGTCTGCCAGCCATGTTGGCGCGGCGCGCCGGTACCGAGCGTTACCGCATCGGTATGCGCCCCGTATTGGGTGGCGAACTGGCTGACGACCTCGTCGTTTTCCGCGGCCAACAAGGAACAGGTGACATACAGCAGTCGACCCCCTGGCTTTAGTGCCGGCCATAGCCCTGCCAATATCGCCAATTGTTGGCTGGCAAAACCTGCGATGTCGTCGGGCTCCCTGAGGATTTTGATGTCGGGGTTCCGTCTTATGACGCCGGTCGCCGAGCAGGGCACGTCGGCCAGAATGGCATCGAAGGGTTTGGCTATTAGCGCCTCCGGTAGCTCGCTGGCATCGGCTACGAGCGATGTCAGTCGGAGATCCAGCCGGGTGGTGTTTTCAATGACGCGCTGCAGTCGGGGCTCGCTGATGTCCAGGGCGACCAGCTCCTCAATGGCGGGCTGGAGTTCGAGCAGATGACAGGCCTTACCCCCCGGTGCCGCGCAGGCGTCGAGAAACCGCTCGCCGGCCTGGGGCGCTAACAGGCGAGCGACCAGTTGGGCGGCGCTGTCCTGAACGCTGGCGACACCCTCGGTAAACCCCGGTAACGACCCCACATCGACTGGGCGACTGAGCACGACACCGTCGAGTGAAACGGCACAGGGTGTCGCCCCAATCTCGGCCTCTGTCAGTTGCCGCAGGTAATCATCCCGGGTGCTCTTGAGTTGGTTAACCCTCAAGGTCATGGGCGGTCGATGGCGAGCAGCCAAGGCGATCTGCTCTACCGCGCCGTCATATTGAACGCACAGTTCGGCGTGCAACCAGGCAGGCAATGCCCGCTGTGCCGCCGGTGACAGCACCTCGGCGGCCACATTCTCCTGGCGTTGGTAGGTGCGCAGCACGCCATTAACCACCCCTTTGGCCCACGGCTTTTTCAGTGCGCGGGTGGCGTTGACGGTCTCTGAAACGACTGCGTGGGCGGGGGTGCTCAGGTGTTCGAGCTCATACAGCCCGATGCACAGCAGGGCCATGATGTCCTGGTCTTTCCGTCGCAGCGGCTTGGCGAGGAAGCTAAGGCAGGTTGCCTCAAGACAGGGCCATTCCCGCAGTGTGCCGTACACCAACTCCTGACACAGCGGCCGCTGTGCGGTGGCTGCCGCGTCGAGGGCATCCGGTAGCAGCCGGTTTAATGATTGTCCGGCCAGCACCCGACCAATGATGTCTGCCGCAACGGCCCGTGGCGAGGACACCGTCAGCCGCGGCTCGCGTCGCCGAGGCGCTGCCCGGGTTGAAATCGCGCCTGATGACCGCGCAGGAGTGTGGCCACCGATTGCGCCTTGGCGCCGGGAAGTTGCGCCTCGGTGATGACCAGCTGCCCCTCACCGCAGCCTACCCGAATACCGTGCTCATCCGCCGCGATGATCTCACCCGCAGTGCCTCGATGAGATTCATCGATGGCATGAGCTGATAACACCTTGAGTCTGTCGCCCCCAAAGTCCGTGAAACATCCGGGCGCTGGATGAAACGCTCGCACTCGCCGTGCCAGCACGGTGGCGGCGGCTGACCAGTCGAGCGCACCCTCCTGCTTGGCGATTTTGTAGGCGTAGGTGGCCACACTGTCATCCTGCGGCGCTACCGAACCCAATAGGGTATCGATGTTCTCAAGACTCTCGATCAGTGCGGTGACACCGAGTTGAGCGAGGTCATCTAGAAGTTTGCCGCTGGTGTGATCAGCGCTGATGGGGAGTGTTTGGGTGAGGAGCACGGGCCCGGTGTCCAGGCCAGGTTCCATCGCCATGATGCTAACGCCCGTCTCGGTATCTCCTGCCTCGATGGCGCGCTGAACGGGTGCGGCGCCCCGCCACCGGGGTAACAGGGAGGCGTGAACATTGAGGCACCCCAGCCGCGGAATACCCAATATGGCAGCAGGCAGAATCAGGCCGTAGGCCACTACCACCAGAATGTCGGCATTGTACTGCGACAGGATGGCCTCGCTGTCAGCGCTTTGCAGTGACGCTGGTTGCCATACGGGCAGGTCTGCCTCGAGCGCCATGGCCTTAACGGGGGAGGATTGAAGGCGCTTTCCGCGGCCCGCGGGCCGATCGGGCTGGCTCATCACCGCAACAATTCGGTGGGGAGAATCAATCAGACCCTGAAGATGTCGGGCGGCGAAGTGCGGGGTGCCCGCGAATATCACTTTAAGCGATGTCGACATCGATCAGTCGCGGCGTTTCTGTTCTTTGACGAGCTTGCTGCGAATGCGTTGTCGCTTCAGTGGCGACAGGTAGTCGACGAACAGTTTGCCTTCAAGATGGTCTATCTCGTGCTGCAGACAAATACCCATAAGGCCATCGAGCCGCTCTGTAAATGCGGTGCCTTCCCGGTCGAGCGCTGTGACCTCAACAATCTGGGGTCGCTCGACGGTCTCGTAGAATCCGGGCACCGACAAACACCCCTCGTCATAGGCGCCCAGCGTCTCATCGATGACGGTGAACTCGGGATTAATAAAGACTCTGGGATCCGAGTGGTCCTCACTGAGGTCCATGACAATCACGCGCTCATGGACGTCAACCTGGCTGGCTGCCAAGCCGATGCCGGGCGCCGCATACATCGTCTCGAACATGTCATCCACAAGCCGTTGAATCCTTGCATCTACCGCGACAACCGGCGTAGCGCGAGTGCGCAGTCGCGGGTCGGGAAACTCAAGAATGGAGAGTAGGGCCATGTGCCGCGCTTCCAGTGCTGATGCGGATTGATAGCGGAGAAAAGTGTTCGGATTTGGTCTTGCTCTGCCCGAATCACCGCCGCACACTCAGATTATACCGCGATGCCAAGTCTCTGTTGGCAGATGAAGCGGGCAGTACACAATGGAATGAATGCTGTGGAAGTGAGCAAATGGATTGCGAACTGTACGGGTAGCATCCTCGACCGGAGAGGATCACGCCGAACCGTTGCCCGTCGACTTATCCGCCCCTGCGCGCTCGCCGTATTGCTGGTGGCCAATGGCGCGGTGGCGCAATCGGATGAGCCGCTGACGCTGAACCCCGATGTACCCCTGATCTATACCGTCCAGCCCGGCGATACGCTGCGGGAGATAGCGGCATTGTTTTTACGCGACCCCTGGCGATGGGAAGCGCTGTGGGCCGGCAATCCCCAGGTCGACAATCCGCACCTTATTTATCCTGGCGACACACTGAGCCTAGTTTGGGAGTCCGGGCAACCGAGGTTGGTGCGCGCGGAGCAGGGCGATATCAAACTCTCTCCGAGCATGAGAGCCAGCCCACTCGATTTGGCAATACCGGCGATTTCGCGACAGCACATTGAGCCGTTCCTGCGCCAACATCAGGTGGTTGAGGCGGCGACACTGGACCGCGCACCTTATGTGGTGTCGGGTGACGCGGGCCGGTTCATCAGCGGTGTGGGCGACACGGTGTACGGAAAGGGCAAGTGGGGTGATGCCCTGAGTTATCGGTTGGTGCGCCGCGGTGAAAAACTGAAAGACCCCGTCAGTGGAGAAGGTCTTGGCATTTTCGTCAGCGATATCGGTGAGGCCCGGCTGCAGGAGGGCCCGGCTGAGAGCGGCAACGTCGCGCCCATGACCGTTAGCGAGATGCGAGGAGAGGTCCGGATTGGTGATCGCTTGCTCCCCGTCACCGAGGCGGAGGTTGAACCGTTTTATCAACCACAGGCCCCAAGCGAGATGATTTCCGACGCTTACATGATAGGTGTCGCCGGGGGCGTGACCCAGATTAGCGTGCTCGACATCGTGGTCATTAATCGTGGTGCGCGGGAGTCATTGCAAGTTGGCGATGTGCTGGCCATCGATCATGCCGGTGAGCTGATGAAGGATCCCGTTACCGGCAAGCCCGCGCGTCTGCCTGATATCCGCGCCGGCGTGCTGATGGTGTTTTCCGTTTATGACCGCGCCAGCTTTGGGTTGGTACTGGAGGCGACCAAGCCGCTGTCGGTGGGCGACAAGCTCAGTAACCTCTGAGGCGCGTCATCAAGTAATCACGAGGCGTCCGCCGGGCGTCTCTATTATGGCCGAGCGCCTCAAGGATGAGCCGTGGCACACCAATTTGGTCTCAATCGACTCGCCGATACCCGTTGGCTCACGCTGACTCGCGCCATTGAGAAGAGCGCTCGCTGGCTAGATGCGGTGCTGCAGGCATGCCCATCGCCCGAGGCTATATTGGGCTGTGCCGGCGAGCCGGCGAAGGCGCTGGCGCTCGAAGGGCTTCAGCGCGCATTGGATAAGCCGGCGCCAATTGATTTTCCCTCAGGGCTGATTGGCGATTCACCGCTATGTTTGATCACTCCCCAAGACCCCGAGTACCCGCCACTTCTGAGGGAGTGTCCCGATCGGCCGCCTTTTTTGTTCTGTCGGGGCGTTTTGCCGTATGTCGGTGCAGCCACGTTGTCGATTGTCGGGACAAGAAAGCCGTCGCTTGAGGGCCGTCGTGCCGCCAGAGAGTTTGCTGCCGCCGCTGCAGCGTCGGGGTTGGTTGTGGTCAGCGGGCTGGCGCTGGGCATTGACGGCATCGCGCATGATGCAGCGTTGACCGCAGGGGGCAGTACTGTTGCGGTACTGCCATCTGGGATAGATCGGATTTACCCAGCGCGCCACCAGATGCTGGCCGAAAGGGTGATGGCGGAAGGGGTGTTGGTCAGCGAGTTTCCCTTGGGCACACCACCGAGGAAGCATCATTTTCATCGCCGCAACCGAACGTTGTCGGGCTTCAGCGAAGCCACCCTCGTTGTCGAGGCCGGGCGGCCCAGCGGCACACTTATCACAGCCAGTGCTGCCGCGGATCAAGGGCGAGACGTTCTGGTGCTGCCCTGGTCTATTTACCATCGAGAGGGGGCGGGCTGTCGGTATCTCCTTGAGGATGGCGCGGTGCTGGTGCAGTCGGTTGAAGCGATGCGGGCGCACCTCGGTATGCCGACAGCGCCTTCTGCGTCATTGCCACAGAGTCACCCGCCTGCGTCAGCAGGCTCCTGCAGTGTGAGCACGCTCGACGCGGATCAACAGGCGATGCTCGCACTCCTCGGTAGCGGCACCCACGGGGCAGACACTCTGTCCGCCAATCTCAACTGGGATATCAATCGTTGTCTGGCCTGCCTGACTGCACTGGAAGTATCTGGCCGTATTCAGCGGGTGTCTGGCGGGTACACAGCGATCGCTTAAGCACTGCCATCCACGGTGGTCTTGTCTTGCATCGCACGGGTATTGGCGGCGGGACTGGCGTCTGGGGTAAGGTGCGGGCCTATCTGTTCCGCGGCGCTGGTATGGCATTGAACTCTGGACCCGAACTGCACTCTCGGTGGCGAGCGCCCCAGATGGCGGCATCGCTCAGGGCGGGCGGGGTCGTGGCGTGTCCGGCGGAGGGCGTGTGGGGGCTGAGCTGTGATCCTTTTGATGAAGACGCCGTCCTGGATCTTTTGACGATGAAGCAGCGTGAGGTGAGCAAGGGCTTGATTGTTGTCGGTGCGAGCAGTGAGGTCTTTGCCAATGTGCTCAGGGATCTGTCATCCGAGCAGCGCGAGATGATGCTAGCGTCTTGGCCGGGGCCCAATACCTGGCTGGTGCGCCACAAAGGGTGTTTTCCGTCCTGGGTAACGGGAGAGAGTGACGAGGTGGCGATCCGTGTGACGTCATCACCGGCCTTGGCTGCGTTGTGCAAGGCATTTGACGGACCGTTGGTATCGACCAGTGCGAACCCTGCGGGGCTTCCGCCACCGCACAGTATCTGGGAGCTGCGGCGTTACTTTGGCACGAGATTACCTGCGTTTCCGGGTGCTATTGACCCGGCGGGCAAACCATCAACAATACGTCGTGTAATAGATGGATCGGTCATCCGCGGTTAAATAGAGAATAAGGAGTAGTCCATGGATGCGGAGGCAGTAGAGGCCTACCTGACATCACTTCAGGACCAGATCTGCGGGGAGCTTGAGGCCATCGATGGTGGCGCGACTTTCGCTACTGAATCCTGGGATCGGCCGGAAGGCGGTGGCGGCATCAGCCGGGTATTGGCTGAGGGCGAAGTGATCGAAAAGGGCGGCGTGAACTTTTCTCATGTGGTTGGCGCGGGCATGCCAGCGTCGGCCACACAGCACCGTCCGGAACTCGCCGGGCGCAGCTTTCGGGCCATGGGGGTTTCTCTGGTTATCCACCCCCGCAACCCGCACGCGCCGACGTCTCATGCCAATGTACGCATGTTCATGGCAGAGAAACCCGGCGAGGAGCCGGTGTGGTGGATGGGAGGTGGGTTCGACCTGACGCCATACTATGGCTATGAAGAAGACGCCGTTCATTGGCATGCCACCGCCAAGGCTGCTTGTGACCCCTTTGGCGAGGACGTCTACCCTCGCCTGAAGAAATGGTGTGACGACTATTTTTATCTGCCCCATCGCCAGGAGCCGCGCGGAGTGGGCGGGCTTTTTTACGACGACCTTAATGATTGGGGCTTCGAGAGGACGTTCTCTTTCATGCGCAGCGTGGGAGACGGGTTTCTCAAGGCTTATGCACCCATATTGGAGCGGCGCATGAACACGCTCTGGACAGAAGCGCAGCGCCAATGGCAGCTGTATCGCCGGGGGCGCTACGTGGAATTCAACCTGGTCCACGACCGCGGCACTTTGTTCGGCTTGCAAACCAATGGCCGCACCGAGGCGATACTGATGTCGTTGCCGCCTCTGGTACGCTGGGAGTATGGGCTCACACCTGATGAAGGCACGCCTGAGGCCGCGCTGATGACGGACTTTTTACGCCCGCGTGACTGGTTGGGGCTCGACACTGGCGCCACAGCCACCTGATGGCGGTCGGGCCTCTTTCAACTCGCCCTGTTGACGCCGATGCGCTCGGCAGAGATGCGCTTAAGCGATGACAGGTGATCAAACGATTTCAGGGCGCTTTGCCGTAGTGGGCAATCCGATTGAACACAGTCTCTCACCTCGCATTCACGCGGCCTTTGCGCGGCAGAGCGGCCAGCAGATCGACTATCGCGCCGAACGGGTTGAGGTGGATGCCTTTGAAAGCTGGGTAGCGGCCTTCTTTGACACAGAGGGTCGTGGTCTGAACGTCACCTTGCCTTTTAAAACCCGCGCCTGTGACCTGGCTGACACGGTATCGGACAGGGCGCGCCTGACCGGGGCCGCCAATTTTCTGACCGCGAATGAGGCGGGCGGGATCCACGCGGATAACACCGATGGGAAAGGCTTGCTGACCGATGTCACGACAAATGCCGGCTGGAATTTAGAGGGTGCGCGAATTTTGGTGCTGGGTGCTGGGGGTGCGGTCAAAGGCGTTATGCCTTCTCTGCTCGAGGCCGGCCCCGCCGCCTTAGTGATCGCTAATCGCACGGCCGAACGCGCGGAGGCGCTGGCGGCAGAGTGGGCGGCGCGGCCCATACCCGTATCAGGCGGCGGCTATTCACTGGCGGTTGGGACGCCTTGGGATGTCATCATTAATGGCACCAGCACGGGGCTGTCTGATGAGATGCCCGCCGTGCCAAATGAGACGGTGCTGGCCGAGGGGTGCTGCTGTTATGACATGGCCTATGGCAAGGGGCCGACACCGTTCATGCGCTGGTCGGCAGAGCAGGGTGCCAGTGATGCCAGAGATGGTTTAGGGATGCTGGTTGAGCAGGCAGCGGAGAGTTTTTATTTGTGGCTCGGTGAGTACCCCGATACACAGCCGGTGATCGCCGACCTGCGGCAGCTGTGAGCGCCCTTCGATCAGGCGCTGCCGTCGAGGTAACGCTGCTTTAGGGAGGTATATCCCGCTGCGCTGTAGGGGAGAAACTTGATCTCGTCTTCCTCCAGCGCGCGGACTTCGCGCGCGGGGCTGCCCGCATAGAGATAGCCGCTACGCAGCTGCTTGCCCGGTGTCACCAGCGCGCCGGCAGCGATCATCACGTCGTCTTCTACTACCACAGCATCCATGATAATGGCGCCCATGCCGACCAACACACGGTTCCCGACGGTGCAGCCGTGTAATAGTGCGCGATGCCCTACCGTCACATCTTCGCCAATGTTCAGTGGGAAGCCCCCGGGGTTATAGGGACCATCATGAGTCACATGCAGGACGGTGCCGTCCTGAATGTTGGTGCGCGCACCGATCCGAATCACTTGCACATCGCCGCGCATCGCCGCGTGGGGCCAAACGCTAACGTCATCACCCAGCGCGACGTCACCCATGACGACAGCGGAGGGGTCGATCATCACGCGGTCGCCCAGTACAGGGGTAATGCCCAGCCCTTCGCGTATATTGATCTCGCCTCTAAAATCGATGGTGTTCAAAGTGTCTCTCCTGCTGACTTCAGGCGGTAGTGCCCGCGACGTTTAGGGCAGTTCCCCGCGGCACCCGTCAGGGTTGTTAAACTAACGCCTTGATGACCTTGGATGATATTGGGCGGCGTTAAGTATGCCGGGAGGCGAGTATGTCGGATTCTGGTTCTGAACCCAAACAGCGGCCGCGATTTGTGGCGGGCGCGATCTGCCCCAGCTGCCAAGAGATGGATCGCATGGTGATTGATGGTGCTGCCGACGAGCGGCGGTGCGTCGCCTGTGGCTTCGTCGAGGCGCGACGCGACGCCGGTGCCAGTATGCCCGCAACCCGTGTCACCCGAGCCTCCGCCCGACGCGTCGAGACCGAGGCAGAGGCGGTCCGCTTACTGGACGAGTAAGCCAAGCCTGCTCCTCAAAAAGCCTCTCACATTACCTTGAGCTATGTGAGGAATTAATAAAAAACATTGGCATTCATAATGCCGTCCGCCGAGCATACGCACCGCTGGCGATAGGTGCACTTTTGTCCATGTATTTTTCGGCAACTTCGCTATAATCCCGCGCTTTTCGGCCCCCTCACTGGCTTGGGGTCCTACGCTACAAAAACAGACGGAGTACACACGCGATGGGGAAAGTGTTCTCAGGAGCGATCTTGACATTTTTGGCGCCGCTCGCTGCGGCCCAAAACCAGGTCAACATGTCACCTGGTGTGACCGAGATCGGTGCCGACATTTTTGAGCTCCACATGCTGATCATGTGGATCTGCGTGGTGATTGGCGTCGCGGTGTTCGCTGTGATGTTCTACTCCATCTATGCCCACCGTAAATCAAAGGGGCATCAGGCGTCTCAATTCCACGAGAGCACAAAGGTCGAGGTTGCGTGGACGGTGGTGCCCTTCCTCATTCTGATCGCCATGGCGGTGCCGGCAACATCAACGTTGCTCGAGGTGTACGACAACGACGAAGCCGAGCTGGATATTCTGATCACCGGTTACCAGTGGAAGTGGAAGTACGAGTACCTTGAAGAATCCGGCGAGCCGGTAGCGTTTTTCTCTAATCTCGCGACATCGCAGGAAGAGATCTACAACACCGACAAAAAGGGGGATAACTACCTTCTAGAGGTCGACGAGCCGCTGGTGATCCCGACCAATACCAAGGTGCGGTTCCTGATTACGGCTAATGACGTCATCCATTCCTGGTGGGTGCCTGAAATCGCGGTGAAGCGCGATGCGATCCCGGGCTTTATCAACGAAGCCTGGACGAGGGTGCCGGAAGAGGGCATTTATCGCGGTCAGTGCACGGAGCTATGCGGCTCGTATCACGGTTTTATGCCTGTCGTAGTGCACGCCGTACCGAGAGGCGAATTTGACTCCTGGATGGCCGCCAAGCGCGGCGCCGCGGTGGCGCAGACGCAGCTGGCGATGCAGACCCTGTCGGTCGATGACCTGATGGACCAGGGCAAGGCGGTTTACGACAGTGCTTGTCTGGCCTGCCATGGGGCGCAGGGCCAGGGTGGCATCGGTAACGCTATTGCCGGCAGTGCCGTCGTGATGGGCGACCTCTCCAGCCACATGGCAGTGGTCGCCAAAGGTGTTTCGGGGACAGCGATGCAGGCCTTTGGTGGTCAGCTTAACGATGTCGAAATGGCTGCGGTGCTGACTTACCAGCGCAACGCATTTGGTAACAACACGGGCGATGTCGTCCAGCCCGGTGATGTCACCGGCATGAAGAACGGTTAAGGGGTAAAGACGATGGGTGCACATCATCACGGACCGGCTCAGGGCATTTCGCGCTGGCTGTTTACCACCAACCACAAAGACATCGGCACGATGTATCTGTGGTTCTCCTTCGCCATGTTTTTGCTCGGTGGCTTTTTTGCGATGGTCATTCGTGCTGAGCTATTCCAGCCCGGCATGCAGTTGGTTGAGCCCGGCTTCTTTAACCAGATGACCACATTGCACGGTCTGGTAATGGTGTTCGGCGCCATTATGCCGTCCTTTGTTGGGCTGGCTAACTGGCTGATCCCCATGATGATCGGCGCGCCGGATATGGCGCTGCCCCGCATGAACAACTGGAGCTTCTGGATTTTGCCCCCGGCTTTCCTGATGCTGGCCTCCACGCTCTTTATGGAGGGCGGTGCGCCGGCGTTCGGCTGGACCTTCTACGCGCCGCTATCGACCACGTACGCGGCGCCCTCGGTCACCTTCTTCATTTTTGCGATCCACATTCTAGGCGTGTCCTCCATTATGGGCTCGATCAACATCATCGCTACGGTGATGAATATGCGCGCGCCGGGTATGACCTATATGAAGATGCCGCTGTTCGTCTGGACCTGGCTGATTACCGCTTTCCTGCTGGTTGCCGTGATGCCGGTCTTGGCGGGCGCCGTCACGATGATGTTGATGGATATCCACTTTGGGACCAGCTTCTTTAGCGCTGCCGGCGGCGGTGACCCCGTATTGTTCCAACACATTTTCTGGTTCTTCGGCCACCCTGAGGTCTACATCATTATTCTGCCTGCGTTTGGCGTGGTATCGCAGATCATTCCTGCATTTTCCAGAAAGCCGCTATTTGGCTATGCCTCAATGGTCTACGCGACTGCGTCCATCGCGTTCCTGTCGTTCATCGTCTGGGCTCACCACATGTACACAGTGGGCATGCCGATCGCGGGAGAGTTGTTCTTTATGTACGCCACTATGCTCATCGCGGTGCCTACTGGTGTGAAGGTTTTTAACTGGATCTCGACGATGTGGCGCGGTGCGTTGAGCTTTGAGACGCCCATGCTGTTTTGCATCGGTTTTCTCATTCTGTTCACCTTGGGTGGCTTTACCGGCTTGATGCTGTCGATTGCGCCGGCTGACTTCCAGTATCACGACACCTACTTTGTGGTCGCGCACTTCCACTACGTGATGGTGGCAGGTGCGGTGTTCTCCATGACCGCAGCAATTTACTACTGGCTGCCCAAGTGGTGTGGCCGTATGTATAGCGAAGCCATGGGTAAGACCCATTTCTGGATCTCATTCATTGGTTTCAACATCACGTTTTTCCCCCAGCATTTTGTGGGGCTTGCGGGAATGCCAAGGCGCATTCCGGACTACGCGCTGCAGTTTGCCGATTTCAACATGATGTCTTCGATCGGTGCATTTATTTACGGCGCCTCTCAGCTGCTATTCCTCTACAACGTGATTGCGACCATCGTGGCGGGCAAGCCCGTGAGTGATGAAAAAGTCTGGGACGGCGCAGAGGGGCTTGAGTGGACGGTACCCACGCCAGCGCCTTATCACACCTTTGAAGAGCCGCCGGCGGTGCCCAAGCCCGCGGGCACTATCTAGCGGGACCCAGGACGAGCTGGGGGAGTGAGATGAGCAGTCTGCGGTTAAGCCGCGTGCCGGCCATCGACACAGCATTAAAACTGGTGGCGGTTGCCGTTGCCATGTTTGCCTTCGTCTTCGTTGTGATGGTGCCGCTTTATAACGTGCTCTGTGACGCGCTCGGCATCAATGGCAAGACTGCCAGTCAGGCCTACACCGCTGTTCCCGCGGCTGTTGATGAAGGCCGTGAGATAGCCGTGCAGTTTGTGGCGATCAACAACGATGGCATGCCGTGGTCCTTTACCCCTGACACACGAATGATGCGGGTCAATCCCGGTGCGGCGAATGGCGTGGTATTTCATGCCATGAACCCGACCGACGCCGACATGGTGGCGCAGGCTATCCCCAGTATTTCGCCTAGTCGCGCCGCGGCCTACTTTCACAAAACCGAGTGCTTCTGCTTTGACCAGCAGATGCTCGACGGTCGGTCGGGTGCAGAGATGCCGCTGCAGTTTATTGTGGATCAAGATCTGCCGACAGACATTCATACCATCACACTTTCTTACACATTATTCGATGTCACCGGCACGGTGACCGACGGGTTAGCGTCTCGCTAGCGCCCGATCGAGGAGACACTTATGGCCAATTCATCATCAGCTTCAGCCGGTCACGAAAAATATTACGTGCCCGAGTCCTCGAGCCTGGCGGTCAGGGCCACCATTGGTCTGATCCTTTCGGTGTTTGGTGCGGCGATGGTGCTGAACGACATGACGTTCGGCGGCTCAGAGGAATCTAGCACTTCAGTGTGGGTGCTGACCGTTGGCCTAGTGTTTTTCATTTTTACGCTCGCCAGCTGGTTTGGCACGGCAATCCGGGAAAACCTTGCGGGGATGAATAGCAGCCAGCTCCACCAAAGCTATGTGCTGGGCATGTTTTGGTTCATTTTTTCAGAGGTCATGTTTTTCGCCGCGTTTTTCGGCGCGCTTCTTTATGTCAGACAGTTTGTGGGCCCTTGGCTCGCTGGTGAGGGAGATGGCGGTCGGATGAACGGACTTTTGTGGCCCGGTTTTGAATTCGCCTGGCCTCCGGTGACAACACCTCAGGAGATCGTGGGTGGCGTTGACTCGCAGGTAATTGCCAACAACGGTGCGTTCGTCTCTCAAGACAAATCCATGGCGCCGGCTGACGCCCACGCCTGGTACGCCTGGTTGCCAATGTGGAATACCCTGATTCTCTTGTCATCGAGCGCAACGGTCCACGTCGCGCACACCGCAATCCTGGCGGGCAACCGCAAAAAGTTTAATCGCTGGCTCGGCATTACCGTTGGTCTTGCCGTGATTTTTCTTGGGCTGCAGGCGGCGGAATATTATGAAGCGTATGTGCTGTTCGGGCTGACGCTGAACTCCGGCATCTATGGTTCCACCTTTTTCATGCTGACGGGCTTCCATGGTTTCCATGTGGCAATGGGTATGACCATGTTGCTGATCCAGCTGGTCCGCTCAGTGAGGAGAGAGCACTTCACCGCGACCGACCACTTTGGCTTTGAAGCCTCCAGCTGGTATTGGCATTTTGTCGATGTGGTGTGGGTGTTCTTGTTCCTATTTGTTTACATCCTGTGATCGATGCAGGGCACCTAGGGGCGCTGCGGCGCCCCTTTTCGTTGGGCGCATATAAAACAGAGGGCGCTGAGGCGCCGGTTACTCTGGTGGTGCGCTAATGGGATGGCGCGCTCATGCAGAGTGCTGACCTAGACGGAGCGGAAGCAAACCCGACTGGCGCCGTGGCACAATGACCAGCGCGGCCGCGGATAGGGCCCCTATCGGATTGAGCAGGCCTACTTTTGTGGTGCAGCTTGTTCAGTGTTGCTCGGGCCCGGATCCCACGGGTTTTTTTGCCCCAGCTGGCCGGTCATGACGCCGTAGAGAATCACCAAGAGCAAACAGGCGCCAATGCCCAAACGAACACCCAGCGAGGTGAACAACCGCTTTTTATCCGGGTTGCCTTGGTCAGACATCAGAAATACCAGACCCGAGGCGAGACTGGCGACAAGCGCTATCATGAGCAGCACGATGAGGGTCTTGAGCATGATGGCAATCCTTTTGGCCCCGCCTGGCGCATAGTGAGAAAGCGGATGAAACACGAGTCGAAGAGAGATGCAGTTTAACCGAAGCCTGGGCCCGCTCTGCATTAGCGGCGATGTGCGGGCCGTACTGGCTGGCCTCATTCTGTTCGCGCTATTAATGAACCTCGGGTTATGGCAGTTGGGCCGTGCGGGAGAGAAGTCCGCACTCGAGTCTCGCTGGGAAGCGCGCGCCGCCATGCCGGCAGTGACACCCGAGGCACTGATGCCTGACCCGCTATCGAACGAGGCAGGTGCAGCCCTCGCTGACCGGCAAGTGCGATGGCAGGCATCTTTTACGGCGAATAACTACTTATTACTCGACAACCGGCTGCACCGCGGTCGGGCTGGGTATCACGTGATTGCCCTTGCTAGATCGGACGTCGGTCTCATCCCGGTGAACTTAGGCTGGTTGGCCGGAGACCCGTCCCGCAGAACGACGCCGACACCCACACTCCCTGAAGGGCCAGTCGTCATTGAAGGACGAATTTATGTGCCGAGCGGCACGCCCCTCATGATGCAAAAGCCCGAACCGCCCGCGGCATTGCCGGCGACCGTGCAGACCCTTTACTGGGATAATTGGCAGCGTTCGCTTGAAGCGCTCTCAGGCCGCACCGTGTTCCCCTTTGAAGTCAGGATCCAGCCGGACTCGCCCCACGCACTGGTGGCGGAGTGGGCCGTCGTCAATCAGTCGCCTGCAAAGCACATTGGCTACGCGGTGCAGTGGTTTGCAATGGCAGCCGTGCTCGTGATCATCGGGCTGTTGCGCCTGACTAATCTGAGGTCTCTCCTCAGCGAGAATCGTGCACATGACTGATACCGTCATGCCGTCGCAGCGCCGTCGCGCCCGGCTGGTGCTGATTCTCATCGCTGGCATTCCGCTCAGCATGATGCTCGGTGCGACCGCGCTATGGTGGGCGGTCGAGCAGGGGCATGTCGATGTTTTGGGCAGTGTGGGCACCGCGAACCACGGGGAACTGATCGACCCACCGCGCTCTGTGAGTGACGTGGTATTCCAACACGAGGGTGTCGCCGAGACGCTGTGGCAGGACCTGCCAGCAAAGTGGCGATTGCTGGTCGTGCAGCGAGGTGAAGTGTGTGACGCAATCTGCCAGCAACAGCTGTATCAAACCCGACAGATCCATCTCGCGTTGGGCAAGGATTTCAACCGCGTTGGCAGGGTAGTGCTGAGTAACACCGCTCCCAAAGCCGTTACCGTCACACCGGAGGCAGCGCAGGGTAGCTCGACCGCCAGTCTGTCAGATTGGCTCGCCCAGGAGCACGTCGGCATGACCGCGCTGACGGTGCCATCGGATAGGCTAACCACGCTTGCGCCGGAGGTGCTGGAATCCCCGGCGCAATGGTATGTGGTGGATCCCGCGGGCTGGATCATGATGCGGGTCTCGGATGAGCTTTACTACAAGGACGTGATCTCCGATCTCCGTTTTCTGCTGAAAAACTCGGGAGGCTGAAGGGCCATGTCTGCTTCCACAAAGCGTGGTGTGCGCCTGACGATCGTCGGGGTGCTGTTGTTCATGACAGTGGTGGTAACCAGCTTTATCCACCGCATTGGTGAACCGCGAATCATGAGCGTGGCTGAAACTCGAGCCAACGGTCTGTTTCTTTTTGATACCCCGAGGGCGTTGGGCGAGTTTTCGCTGGTCGACCATCACGCCGAGCCCTTCACGCACAGCGCTTTGGTGGGCCACTGGACGCTGGTGTTTTTTGGTTTCACGCACTGCCCCGATATCTGCCCCACCACCATGGCGGAGCTCGCCGAGCTCAAGGCGCAGCTGGCCGATACCGAAGCGCGGGACGCCCGCGTTGCGATGGTGTCGATCGACCCCGCCCGGGACACGCCCCAGCGGCTGACGGAGTACGTACCGTATTTTCATTCCGAGTTCTTAGGTGTCACGGGAGAGTTTGCTGACATCCTCAGCTTCGCGCAGCGGCTTAATGCCCCGTTTCGCAAGGTCAGCGAGCCAGAGGGCGCTTATCAAATGGAACACAGCGCCAACGTCATGTTGATTAACCCTCGTGGTGACTACCATGGATTTTTCCGTGCGCCGCTCGATATCCCCAAAATGCGGGTAACCTTGCGCTCTACGCAGTACGTGTGGGAGCACTGACCTCATGGCAAATCGGCTCATTCTGGTGGACGGATCGTCGTATCTGTTTCGCGCTTATCACGCCTTGCCCGCACTCACGAACTCCAAAGGCCTGAACACCGGCGCCGCCAAAGGGGTGATCGGCATGATTCGCAAGTTGGTCGCCGATTACGCAGGCGATCAGGTGGTCGTGATATTCGATGCCAAGGGGCCCACCTTTCGCAACGACATTTACCCGGAATACAAAGCCAATCGCCCGCCGATGCCCGATGAGCTGCGCGAGCAGATCGAACCGATCCACAACACCATTCGCGCCATGGGCTTGCCCTTGATTTGCATAGCGGGTGTCGAGGCAGACGACGTCATTGGCACGCTGTCAGTGCAAGCCGCCGGAAGTGGACGGGAAGTGGTGATATCAACTGGTGACAAGGACATGGCACAGCTCGTTAACGACCATGTCACGCTCATCAACACCATGAACAATACGACCATGGATCATGGGGGGGTCGTCGACAAATTCGGCGTGCCGCCCAAGCTGATCATCGATCTGTTGGCGCTAATGGGCGACAAGGTCGACAACATTCCCGGTGTGGCGGGAGTGGGGGAGAAAACTGCAACCGCTTTGCTGCAGCACCTGGGCGGGATCGATTCCATTTATGACCAGCTCGATGCCGTTGCGGACCTACCGATCCGGGGCGCCAAGAGCCTCGCCGCCAAACTGGGTGGCGCCCGGGGCGATGCTGAGCTGAGTTATGAGCTCGCAACGATCAAGACCGACTGTGATCTGGGGTTGGCTGAGGGCGATCTGGATTCGAGCCCGCCGGATAACGAGGCGCTGCTTGGACTGTTTCGAGAGCTGGAGTTCAAAACGTGGCTGGAGGCCCTACTCAAGGGCGAGGGGGCAGCCGCAGCGGGTGCGGTGGAGGCAAAAGACGCGCCTACTCACGACGGCGCAGCAGAGGCGGCTGAGTTGGAGCCCGCCACCGCCTCGGTCGAGGTCATCACAGTGTTGGAGCAGGCGGTCTTCGATGACTGGCTTGTCAGACTTGAGGCGGCTGAGCTGTTTGCCTTTGATACTGAGACGACGAGCCTAGATTACATGGTTGCGGAAGTGGTTGGTGTTTCGTTTGCCGTCGAACCCGGCGCCGCGGCGTACGTGCCCCTCGCGCATGACTACCCGGGCGCCCCGGACCAACTGAATCGCGACGCAGTGCTCGAGGCGCTTCGGCCGCTTCTGGAAGATGCGAAGACCGCCAAGGTGGGCCAGCACCTGAAATACGACGCTAATGTGCTGGCCAATCACGGTATTACCCTGCGCGGCATTCATGACGACACGATGCTGGAGTCCTACATACTGGATGCGGCGGGGAGTCGACACGACCTCGATACCTTGGCGCTCAAATACCTTGGCCAGCGGACGATCCATTTCGAAGACATCGCGGGCAAAGGGGCCAAGCAATTGACCTTCAACCAGGTGCCGATAGAACAGGCCGCGCCATATGCCGCCGAGGACGCTGAGGTGACGCTTCGTTTGCACCAGATGCTGTCGGAAAAACTCAACCAGACGCCCTCACTCTCCACACTCTATCGGGAGCTGGAGATGCCGTTGGTGCCCGTGCTGTCGCGCATCGAACGAAACGGCGCTTTGGTCTGCCGGGACACGCTTGCGGCCCACAGCCAAGAGTTAGGGGAGCGCATTCTGTCGCTGGAAGCCAAGGCGCACGAGCTCGCGGGTGGGCCATTTAATCTCGGCTCTCCCAAACAGCTGGGTGAGATCCTGTTTAACCAGCTGGAGTTGCCGATATTGCGCAAGACACCCAAGGGTGCGCCCTCCACAGCCGAGGAAGTGCTCGCGGAGTTGGCACTGGATTATCCGTTGCCGGCGGTGCTGATGGAGTACCGAAGCCTTAGCAAGCTGAAGTCAACCTACACCGACAAGCTGCCAGAGATGATCGACCCGCGAACCGGCCGAGTGCACACGTCTTACCATCAGGCGGTCACGGCGACCGGCCGCCTGTCCTCCTCCGACCCTAATCTCCAAAACATTCCCATTCGCACAGAGGAAGGGCGGCGTATCCGTCAGGCCTTTATCGCTGCCCCCGGATGCAAAATTGTCGCGGCCGATTATTCACAGATTGAACTGCGCATTATGGCGCACCTCTCTCAGGACGAGGGGCTGCTCAATTCGTTCGCCAACGAGCTGGATGTGCACAGCGCCACTGCTGCCGAAGTGTTCGGGGTTGCACTTGGTGACGTATCCGGAGACCAGCGTCGTAAGGCGAAAGCGATTAATTTCGGCCTCATCTACGGGATGTCGGCCTTTGGGTTGGCCAAGCAGCTGGGTCTGGGCAGGAGTGAAGCACAGGAATATATCGATCTGTACTTTGCTCGATACCCCGGGGTGGCGGATTACATGGCGCGGACCCGAGAGCTCGCCCACGACACCGGGTATGTGGAGACCCTGAAGGGCCGCCGCCTCTACTTGCCTGAGATCAACGCCAAGAATCGACAGCGGCAACAAGCTGCTGAACGCACAGCAATCAACGCGCCTATGCAGGGCACCGCCGCGGATATGATCAAGATGGCCATGTTGGCGGTTGATGAGTGGCTGGCAGGCTCAAGCATCGATGCGCGAATGATCATGCAGGTGCATGACGAACTGGTGTTCGAGGTCGAGATGGGTGCGGTGGATGAGCTATGCGAGACCGTGGGGCGGCTGATGTCAGAGGTGGGTTTGCTCGATGTACCGTTGCTCGTAGAGGCAGGCACGGGCGATAACTGGGATGAAGCCCACTGATTGGCCTCACTCTGCTTCGGGAGTTTCCGGTGGTGGATCCATGACGGATTCGTCGGTGAGCCACCGGTTGATCTGCTTACCCAGCTCTTTGATACCCTGACGCTTCAGAGACGAAAAACACTGCACGCTGACGAGCTCGGCATGGGCGGCGAGCTCGCTCCGAACAGACAGCAGCGTATTTTGTGCGGGGCCGCGCTTCAGTTTGTCGGCTTTGGTGAGCAGGATATGGACGGGCATGCTGGCGGCGACGGCCCAGCCCAGCATCTGCTTATCCGCGTCGGTCAGTGGGTGCCTAATATCCATCAGCATCACCAGGCCACGCAGACTTTCCCGGTATTGCAGGTAGCGTTCCAGCTGCTGATTCCATTTTTTTTTGACCGCCAGCGGCACTTTGGCAAAACCATAGCCCGGCAGGTCAACGAGCCTCTGGCTGTCACTGAGGGCGAAAAAATTGATGAGCTGCGTGCGGCCCGGGGTACGCGAGGTCCGCGCCAGCTTCCCTTGCTCCGTTAAAGCATTGATTGCACTGGATTTTCCAGAGTTGGACCTGCCCGCGAATGCCACCTCCCAGCCAGCGTCGGGCGGTGCGTTTTCAACCGCGCTGGCGCTTTGTAAAAACGCGGCGTGGCGGAAATTCACGGGGCTGGGGGCGGCGTTAATGTCGGTCATTTTGCGATTTGTGCCAAGACACGGAACGTCTATAATGCCACGCTCTTCGGGGCAC
>Ga0181604_10001125_pt1 | contig 24139 bp, 26 predicted proteins | sample 041ome_12_FD_148663 | JGI IMG/M metagenome (GOLD analysis project Ga0181604, IMG submission 148663) | Coastal salt marsh microbial communities from the Groves Creek Marsh, Skidaway Island, Georgia - 041410US metaG (spades assembly) | ecosystem: Environmental > Aquatic > Marine > Intertidal zone...
AATATATTTTAATATTTATAAATTAATAAAATAATAATATTAATGCTATTTTAAATATAAATTAAATAAAAATATTAAATATAATATATAATTATAGTACGCTTTATAAATAATACATTAAACAAATAATTTAATTTAAAAAAATGTAAATTTGAAAAAAAATAAAAAATGGGTGTAGGAGGAATATTTATAGGAACACTAGCACTAATATTTGCTATTGTTATTGTAATGGAAATTAAACAAAGGTTATTTTAATCTAAGAACACAGTATTAGATTTTTTTACTGCTTCATCACATGCAAGAGCAATCTGCAAACTTTTATATGCATCTTCCATGTGCGATTTTAGGTCTTCATCATTAACTATAGAATTATAGAAAAATTCTTGTTCGTTGTCACACAAATCTTGATGAGATGGATCTTCATCATATATAATCTTTTTATTAGGTGATACGAACTTATGATTTTCATCTAATTCAGAACTATGTATTTTTAAACAATTGTTTTTAGTATGATTTTCTAAATTATCAGAATCTTTTTCGAATACGTCATCATCAGACACAATAGAAACTGAACCTTTAGGACCAATTACATCTTTAACAAAAAAAGCCGTCTCACTAATCATTGGACCCCAACCAGCTTCATACCATCCTACGGATCCGTCTTGAAATCTAATTTGTAATTGGCCATAGTTGTAATTATCATTTGGTACTTCATCGGATAATCTTACTCCAATAGCTGAAACACTTAAAGGTTTTGACTCTGTCATCTGACACATAACATCCAAATAGTGAACACCACAATCAACAATAGGACTTAAGGATGCAAGAAGACTTTTATGAACATCCCATGTTTCTCCTGAACTTTGTTGATTTAGATTCATCCTCATTGCAAGTGGCTTACCGAGCTTCTTCGATTCTTTTATAAACTCTTTCCATATAGGATGGTGCCTTAATATATAGCCAACAACTAACTTCTTGTTTTTTTCCTCTGCTTTTTCAATAATTTTTCTAGAACCAATTAAATCAGCTGCAATTGGTTTTTCTAAAAAAATATGACAGTTATTTTCAAGGGCAAATAATGAAATTTCTTCATGCGTATCTGGATATGTAGATATACATACTGCATTAGGTTTAGTATTTAAAATTGCTTCTTTGAAGTCAGAAAATAAAGGATAATTAGATCCTAAGGATCTATTTAAGCCCTCTTTACTTTTTCCTCTTGAAACCAGTCCGCATATTTCAAAGCCATTATGATTGTGATATGCAGTAGCATGGGAAGCTCCCATATTTCCACATCCAATAACTAAAACTGAAATTTTATTACTCATATTTTAAATTTTCATAATTATAATTCAAACTTATGTATTAACAAAATTTTTTCATATTTTAATGCTAATGAAAAACCATTTAACTGCACTAGGATTAATTCTATGCTTTTCTTCTTCTATTTATAGTCAAACAGAAGAAAATCCATGGTTATTTGGTGTAGGGTTTAATTCTATCAACGCTGAAAGTTCTGAAAGCACAAACTATAAATTACCATCACTTAGTTTATCAAGATATATATTTGAAAACTTTTCAGTTGGTATTAACTATTCTGAAAATGACGTCAGAATATCGAATCAAGACCTCTATTATTATTCGATTGATGGAATAATTAAATACACTTTTCCTGGTGAATCTAAAATACTTGGAGTAGATGCTGATCCTTATCTTTTTGCAGGTTATGGTCTCTCTAATTATGGTGAAGGCGATGTTTCATTTGGATCATTAAATTCTTCTTATGGTCCATCTTTTGGAGCAGGTATTAACTTCCAACTTTCAAAAAATATTGCTTTAAATACTGGTTTAAGCTATAAATCTTTGGATGAAAAAAATGCCTATAGCAACCTTCAACATGTTGTTGGTATTAAGTTTAATTTTGGAAAAGGAGATTCAGATGGAGATGGAGTACCTGATAAAAAAGATCACTGTCCAGATATTCCTGGATTAATTGAATTAAATGGGTGTCCTGATAGTGACGGAGATGGCATAAAAGATGAAGATGATCAGTGCCCAAATTTACCTGGCTCTATATCTATGGGTGGGTGTCCTGATAGTGATGGAGATGGCATATCTGATCCTAATGACCCATGCCCTAATAGTTCTGGACTTAATGGTCAACCATGTCCTGATAGTGATGGAGACGGACTAACAGATGATTTAGATAATTGTCCTAATGAGTTTGGACCAGAATCTAATGGAGGGTGTAAATTACCTGATCTTGATAATGATGGGGTCCCTAATACACTTGACAGATGTCCTAACGAACCTGGTTCAAAGGAGTTAAATGGATGTCCAGGTCTTCCTGAGTCATTATCATCTTATTTAAATAATTATGGTGAAATCTTCTTTGATTTTGACAGCTTTAAGCTTAATTCTGAGCAAAAAATGAATCTAACAAACCTTAGTGAATTGCTTAAAAAATATGAACATATTGATCTAAATATAGATGGTCATGCTTCATATGAGGGCGAGTCAGAGTACAATATGTTACTTTCTGAAAAAAGATCTAAAAGTGTAAAAGAGTCATTAATTTCAAATGGTATTCAAGACAAAAGATTGAATAATAGGTCATTTGGTGAAGACACCCCCAACTACGCTAATATTCCTCTTAGTGAAAGAAAAAAGAACAGAAGGGTACTAATATCAGTAAATAAAGATCTTTAGATATTTAGATTCCAACCTTCTCTGTAATTTCTAGTTAAAAACTGGTTTGCTTTATCAAGATTTGTAATCTCCATCTTTTTACTATCATACATAAGCTGCTTTCTTCCAATGAATACATTACTTCTTGGAGATCTTTTTAGAAGACTACTTCTTATTGCGGCGTTACCAAGAAGAACAATCTCAGATAGAGGACCAGCAAAGTCAAAGTTAGAGGTAAGATTTTTATGTTCTTCACTTCCATAACCAGCTCTTATGGCATCAACCCAGTATTTTTGGTGACCAAACTCAACAGAATTAATTTCAGAGATTTTTCCTTTTTCTACAGCACCATCTTGTCCTTTAATATACAGTCTTGCATTAATTCCATAGTTATCAGACCAAATAAGTCCATTTTCTCCCATCATTAATACTCCATTTTCACCAATATCATCTTTATCTGAAATTAATTCGGGGTGAGAAGGACGAATCCCTCCATCCATCCAGATCATTTTTACTTCTGAGTCATTTAGTTCAGATGCTCTGAATTTGTATGTTACATATGAGCTTGGTGGACAAGACTCCTCATAAATTGGAGCTGGAGTATAATCTGCAACATAAGGTACTCTTGGGACACTTGCTTCGATGCTATAGGGTTCAAAAATACCTAATGCTTTAATTGGAACATCCATAATGTGACAACCCATATCACCTAATGAACCTGTACCATAATCCCAATATCCTCTCCAACTAAATGCGTGAAGTCCTGGAGTGTAACCATTATTTTTAGCAGGTCCAATCCATAAATCCCAGTCCATTCCTTCAGGTTTTTGAGAAGGATCAGGTTTTGGCATAGGAGATCCTTGAGCCCAAACAGGTCTATTAGTCCATGTGTAAACTGTATCAACTTTTCCTATTCTTCCGTCTTTAATCCATTTTTGTATCATTTTTTGCTCAGGATTTGAAGCTCCTTGGTTCCCCATTTGAGTTACAATCTTATGTTTTCTTGCAAGTTCTGTTAACATTCTTGCTTCTTTTACATTATGAGTTAATGGTTTTTGGACGTATACATGAATACCTTTTTCCATAGCAACTTTTGAAATATTAGCATGCGTATGGTCAGGTGTAGAAATTGTCACACCATCTAAATCTTCTTTATCAAGCATTTCCCTATAATCAGTATAAAATTTTGCATTTGGAAAGTTTTTTGCAGCTTGTTGTGCGCCATATGCACCTTGATGTACATCACATAATGCAACAACATTTTCCCTACCTCCTACGCTTGAGTGAAGTATATCTGATTGACCTTTTCCATGAAGCCCGATACCTGCAAGATTTAACTTATCACTTGGCGAAGTATAACCCTGACCACCAAGAACATGTCTTGGAACTATGAATAAAGATGAGGCTAGTGCTGAATTTTTTATGAATTTTCTTCTAGATTTATTTGTTGAGGACATAATTGTAGTTTTTTTAATATCAGAAATTTAATAATTATTTTTTAAAAACCATTGTTCAACTCTAAGTTTTGCATTTTCACTTATATCAAGCCAGAATAAATTAATATCAGCAAAGTGATAGCTCCTAACAGGTTTTAAAAAAAGTTTACCAGGAACATTAGGCAAAGATGCCCAAACAATTCCATCTATTAGTTTAATATTTATGTTATTAGGGAATATTTTCATGTTTCGATAAAGTAGTCCTTTGTGAGATTCTTTCCCTGCCTCTTTTGAATCATCCCAGGTAATAGGATTAGATGTAACACCTCCTCTAAACCAGTCCTCATAAGAATCCTTTTTTGGGTATTTATTGAATTTATATGAATTCCATGAGACAAAGCCTCCTATTTCATTAGGACTATTCATAGGTTTTATATTTTTAAATTCATTTTCCTTTACTTTAATCCCTACAAGATAAGCTGCGATAAGCTTTTTTTGTAGCTCCTTTCCATCAATAAATTCCGAAATCAACCTTTTTGCATGAACTGTTCCTTGACTATGAGAAGCAATAATAAATGGCTTATTATCATTAAAATTCTCCAAATAATAAATAAATGCATTCCTTATATCTTCATATGCAAAATCAAGTGCCTTTAGTCCCTCCTCCTTATATTTATTATTAAAAACTCTAATATGTGCTTGTCTGTAAAACGGGACATAAAGATTTGCAGCATCCATCCATGCAGAAGCTTGGTATTTCACAGGCCTGTTAATTACGTCGTATCTTATTTCACTATCCCAAATATTTGAGTTCCATTCTTTTTGATTTTTACCATCAATTAGAGTTGGATAAATAAAAAATACATCTGCATTCTTTTTTTCTTCTGTTTTGTTTAAATAAGCAATTTCATCAGGAAGATTGTTTGGTAGAACAGCCCAACTATTACTCTTACTGTAATCAGGTGTTTCAATATTTGGACTATCTTCAAAGTTATATGTTTTATATGAAATTTTACATCCTGTAATAAACCATAGTAGAACATAAACTTTAATTAGATTTCTTTTAAACATTTTATATTTTAAATTTGTGACATGAAAAACTTTAAAACTAAATTAATTATATTTTCAGTATTAATCTCTTCTATTGCATGTAATACAGATAATAATACGATTATAATAAAGAAAACTATTAAACCAGTAAATAACTCCTCAATTTCAGGAACTATTACATTCACCCAGGATAACGATTCTGTTTCTCTTGAAGCACACGTATTTGGTCTAGAGCCGGGTACAAAAGCTATCCATATTCATGAATTTGGTGATTGCTCATCTGAAGATGGACTAAGCACAGGAGGTCATTGGAATCCAACTGATAAAAACCATGGTAAATGGGGAGATGCCTCGGGTTTTCACCTAGGAGATATTGGAAATTTTGAAATAGATAGTATTGGACATGGAATGGCAAAATTTAGTACTGATCTTTGGTGTATTAAATGTGATGAGGAAAAAGATTTACTAGATAAAGCTGTAATCATTCACAATGGTATTGATGATTTTATGTCACAACCATCAGGAGCAGCTGGTATGAGACTAGGGTGTATGGAAATTAAAATTCCTGAATAAGTTAGTTTATGATTTTTTCTAATTCCAGAGTAATATCATCTATAGATCTAGAATAAATATCACTTGAAAGAGGTTCACTTATTTCAATTGAAAAAGGTAGCTTTCTATTGATTACTTTTAAACCATTTCTTTGAAACACTTCATTAAACCCTGAGATTTTTACAGGTATTACGGTAGGATTATTGTCTTTAATTATATGAGCAGTACCTTTTCTTACTGGTTTCCTGTTATTGGTTGTTCCTCTAGGAAAAGTAATGACCCATCCATCTTCTAATGCAAGTTTTATATTATTTGGATCCTCAGCTCTAATCTCTCTATTAACATCTTCACCTGATTCTCTCCAACTTCTTTGAACTAAAACAGCTCCAGCATATGTTAAAAGCTTTGTTATAAATGATTTTTTCATAGTCTCCAATGAAGCTATATAATACAGGTTGGTTTTTGGACTTACCAGATACTTTGGTTTTTTAACAGTATCAATTCTTCCCTTTGCAGAAGAATTAAAAACATGCAACATAGCAATAACATCATAAAAATATGTTTGATGATTACTAACAAACAAAACATTTTTCTCAGGAATATTATTTAAATATTTAGATCCAATAATTTGAAATCTTTGGCTTCGAAAAGTTCTATGAGTAATAAGACCAACGAGTGCAATAATCAATCTCTTAATGAGAATGGTCTGACCAAAAATATTTTTTTTCAAACAAAAAATTTAGTGTTCAAATATAAAAACATAAAAGATATTTGTATTTAACATTTTTTTTAAAATTGATAACATTATTTTATTTAGATTTGAATTTCAATAAATTAAACTTATAATGACTATAACTCAATTAAAATATACTTTAGCAGTTGCTGAGTATGGAAATTTCACTACTGCCTCAGAAAAATGTTTCGTAACCCAACCCACTCTCAGTATGCAAGTTCAAAAACTTGAGGAGGAATTAGGTGTGACTATTTTTAATAGATCAACTAAACCTTTACAAGTAACAGAGGTTGGTGAGAAAGTTTTAATTCAGGCACGTAAGATAGTAGAGGAATCCTCGAGAATGAATGATGTTATATCTGAGGAAAAAGGTATTATTGGCGGAACTTTAAAGGTTGGAATAATACCAACTGTAAGCTCTACCCTCCTTCCACTATTTCTAAATATTTTTATTAAAAAGCATAAAAATGTAGATCTTAAGATTGAAGAATACAACACTGATACAATAAGTAAAAAGCTTGAAGATAATACTATTGATTGTGCAATAGCTGCTACCCCTCTTAATAATTCCAAAATTATTGAAAGACCCCTTTATTATGAACCATTTGTAGCATACGTTCCAGAGCATCATTTCCTATCAGGTAATAAATCTCTTGAACTTGATGATTTATCAAATAGTGACTTATTGATATTAGAAGACGGTCATTGCTTCAGGAATCAAGTTTTGAATCTATGCAGCTTAGATGATCTGAACAAACAGTATGAATTAAAAAGTGGAAGCTTTGAAACTTTGATTAATTTATCAAATAATGGTCCATGGATGACAATAATTCCTTATTTACACTCAAATAATTTATCCTCTAATAATATTCAAAATATAATTCCATTTGAGGATCCTGCTCCTGCTAGAGAGATAAGTATGATATATTCCAAAAGTCAGCTTAAACTGCCTGTTATTAATGCTTTGATGGACACTATTTCATCAGTAATTAGAGGTCAGATTAAGTATAACGACATTAAAATTATGTCTCCAGCTTCAGTTTAGTTTTACTACAGAAAATTGTTTGGCTAGAAATATTTTAAGCTTATATTTGCAACTCATTTTCGGGGTGTAGCGTAGCCCGGTTATCGCGCCGCGTTTGGGACGCGGAGGTCGCAGGTTCGAATCCTGCCACCCCGACTCTATTAACCAATTAATTGTTATCATTTAATTGGTTTTTTTTATTTATACTTTTGTATTTCGGGATGTGGCGCAGTTCGGTAGCGCACACGCATGGGGTGCGTGGGGTCGCAGGTTCAAATCCTGTCATCCCGACTTTTCAGCTTTATTGTATATTTATTTTATGGGAATTAATAAAAAATTAATATCAAAGAAGAAACCTTTCTACCCTATTTCAAAAGAGCTTAAACTTTTTTTAAAGGATCATGACAGATGGATGGATGATGTTATTTCATATGATGATCTATTAAGGTATTCTGATTCAATAAATCTTTATGATAAGAAGAATAAAGATACTTTGTGGGTTAGACTTATTTTTAATGAAAGTGAAAGACAAGAGATAGATGAAAATTTAAAAATTATTTATACACTCCTTCACTCTGATGGAAACCCTTCATCTATACCATACTTAAACATTGATTCAGTAGACTATTGCACATTTGGAAATTCAAAACCATTTAGAATAAAGATCAGGAATATAGTTAATGATAATTTCACATACTTTTATGTGAAGAAAACTGATGCTTCCAGAGTCTATGGTATAGAATTTGAACATATGTTATCTCCAAGAAATCTAAACTTTTTAGTTAATAACTCCTCTTTAATTGAGGAACATATTGCTGGAATTCCAGGAGATATTTTTATAGAAGAATATTTACCAAAATGCACAGAGCTTCAAAAGTCTCAAATCGCAAAAGAGTATGTAAAATTTAATGAAAGATGCATGATAAGATTATTAGGTGACATGAGATCTTATAATTATGTGGTAATACCAATCCATGATTTTGATCAAGTAATTTATAAAATCAGAGCTATTGATTTTGATCAACAGTCCTTTGAGGGTAAGTTTTCAGTTTATAGACCACAGTTTTTTAAAGAAAATAAACCTATGATGGATATAGTTAGAGATAAGTTAAAGACAGACTCAATTATCCAATATAAAATTGAAGAGAGATCAACTATTTCAAGGAGACTAATTATTTCAGATGAAAGGATGAAGCTTTTAATTAATATTATGAAAAAAGATAAAGTAAGTAATAAAGAAAATGTTGAAAATTTAAAAAATGAGATTTACAAATTCACTAATGAGGAAAACTTTAAAAAATGCAAATCTATGGGTGAACTTATGGAGCAAACATTAGATTATTTAAAAAGAAATTATCAAAATGTAAGTTTAATTGACTTGATATAAAAAAAACTTTATTGAGTGATTAAATTATTTTAAATTCGAATTATGAAAAAGACTAGTCTAATATTATCAATTATATTTTTGAGTATATCTTCAGCTTGCTCTCAAAGAGAAAATTACCCACCTATTCAAGATTCTAACGAAAACTCATTTGAATTAGTTAAAATTGTTGATGGAATTGATATTCCTTGGGGTCTTGCATTCACTGATAAATCTTCATTTTTAGTTACTGAAAAGAAAGGGATTTTATACCACGTTGAAGATGGTAAGAAAAGTATAATTAAAGGTATACCTAAAATTGTATTTTCAAGACAAGGTGGTTTACTCGATGTAGCAGTAGATAAGAACTTTAGTTCTAATCAGATAATTTATTTGACAGCAAGTGTTTCTGACTCAGAAAAAGGTTCAAATACCTCATTATTTTCAGCTAAACTTGATGGAGATAATTTGGTTGATCTAAAGCAACTATACAAAGCTTCACCTGATTCTGAAGAGCAAAGACATTTTGGTGGAAGTATTTTATTAAAGAATCAACATATTTATTTTACCATAGGTGATAGAGGAAACAGAGATATTAACCCACAAGATCTAAATTTAGATGGAGGTAAAATTTACAGATTGAATCTTGATGGTTCAATTCCAGATGATAATCCATTCTTTGATATGGAAAACTCAAAGAAGGCTATATGGAGTTATGGGCATAGAAACCCCCAAGGTATTGTAGATGGATTTAACAATGATGAGATATGGATTCATGAGCATGGTCCTAGAGGTGGAGATGAAATAAATATAATCAAAGAACCTAGAAATAATGAAGATCCTATTAGAGAAAGAAATTATGGCTGGCCAAAAGCAACTTATGGAATAAACTATAGCGGTAGTGAAATAACTAAAAATAAAACCTTAAACGGGGTTACTGACCCATATTACTATTGGACCCCATCTATTGCTCCTTCTGGAATGGTAATGATTAAAGGTTCGGAAATTTATAGTGATTGGAAAAATACTTTATTAATAGGGTCATTAAGCTTTAGATACCTTGAAAGATTAGAATTTGATAATTCTGGAATAATAATTAGGGAAAAACTCTTTCCCAGAATAGGTAGAGTCAGAGATGTGAATCTAAGTCCTGATGGTTATGTTTATATTAGCGTTGAGGGTGAGGGTGTCTTTAAAATTTTACCAAAGAAGATTCAATGATTGATTTTTTAAAGAAACTAAAATCTATAATAGGCAAAACCTACTTTAAATATTTAATTATTTTAATTGCATTCATATTCTGGATGACTTTTCTAGATACAAATTCTCTACTCATTCATGCTGAATTAAATAGAGAAATAAAAAAATTGAAAAATAGAAAAGATGCACTCACAGAAGAAATAGTCAAAGATCAAGGGTTAATAAAAAGACTTGAAAATTTAGATAGTCTGGAACACTATGGAAGAGAAAAATATAATTTAAAAAAACAAAATGAGGATATATTTATCATTGAGTTTAAATCAGAAAATGAATAATTAATGGCAAAAATAATTTCAATAGCTAATCAAAAAGGTGGAGTTGGCAAAACAACTACCTCTATCAATCTTGCAGCTTCTTTAGGTGTTCTTGAAATGAAGGTTTTAATTATTGATGCAGATCCTCAGGCAAATGCTTCCTCTGGGCTTGGATTTGATCCAAATGATAATGATCATTCCCTCTATCAAGTTTTTTCTGAGTCTTTAAAAATAAGTGAAGTAATAAAAAAAACTGAATCTCCTAATCTTGATATAATTCAATCAAGTATCGATCTAGTTGGTGTTGAAATAGAATTGGTTGACATTGAGAATAGAGAAAATAAACTAAAAGAGCAGATTGAAAGTATAAAAGCTGATTATGATTTTATTTTGATTGATTGTGCTCCTTCACTTGGATTAATTACACTTAATGCTTTAACTTGTTCAGATTCAGTATTAATTCCAATTCAATGTGAGTATTTTGCCCTTGAAGGTCTAGGTAAGCTTCTCAACACTATTAAAAGCGTACAAAAAATACACAATCAAGATCTAGATATCGAAGGAATTCTTTTGACTATGTATGATTCACGATTAAGACTTTCAAATCAAGTTGTTGATGAGGTAAAAAAACATTTTGGAGATATAGTATTTAAAACAATTATTCAAAGGAATATTAAACTAGGGGAAGCACCTGGTTTTGGAAAAGATATTATAACTTATGATGTAACTTCTAAGGGGACGAAAAACTATCTTTCTCTAGCTGATGAAATAATTAAAAAGAATGTAAATGTCTGACAAAAAACAGAAGAGAGTTTTAGGAAGAGGCCTTGATGCTCTTATAGGTAATTCCAGTGATGGTGACAATAACTTAAAGCCTCTAGGTAATATTAATTCATTTGAAATCGACATTAATAAGATAGAAGTTAATCCAAATCAACCAAGATCAAATTTTGATAGTGCTGAACTTGATAGTCTTTCAAATTCTATAAAGGACCTTGGAATCATTCAGCCAATAACTGTAAGAAAGGTAAACTCATCTAAATATGAGATAATATCTGGAGAAAGAAGGTATAGAGCAACAAAGAAAGCAGGCTTAACTTCAATTCCTTGCTATATAAGAGGAGTTAAAAGCGAATCCGATATTCTTAAGATGTCATTAGTTGAAAATGTCCAGAGAGTTGATCTAGATCCAATTGAGATTGGATTAAGCTATGAGAGGTTGGTTGATGAATATAAGCTTGATATTGATTCTATTTCAAGAATAGTTGGCAAAGATCGATCAACAATTTCTAATTATATAAGATTACTTAAACTTCATCCAATCATTCAATCAGGAATAAGAGACAGATTCATATCAATGGGACATGGAAGAGCTCTAATTAATGTTGATGATAAAAAAATTCAATTAGAAATTTATGAGCAAATAATATCAAAAAATTTATCTGTAAGACAAACTGAAAAAATTGTAAGAGAGCTAAATGTTAAAAAAGTTAATTCAAATATTAATTCTGATGTTTCTAAAATCTATATTGATGCAACCAATAAGTTTGAAAAAATATTTGGCTCAAAAGTTAAACTTAAAGAAGATTCAACTGGTAAGGTTTCATTATCAACCTCTTTTAAGAGTATTAATGATTTATACTCAATTCTAAAAAAATTATCAAATTGAGAAATTTTTTTTTATCAATAGTAGTTTTATTTTCATTCAATTCTTATTGCCAATCCGAATTAGATTCCATGTATGTAAGCCCCAGAAAACAAAGATTAATTGATGATCCTTTGACTCCATCAAAAGCTGCATTTTATTCTTCAGTAGTGCCAGGACTGGGTCAAGTTTATACAAGAAGGTATTGGATGGTTCCAATAATATATGGTGGATTGGGAACTTCAGCTTACTATTTCAATTACAATCAGAAAGAAATGAATAAATATAGAACAGCATATAAAAGAAGGCTGGCTGGATATTTTGATGATGAATTTATTGATATAATTCCTGAAAACGAGAAATTATTAGAGGGTATGAAGTTTCATAGGAGATATAAAGACTTTGCGTTTATGTTTTTAGTTGGCACTTATGTTCTAAATATCATTGACGCAAATGTAGGAGCTCATTTACTTCAATTTAATGTAAGTGAAGATCTTTCTGTTAGACCATTTATTGAAAGTAATTATTTTGATTTTTCTCAAAATGCAGGAATTAAACTAAAAATTAATTTAGACTAGAATGAGTTTTATTGAGTGGATTTATTTTTTCTTGATTTACAATGGGTTAATCTTCGCTGGATCTCAGAAGCTATTTAGACTTGCTGGAGTTCCTGGCTGGCACTCAATTATTCCGTTCTATAATATCATTAAACATTTAGACATAATCCAAAGACCAAGATGGTGGATAATACTTGTTTTTATTCCAGTAATTAATCTACTTATGATACCTGTAGTCTGGGTAGAATTTATTAAAAGGTTTAATCATAACTCCAAGATTGATAGAATACTAGTTATACTAACTCTTGGGTTTTATTTTTTTTATATAAGCTATGTTAGTAGCAAAACAAAATTAGTTAAAGAGATTTCTTTCTCTGGATTTGAAAGATCCATTGGCTCATTCATTTTTGCTATAGTTATAGCAACAATTGTACATAATTATTTTCTTCAACCTTTTGTAATACCAACTGGGTCGTTAGAGAAGACTTTAAGAGTAGGTGATTTTTTATTAGTAAGCAAGTTTCATTATGGTGCTAGAGTTCCCTCAACTATTGTTACTCTTCCCATGGTTCATGATACTATACCAATTATTAAAACTAGATCATATCTAAAAAGTCCTCAATTACCATATATTAGAATTCCTGGATTTCAAGAAATAAAGAATAATGATATTGTAGTTTTTAATTGGCCTGCAGATACTGTTAGAAAATTTTTTGTCAAGGAAAAAGGAGTTATTAAGCCAAGAGATAAAAAATCAAATTACGTAAAAAGAGCGCTTGGCATTCCTGGAGATACAATTGAAATTAAAGATGGAATTATTTTTATAAATGGTAAAAAGAATGTCTTACCAGATAGAGCTAAACCAATTTTTACTTATAATATAAGGTCTGAAAAAGGAGTTTCATCAAACAAACTAAAAGAAATAGGAATTGAGGGTTTTATTAGAAAATTTATTATTAAAAATTTAACTCCAAGATCATATGAAGAAATATCAAATTATATACTAAGTATCTCCAACACTAATGATAATGAATATTTAGTATATACAGATGACTCTGGAATACCCCTAAGTATTATTAGGGATAACAATATAACTATTAGTGAATTAATCGATAGTACAAGAGAGATTAGTTTAACATATGAGGATGCTTTTAAAATTGAAAATTCTAATCTATTTGACACTATTTACAGAGTTACTCAGAGTAAAGGTGTATCCAATTTAAATTTCTTTCCTAATAACAACAATTTTAAATGGAATAACGACTATCTAGGCCCAATTTATATTCCAAAAAAAGGAGACCAAATTGATCTAAGTTTAGATAATCTCCCACTTTATAAAAAAATAATAAAAGACTATGAATTTAATGATATTGAGATCTCAAATGGCAGAATTATTATAAACAGCAAAGAACAAGACTCATACATATTTAAACAAGATTATTATTGGATGATGGGAGACAATAGATATAACTCAGAAGATTCAAGAGTATGGGGTTTTGTTCCATTTGATCATGTTTTAGGTAAACCAGTTTTTATTTGGATGAGTATTGATGGCCTATTTAATGGGATTCAAAACTGGAAATTTAGATGGGATCGAATATTTACAACTATTGGACTAGATGGAGAACCAAGATCTTATCTCCCTCATTTTATTCTATTCATATTCTTATGGAAACTAAATGCTTTTATAAAAAGAAGAAAATCTAAAAGTTAATCATTATTAGAATTCTTAAATAAAAAATCCTTCTCACTCTTACTTAAACTTTCGTATCCAGATTTACTTATTTTATCTAATATATTATCAATCTTTTTTTTATTATCTCGATTTTCTTTTGGTTTAGACTTAAAATTATTTAGAAAGCTAACAATGAAGTCAAATGGTGAGTTTGATAAATAAAAGTTTTTTGCATAGTAAAAACCATAAAAAGCACCACCCAAATGTGCAATATTTCCACCAGCATTACTAAAGGGTATTTGAATTAAACTCAATAAAACATAGAAAAGACCTAAATATTTCAATTTAATATCAAAAAAAATGAGGTTCACTCTAGTGTTTGGCATATATGAACAAGCAAAAATAAGTAAAGCGTAAACAGCAGCTGATGATCCTATCAAAGGCGAAAAAACATTTTTAAATACTGGAAAAATATTATATGAAATCACAAAGAATAGACCTCCCATGAGTGAACCAAAAAAATATATTTCCATTAATTTTTTATTTGTTAGAAAATTTAAAAAATGTTTACAAACAACATAGAAAATCAACATATTCCAGAATATGTGAAAAAAATCAATGTGAAAAAAAGAATATGATATTAGTGTCCAAGGACTTCTAATAATATCTCCTATTCCTGGGTGAAGATCAAAGAAATTGATAAGGCTAAATTGTTTTAAATTGAACAGAAATAAAAAAGTATTTAATACAAGTGGAAGTAAAAAAATAATAACATTGATTATTATAATTTTTTTAAAAAAAGGCTGATTTAAAAAATATCTAAACCCTAATTCCATCTTTTATTATTAAACTGATTTTTTTTCCAGTACCACATCATTATAAATCCAGTAATTGCTCCACCAATGTGAGCAAAGTGAGCGATTGGGCCAACTGAATATGATGTGAATCCAAAGAAAAGGTCAAATAAAATTAGAAGTGGTACTAAATATTTAGCTTTAATAGGTATTGGTGGAAAAAGAAGCATTAGTTGAACATTTGGAAATAACATAGCAAATCCAACTAGTATTCCATAAAGAGCTCCGGATGCACCCACCATAACTGCCTTATATGATTGAATTCCAGAAGCAAGCTTTAATTCTCCTAATGTCTGTATTAGACTGGTATTTAGTCTACCTGTTTCAAAAAAACTATTTATCTCATTTTTTGTTAAGCCATTATCAATTAATAATTGTGTTACAGATAAAACATCATAGTGATATACTAGAGTTTGAATAAGAACCGCACCAAAACCAGCAGACAAATAGAAAAAAATAAATTTTTGCTTCCCCCACATTTGTTCTAATGGAGTACCAAACATCCATAGACCAAACATATTAAATAAAATATGAGTTGTATCACCATGCATGAACATGTGAGAAAGAGGTTGCCAAAGAAAAAAAGTCGAATTTTTTGGATAGTGCATAGCAAAGAGATCATACATCAACTCTCCAAAAACCATTGATGCAATATAAAAAATCACATTAATTATGATTAAATGTTTTACTATTTCACTTACCCTACCCATTAAATTTGTTTTCTATATCGTTTTTATTTAAAGTAATAAATATTTGCTTATTATCAGGTGACAGATTAGGTTCTTTACATGAAAATAAATGATTTACAATATACTCCTGCTCATCTGAATTAAGTTTTTGACCCGATTTAATTGAAGTAATTTTTGAAAGTCTTTTTGCAAAGAAATCAGATGCACTAAAATCATTAGAAGTATTAAAGTCCTCATTGAGAATATTTTCAATAACTTCTTCTACGTTATTTTTTTCTATTCCAGATGGAATGGATTCAATAAGCATTAATTCATTCCTAACAATTATATCAAAACCAATTGATTTAAATTCATCGATAATTTTATTATATAGTAATAATTGTTTTTTTGTTAAACTTAACTCAATTGGAAAAACTAACTTTTGAGAATTAACAGACTTCTCAAAAATTGATTTTAAAAAAGACTCATACAATATTCTTTGATGAGCTAAATTTTGATTTATTATAATAAGAGATGACTTGTTAGTACTTACAATAAATTTATTCAAAATCTGGAAAATCTTTAAAGCGTGATTATTATCAACCTCCAAGTTTAAAATATTATTAGCTAGGTCATCTTCAATAACTTTATTTGCTTCCTTTTCACTAAAAACCTTAAAGGGGTTAAAATCAGAATTAATCTCAATACTAGGAGAAGTTGGCTGTGACTTAACTTGATCATAGGAGATATCCATTGAAGGATCCTTGTCAAAGTCAAGGACAGGACTAACCTGGTATATACCAAGACAATGTTTAACAGAGGAATTTATTATTGAATATAAATTTTGATCATCATCAAATTTTATTTCAGTTTTATTTGGATGGACATTAACATCTATTCTGGTAGGATCTATTTCTATAAAGAGAAAATATCCTGGGTAATATCCATCTTTTAGTAAACCATCATATGACTTAGAAATTGAATGATTAATAAATTGACTTTTAATAAATCTGTTATTCACAAAAATAAACTGATTACTCCTCGATTTTTTTGAAAATTCAGGCTTTAAAACAAAACCGGAAATATTAGCAATTTGGGTACTTTCATTAATAGGGATTAAATTTTCTCTGATTTTTTCTCCAAATATTGATATAATTCTTTTGTTTAATGACTCCTCTTTTAGATAAAAAATCTCCTCTTCATTATTAATAAATGAAAATTCAATTTCTGGATGCGAAATTGCCAACCTATGAAAAACTTCAAGTATATGCCTAAGTTCAACAAAATCCGATTTTAAGAAGTTTCTTCGTGCTGGTACGTTGTAGAATATATTCTTTATTTTAATAGAGGTGCCTTCTTGAATATTTGAGTCCTTTTCCCTTATGAGCTCGCCACCATTAATTTCAATAAAATGCCCATTTTGATCATCATTAATTGATTCCATTTCTAACATTGAAATTGAGGCAATAGCAGCTAATGCTTCTCCACGAAATCCCATTGATGAAATAGAGAAAATATCTTCTATTTTATTAATTTTTGATGTCGCATGTTTTATAAATGATAAATGCATATCATTTTTTGACATTCCTTTTCCATTATCAATTACCTGAATTAGATTTTTTCCAGCATCTTTAATTATAATCTGAATTCTTGTTGAATTTGCATCAACAGAATTTTCTACGAGTTCTTTTAGTACAGAAGATGGCCTTTGAACTACTTCACCAGCAGCAATTTTATTTGAAACATCACTTGGTAAAATTTTAATTATGTCTGACATTAACTGGTAAAGAAAATATTTATATCAAAATCAATGATATATAAAAATACCAAAATAAGGAATAGAACAATTAAGATTAATGTCATATTAATACCCCTGTTTTTTCTATTACGCATTTTAAACCTTTGATCAGCCCAATGCTTTCCGATGTCGTTTGAGTTATATGACTCTCTGTAAACAGAAAACTTTGATTCAAAAGTTGCCGGAACATCATCTTTACCTTTGTAAAAACGAGGAGTATAATTGAATTTTCTATTTTTATTTAACTTAAAGAAGTTAACTTTCATTGATTAAATGTAATCATTTTAAGAGCTGCAATTGCAGAATCTTCACCCTTATTATACTTACCACCACTCCTATCAATAGATTGGCTTATATTGTCATCTGTTGATACGCATAAAATTATAGGTATGTCAGATATAATATTTAGATCTTTAATACCATTTAAAACAGCATTTGATACAAATTCAAAGTGTCTTGTTTCACCTTGAATTATACATCCAATTGCTATAACTGCATCAAAATCTTTATTAATTAGGTTTTTACAGGCAAATATTAACTCAAAACTACCAGGAACATTAATTTTAGAAATATTTTTTTCTTTAACACCATTTTTTGTCAGTATATTTTTTGCACCATTTAATAGTTTCTCGGTAATTTCATTATGCCACTCTGAGACAACACATGCAATTTTTAATTTATCAGGATTTAATACTTCAAAATCTTTGTTAATATATTCAAATTGCTTAGCAGACATTTTAGTTATTTAGATTTTCAATTCTACCAAGTTGGACATCAACTAAACTAGATTCGTAAGAATCTGGAAATTTTTCTTTGATTCTATTTAAATAATTTATTGCAGACCTATATTCACCTATTTCAGAACCTATAAGTGCAGCTTTGAATAAATATTTTGGAGTAGTATAAATGTTTTCGTTGTGCTTGAAGGCCTTTTGATAATATTCATATGCTTCCTCTGGTTGGTTCAACTCTGAGAAACAATCTCCAATAGTTCCTAAAGAGATGGACTTTAGCAATATATCATCTGAATTAAATTTTTCAAGGTAAACTATAGCTTTGTCATATTCTTTAAGGTTCAAATATGACATACCAATAGAGTAGTTTGCTAGATTTGCAGCTTTTGTACCAGAATATTCATCTACAATGTCAAGAAATCCATATTTTCCTTCACCTCCATTTAAAGCTAAATTAAATAGTGAATCTGATTCATTTGATACTAGTGCTAATTCGAAAAAATATTGTGCTTGATTTAGCTCACTTATAGCCTCTGTTTCTTTAGGTTCTGCAAAAAATCTCTGGTATCCTAAATAAGATAGAACAGACAATGAAATTAAAGCAATAATTGAAAAAATTTTATTCTGATTTTTTAGTATCCACTGTTCAGATTTATTTGCAGTAGAATCTAGTGAGTCAAAAACTTCAGCAGTTTGGCTTTTTTCACCTTGATTTGCTGTTTTTGTTCTACTTTTTTTATAACCTCTTCTATTGAATGTTGCCATAATAATTTTTTGAATCCCAAAATTAATGTTTTATTTTGAATAGCAAATATGTTTTTACATTCACTAAAAATTGATAATTATAAAAATCTAGACAAACTAAAGTTTATTTTTAGTAAAAAAATCAATTGTTTCATTGGAAAGAATGGTATTGGAAAAACCAATATAATTGACTCTATATATCATTTAGCATTTACTAAAAGCTATTTTAATCCTTCAACATCACAAAATGTTAAAATTGGTCAAGATTATTTTTCAATTAATGGAGATTTTGAAATTAACAATAGAGGTGAGAATGTACATTGTTACTTCAAAAATGGAGAAAAGAAAGTTATTAAAAGAAATAGCAAGTTATATAAAAGAATTTCTGATCATATTGGCTTAGTAAACTTAATTATTATTTCACCTCATGATCGTAATCTTATTACAGAAGGAAGTGAAATGAGAAGAAAGTTTATAGATTCAGTTATAGGTCAGGTTGACAAGATATATCTACAGAGAGTTATAGATTATGGAAAAGTTATTACTCAAAGAAATTCCTTATTGAAGTACTTCTTTATTAATAGGAAATTTGACAAGGATACAATTGATTCATATGACCAACAACTAATTAGTCTAGGAACTCCAATTTTTAAAGAAAGAACTAACTTTTTAAAAACTTTTATACCAATATTTAAAAAGTATTACTCTGATATAAGCTCTGGAAATGAATCTGTTGACATAAACTATAAAAGTGATTTAAATTCTGGAAGTTTTTCAGAGATTTTAAGTGAAAGTTTATCTAAGGATAGATTTTTGCAATATACTTCTAAAGGGACACATAGAGATGACTTAAACTTTATAATTGAAAATAACAAAATTAAAAATTTTGGGAGTCAAGGACAGCAGAAATCATTTCTGATTGCTTTAAAACTTGCTCAATTTGATTATTATAAAACAAAATTTGGCAATTCACCAATTGTATTACTAGATGATATTTTTGATAAACTTGACCAAGAACGAGTCAGACAAATAGTACAAATTCTGGAAAAGAAAGATTTTAGTCAGATATTTATAACAGATACTCATATTGACAGAGTAAAAGATGCTTTATCTGGACTAAAGAATAAAGAAGAAATATTTGATTTAGAAAAAATATATTTAAATGGCTAAAAGAGGAGAGATTAAAAATATTTCAAAAGTTTTAGAAGATGTTATCTCACAAAAACATTTTAGAGTTGGGATTGACAATCTAAGAGTTCAAGAGGCATGGGTTAAGACTATGGGTGAAAACATTCAAAAATACACTTACAGTGTAAAATATAAAAAGGGTATATTATACATAAAACTTAAATCATCAGTACTTAAAGAAGAATTAATTTTTGAAAAGAATAAGGTAATTAAACTTATAAATCAGGAATTAGGAAAAGAATATGTAAAAGAGTTAGTCCTTAACTAAAAATTTCGCTATCGCTAAAGTGAAAGCTTATTTCGATAGAAGCGTTCTCATCACTATCAGATCCATGTACTGCATTTTCTCCTTTAGATTTAGCATATCTTTTTCTAATTGTACCCTCCTCAGCTTCTATTGGATCAGTAGAACCAATAAGTTTTCTAAAGTCATCAACTGCATTATTTTTTTCTAATGCTGCTGCAACTATTGGACCTCGTGTCATAAACTGAATTAAATCATTAAAAAATGGCCTATCTGAGTGAATCGAGTAAAATTGTTCAGCTTCTTCTTTAGTCATTTTTTTGTACTTCAGCGCAATTATTTTAAACCCTGCTTCTTTTATCATGTTTAGAATTGGAAGCATGTACCCCTGCTCTATTGAGTCAGGCTTAAGCATAGTAAATGTTCTATTTGAATTCATGCGGCAAATTTAACAATATCTGACATTAATCAAAGTTTTAGTAATTACTTTATTTTAATTTTCAATATAATATTATATTAGCCCACTCATGGATAAGAAGATTCTTGAAAGTATTAAAAGTATTCTATCTACAAATAAGAAAATCATTTTAATACCACACAGTAGTCCTGATGCAGATGCACTTGGAAGTTGTCTTGCTTTGTTACATTTTTTTAAAAATGACCATAGTGTAAGTATTATTTCACCAAATGAATTTACTGAGATACTTAACTTTCTTCCTGGTTCAGAAAATGTCATAGTCTACGAGTCTCAAAAAGAGAAATCAGATGTTTTATTTGATGAGGCTGAAATTATTTTTACACTAGATTTTAATAGTTTAGGAAGAGCTAAAAATGTTTCATATAAAATATCTAAATCGTCTGCAAAAGTCATTATGATTGATCATCATGAAAATCCAGATGATTATGCTGACTTTATAATTTCTAATTCTAAAATGAGTTCAACAAGTGAGATGATTTATGATTTCATCGCATATATAGATTCAAATAAAATTGACAATAACATTGCAACATGTCTATATGCTGGAATAGTTGCAGACACTGGTTCTTTTCGTTTTCCTTCAACAACTTCTAGAACACTACTTGTTGGATCCAAATTAATTGATCATGGTGTAGATGTTACTGACATTTTTGAAAAATTACATAATAATTTTCAATTTGATAGACTTAGACTCCTTGGCACTACAATAAATAACTTTAAAAGAGTTGATGATTTACCTGTATTATATACTTTCATAACCGATGGAGATCAAAAGTCTAGTAATTTTAAGAAAGGAGATAGTGAAGGTTTTGTGAATTTTGGACTTAGCGTTGAAGGAATTTTGTGCTCTGTATTATTTATAGAAAAAAAAGAGGATGAATTAATTAAAATTTCATTTAGGTCTAAAGGTGATTTTAAAGTTAATATATTTGCTTCAAGATATTTTAATGGTGGAGGGCATATTCATGCTGCAGGGGGTATATCAAAATTAAGCTTAATAAATACTGAAAAGAAATTTATTAGTGATATTAAACAATACTTAAAAGAATATTATGATTAAAAAATCTATCATATTTATAACATCAATACTAATCTTAAACTCATGTAATATGAATGATTACTCTGAACTAAATGAAGGAATATACGCAAACCTAGAAACCTCAAAAGGTGATATAATATTAGAACTATTTTTTAAGCAGACGCCATTAACTGTATCTAATTTTGTTGCATTATCTGAAGGAAATCACCCTGCAGCAGATGAACAATTTTCTGGAAAACCATATTATGATGGTCTTAAATTTCACAGAGTAATTGATAATTTTATGATTCAAGGTGGTGATCCTACTGGAACTGGTTCTGGTGGACCTGGCTTTCAATTTGATGATGAATTTAGTGAAGAATTAAAACATACAGGCCCAGGTATTTTATCGATGGCTAATGCTGGACCAGGAACAAACGGAAGCCAATTCTTTATAACTCATGTAGAGACTCCATGGCTTGATGGTAAGCATTCTGTTTTTGGAAAGGTTAACTCTGGCCAAGATGTTGTTGATAAAATTGCTCAAGATGACCTTATTAAAAGTGTAAAGATCATAAGAATTGGTAAAGATGCTGAAGAATTTGATGCTCCTAAGATATTTGAAAACTATATAACCAATAAGAGTCAAGCAGATATTTTGAGAGCTGAAGAAGAAGCTAAACTTCTAGATGATTTAACATCAGGAATGATTGAAACTGAAAGTGGATTAAAATATAAAGTTTCAAAAAAAGGAAGCGGTCCTAATGCAAAGATCGATGATGTACTTTCAGTTCATTACTCTCTTAAACTTGTTGACGGATCAGAAATTGATTCATCTTTTACTAGAGGAGAACCAATTGAGTTCACGTGTGGTGTTGGACAAGTTATTAAGGGGTGGGATGAAGCTATGCAACTACTTAATAAAGGCTCAAAAGCTACACTAGTAATTCCTAGTGAACTTGGTTATGGATCAACTGGTGCGGGTAATGGAGTTATTCCTCCGAATGCAACATTAATTTTTGAAGTTGAATTAGTCGACATAAAATAATGAAATTAAAAAGTATTTTTGCTCTTGCTCTAATACCTCAAATACTATTAATTAATTTCATTAAAAATAATCCATCAATCATTGATGATTATTATTCATATTATTTATACAATAATATTCTCGAAATAAATTCATATATATATTCTAATATAAATATACCTGTAGGTGAAATTTTATATATAATTCTTATTGCTATTCTTATTTATCTTGTTTATAAAGTTTTTTCTTTCAAACTAAATGACTCAGTCAACCTCCTGTCATTTATTTCAGTTGTTTACTTTATTTTTTATTCTTTTTGGGGATTAAATTATTTCAAAACTTCAATATCTGATGAATTACATATCAAAAATGATTATGAATTTGAAGAGTTAGATAATACCTTGAATATTATTATTACAAAAATTAACGAAGAAGCATTATTAATTAAGGATTATAATGAATTAGATTTTTTTGAAATAACTAACATGACTAACATGAATGTAAAACAGTCTATAGTTCCAAGTATTCTTCTTTTTCAAACAGTATCTGGGCACTTTATTCCATTTACATCAGAATCAGTAGTAAATGTTGATATTCCCAAAGTTGATTTACCTGTGGTTATTTTTCATGAATATGCTCATCAAATGGGATATGCAGATGAAGCTGAAGCCAGTTTCATTGGATTTATGAAAGCAGTTGAAAGCAATAATGCAAATGTTAGATATTCCGGCTATTTCAATGCACTTTTAAATCTTTTAAACGAAATTAATAAGAATCATAAAGAAAAATTAGAAGATTACACCTCGAAACTCAATCAGAGAGTTATATCTGACATAAATTATAACATGAAATTCTGGGGTAAATATTACAATAACTTTTTTGATAGAGTTGCAGACTATTTTTATGACTTTTATTTAAAATCAAATAAACAAGAATATGGTATTCTATCTTACAATAAAGTTTCCAATTTTATAATTGATTATTATCAAAGAGAAGTATTATCAGATTTCTTTAATTGATTTACTATATTAGCAAACTATCCCTATAATTTAGGGTCAAATTAAAAAACTAATCAAATGAAAAGATTCTTCTTATTATCCTTTTTTTTATCATTTGGATTATATGGCCAAGATTACTTCATTGTCAATG
>Ga0181604_10001169_pt1 | contig 23656 bp, 27 predicted proteins | sample 041ome_12_FD_148663 | JGI IMG/M metagenome (GOLD analysis project Ga0181604, IMG submission 148663) | Coastal salt marsh microbial communities from the Groves Creek Marsh, Skidaway Island, Georgia - 041410US metaG (spades assembly) | ecosystem: Environmental > Aquatic > Marine > Intertidal zone...
TTAATGTTACAACAAACAAAAAAGACGGTGATGAAGAAAGATTAATCAAAGCAATTATTCAAGACATTGATAACGCAAATGAAATAATAAATGGGAGAAAGTTTTTATCGATTTATTTTGGCGGCGGTACTCCTTCTCTAGTTAAATATGATCAAATAGATAAAATAATAAAATACCTTAAAGCAAATGATCTTGTTGAGATTAATGCAGAGATAAGCTTCGAATTAAATCCAAATGAGGTTAAGCGTGACTATATAAAATCAATTTCAGAGGTAGGCATCAATAGACTCTCGATAGGCATTCAAAGCTTTAATGATGAGACCTTAGCATCTCTTGAAAGAAACCACAGGGAGTATCAATCTTTAAAGGCCCTTGAAGTGGTTTCTGAATTTAAAGAAGTAACGTCCAGCATAGATCTTATCTATGGCGTCATGAATCAGGGCGTTGGTTCACTTGAAAAAGACTTAGATATATTTATTAGCCATGATTTAGATCATCTTTCTTTGTACCAACTCACAATAGAACCAAATACAATTTTTTATAAAAAAGAACTTAAGATCCCAGATGAAAAAATTATTGAAGAAATGGAGTCTATTGCAAAAAAAAATTTGAACTTAAATGGATTAAATCAATATGAAATTTCTTCTTGGTGCAAAGATGGTTGTGAAGGGTTGCACAATATGAATTACTGGAAGTATGGAGACTATTATGGGGTTGGGCCAGGCGCTCATTCCAAAATTACAAAAGAGGATGGCATTTATCGGGGCATCAAACTAAAAAAACTAAACTCTTATATTGATGACCCTTCAAAGAATACTTTTCGTCGCATACCTATAGAAGAGATTGATCTTGATATTGCAATGAATTTCCTAAGAATTAAAAAAGGTGTAAGTATGGATGAGGTCAAAAGATATGATTATTTCTTATCAGATAACTTTTTTCATAATCATAAAGAAGGTATTGAAAAAGGTCTCATTGAGAGATCTAGATTTAAGGCAACAGAAAAAGGATATAAATTTCTTAACGATACTGTAAATATATTTAACTAATTTTTTAGAAGGTTAAATCGAAATATCTCTCTGCCCTCTTTTATTGCTCTTGACTGGAATCTTGTTATTGGCAACTCTGTAAAAAGTTGTTCTTCTGTATAATGAAATGCCCCAGAACCTTCAATTGCCTCTGAGATATTTTCAGCATAATCTTCCCAGTCCGTAGAAATATAAAGACCCCCTGCTTTCTTTATCCTTATACCGATTAGATTTAAGAACTCTTTATTGATTAATCTCCTTTTATGATGTCTTGCTTTGGGCCAAGGATCTGGGCAGATAATCAGCACCCCATCAAGAATCGGAGCTCTTATATCATCCAAAAGGTCCCTAATGTCTCCATTGTGAATGCGGATATTTTTTATATTAAATTTTATTATTTTTCCTATTAAAGACCCTATCCCAGACAAATAAACCTCTGAACCAATAAAAAGTTTGTCTGGATTTTCTTTAGCTATTGAGATTATATTTTCACCATCACCGAATCCAATTTCAATATAAATAGAATCAAAGCCCTTAGCAGCTTGATGAATATCATTAGCCCCCAAAACCTCGTAAGACTCTAAATGAGATACATTTAATTCTTGTTTTTTTGTAATTCGACCTCTTCTCTTTACAAAAGAAGGTAAATACTTTGATTTCATAAAATCTAATATTTAATGGTGCCTGTGCCTAAATCTAGCTTGTTAGGCAGCGCTCACCATAGAGGCTTTAAGTTTTTTAAGTGCGCCTGTTTCGATTTGCCTTATTCTTTCAGCTGAGACTCCATATTCGTCTGCTAGATCATGCAATGTTGCTTTTTCATCTGCAAGATATCTTCTAAGAAGTATGTCTTTGCTTCTATCATCAAGAAGCTTAAGCGCCTCCATAAGATTGGTATTGTTAACTTTCTCTACTTCGGCGTTTGAAACTAATAGCTCTGGATCATATCTTTTATCTTCAAGATACTGAGCAGGAGACATCATTTCCTCATCATCGTTAGTTGAGGATGGGCTATCAAAAGCAGCATCTGTTGAAGAAAGCCTGTTTTCCATGTGAAGCACATCTTTTACTTCAACATTTAAGTCGTTTGCAATTTTTTCTGCCTCATCTTTAGTCAGCCACTCTAGTGACTTTTTCTTGCTTCTTAAATTAAAAAATAACTTTCTTTGCGCTTTGGTTGTTGCAATCTTGACCAGTCTCCAATTTCTTAATATGTACTCATGGATTTCAGCTTTTATCCAATGTACTGCAAAAGATACTACTTTAACGCCTTTGTTTGGATCAAACTTATCAACAGCCTTCATAAGGCCAACGTTACCTTCTTGGATGATATCTGCCAAAGGCAGGCCATAACCTTGATAAGATCTAGCAATATGAACAACAAATCTTAGGTGATGAAGTACCAGCTGCCTTGCAGCATCAAGATCATCTTCATTATAGAGTTTATATGCAAGATCTTGTTCTTGTTCTTTGGTCAAAATAGGAATTGAATGCACAGACGCAAGGTAGGATTCAATGTCCTTACCCGGAGTTGTTAAATTAATTGTCTGTAAACTAGTTCCCATATATTTAAAATTTATATTATATTATAACGATAATTTATATCGAACTGAATATTATAGCAATTTTTTATTAAATTCACCTAATATTGGCATAATTTTTTGTTTAACCGGTTCATTTCTAAAACAGAAAAAGTATGGATTTAAGATTGAATCAGACTTTCCGTATTCTAAAGCGGTAAAATTACTTGCTTTTAATATTTCTCCGCCTCTGCTTCTTAAAAAAGCATCAGCGGCAGCTATATCCCATTCAGAAGTGGGGCCAAACCTTGGATAAAAATCAGCCTCATCATCGGCAAGAGAGCATATTTTTAGAGAGCTGCCCCGCTCAACTAACTCAAAATTAAAGTTTTTATTCCTTAGGTGATCAAGGAATAATTCATCAGTTTCTGTTTTATGACTTTTACTCATAACAATTCTAATAGGAGCATCTTCATTGAAGCTATTAATTGATTGAGTTTCAAATATAGAGCCATGCCAAAGCTTACTCAGTGCTGGTGCGCCAACAATTCCAAAGATTGGTATTTTTTTTTCAATAAGAGCAATATTTACCGTAAATTCATCAGACTTATTGATAAATTCGCGAGTTCCATCGAGAGGGTCTACTATCCAAAATAAAGAATAACCATGATCAATATTTTTATTAGAAAAGGTTTCTTCTGAAATGATTGGTATTTCAGGGGTCAATTTTTTTAAATCACTTAAAATTATATTGTTTGCTGCAAGATCTGCTTTGGTGACTGGAGAACCATCTTTTTTATCTTGTCTATCTAATTCATTGCTTGCATAGACTTCCATGATTGCTGATGATGACTTTCTTACAGTTTCCTCTAAAGGGGATAAAATACTATCAATAAATTTTTTGGAGGCCTGCATATTATTAATCTAGAAAACTATAAATTTATTTTACTTGATATTGATGGAGTAATCCTAGATCAGTGCTTTGATAATTACTATTGGTCGAGACTTGTGCCGGCTGAGGTAGCAAAAGCTAAGAATGTTTCATTTCATGATGCTAAAGCAGAGGTGGTTTCAATGGGCAAGATCTTAGAAGGCACCTTGCCCTGGTATGAATTAAGTCATTGGGAACAATTTTTTAATATTGATTTAATTAAACCAGCATTAGAACATACGTCTCTAATAAACTTTCTGCCTGGCGCAGAAAAAACATTAGAAATATTGAGCAAAAAAAATATTAATGTAATCCTTCTAACCAATTGTGATTCTAGACTGCTAAATGTTAAATCAGACTCTGTTCCTTTTTTGCAATACGTTAATGCGTATCAGTCGAGCACTGATCTTGGATTTATAAAAGAAGAAAAGGACTATTGGGATCTAGTTTTTAAAAAATTTAAGATCGATCCCGCTGCATCAATATTCCTAGATGATAATAAGAGCATTGTTAGGATGGCAAAAAAATGTGGCATAGAATCAGCATATCATGTGCTTGAGCCTACCTCTGATAAGTCTGTAATATATGAAAGCAATGGTCTTAGGTGCTTAAAAAATATAACTAAGCTTATTTAATATTCGCAACTAGAATCTGGGATCGAATCAAAGTCGATGATTTCAAGAATTTTAGTATGTATTTCTGTGTTATCCATTGTGCCTGTAAATAACTCAGCTCCAGGGCCATATGAAAAAACCCCAACTGGTATTCCAGTATGGCTACCGGCACCCCATTGAATATGAACTAAGTCATTATCTTCCTTTAAAATTTGAAGTCCTCCGGTCTCATGATCTGCAGTAACTATTAATAACGTGTCATCTCTTGTGTTAATAAATTCAACTGCAGACTTAATAGATAAATCAAAATCTCTAAATTCAGTAATCATTCTGCTTGCATCATTGTCATGGCTGGCCCAGTCTATTTGGCTTCCTTCTGTCATTAAGAAAAAACCTGAGCATTCAACAGTTCTTTTAGCAAGAATATCTAATGCTTTTTTTGTCATGAGTTGTTGAGATGGCCTGTCAGGTGATCTTCTAATTCCATCATTATCAAATAAGCCTATTATTCTTTTAGAAGAAGTGTTTATGTTTTTGAGCTCATCCAGATCATAAATATATTTTATTTGATCATTGGTTGCGCTTAAATCAAAAAAGTTTAGCCCTCCACCAAAAGCAATATTAATATTTGAATTCTGAAGCTGAGATGCAATCTTTTTTTCTTTATATCTATTGTTTACGTGTGCATAAAATGCAGCTGGTGTGGCATGAGTAATAGATGATGTTGCAACGATTCCTGAAAGATAGCCCTTCTTGAAGATAGCTTCGGTCAAAGAGGTTAATACTTTTTCATTTGGGGTAACAGAAATAAACTTATTTTTAGTTTTAGTGCCTGTTGCCCAGGCGGTTGCAGCAGCAGCCGAATCAGTAATAATATTGTCTGCTGAGTGAGTAAGTGAAATTCCAGAATATGGTAATTGATCTATATACAATCTTGAATTAACTCCCGATATAGCCATCCTTGAAAGAGTAATTTGATTAAGTCCAGTCCCATCCCCTATCAGCAGAATAATATTTTTTGGCCTGCCCTCAAATTCCTTTATTTCTAACTTAGATAGGACCTCATTTCCATATAGTATCTGCTCAACTGGGGAACTGCATGCCATTAAAGAGAAAATAAATACGACAGCAAGGTTATTTTTCATGACTATTATTTATTAGGATTGAGTGCCTTAAGTCTTAACTTTTCTCTTTCCTTGGTGCTAGGAAATATATTGTTATATATTGCGCCTTCCCACTTACCGTACATAGGGTTTGTAATCATGAACCATTTTTCTCCCCACATTTCTTCATACTTTGATGATAGTTGGAGCCTTGCATCCATTGAAACTGAGGATTCTTCTAAAGAAATAAAATCTGTGATCTGATCTCCTGCCATCAAAATGATTCTGTAGTCCTCTGCTATAAGCGTTCTTCTTGATGTTTTCTCAGAACCCCATCCATTTTCACCTTTCATCATTAGAGGATTCGCACTCTCATCAAATGGTAGGCCTAGCTTAATAATATTCTCTATGGTTGCTTTTCTTAGCTCTGAGACTCTGTTTGTTACATAGAAAATTGTGACCCCTTTTGAGTTAGCATAGTTCAAAAAGTCTTTAACGCCCGCAACTGCTGGAGCGGAAGCTTCGTTGCCCCATTCTAGCCACCCAGTGGGATATGAAAAACCACCCAAGATTGCTCTTGCTTGATGGGCTGAATTATCTAAAACCGTTTCATCAACATCGACAATAATCGCTGGAGGTTTATCTGAAAAATTAGCGCCTTGCTCAAGCGCTGCAGTCCAGTTCTTATCTTTTAAAGCAATGTCTATTTTTGAGGTTGCGATTTTATATGTTTGTATATTGTTTGCTGCAAACTCTGGAGAAGTTTGAACAAATAAGACCCCTAGCATAGATTGTTCTTGAAATGATCTATCAACTTCTTCTGCTACTGTTGATAAAACAGAAAATGCTGCAAACCAAAAGGTAAATATTTTATGGGTCTTTAATGATTTCATTAGGTACTAGCATTATAATGCTAATAATTAATTTTTAGTAAAAATATGAACACCGAATTATTAAATAACCTCAAGCAATTAAAAAAAGATCTTGTTTTATTAAGCGAAGAAAGAAAAGTTGTCTTGTCTCATCATAAAACTTTTGAACACGTAGAAAAAATGAGAGAGATTGTCAAAAATTCTATTGAATTGATTGAAAATGAGTAGTTATGAATGTTTTAGTCTTGAAATAAAAGACCATATAGCTCATCTAGAAATGTCTAGACCTGATGAATTGAATGCAATGAATAGGATATTTTGGAAAGAGTTACCAGAAATTATTAGAGATATCGATAAAAATTCAAAGGCTCGAGTAATTGTTTTGTCTGGCCAGGGTAAGCATTTTAGTGCAGGGATGGACTTAGCAAACTTCATGTCTGGCGAAGGAGGTGGGGCAAAAAAAGACCCAGCTAGAATGAGGGAAACTTTTTATCACGAGGTTTTAGAATTACAAGATACTTTCTCTGCTTTAGAAGATTGCAGGATGCCTACAATTGCAGCAATTCAGGGAGCTTGCGTTGGAGGAGCTATAGATATGGTGGCTGCATGCGATATGAGGTACTGTTCTGAAGATGCATTCTTTAAGATAGCTGAAGTAGATATAGGTATAGCTGCAGATGTTGGAACCTTACAAAGACTTCCGTCTCTAATTCCATTGGCAGTCGTTAGAGAGCTTGCCTACACTGGAAGAAGATTTGAGGCTGACGAAGCAAAAGAGCTTGGACTGGTTAACAAAGTTTTTGAATCTAGAGATGATCTTAAAGATGGAGTGCTTAAAGTTGCAAAAGAGATTGCAAGCAAGTCACCATTGGTTACAAGAGTTATAAAAAAACAAATAAATTACTCGCGTGATCATAGCGTAAAGGATGCTCTAGACTATCACGCGGTTTGGAACTCTAGTTTAATAAGCGGTCATGATATGGAAGAAGCTATGAAAGCCTATATGAGCAAGACTAAAGGCAGCTATGATGATCTAGAGCCTAAAAAATCTTTTTGGGAAAAAGACGAAAAGTTGGTTTAATCTCTTAGAAAGACTGGTTCAGTCGCTGATGAATCTTCTTCAGAATAATAATATCCGTCAAGATTAAACTCTGAAAGTCTTTCAAAATCTTTTACTTTATTCTGAATTATCCATCTTGCCATAAGGCCTCTAGCCTTTTTTGCGTAGAAGCTAATTATTTTATATTTACCATTCTTGAAATCCTTGAAAGCTGGAGCGATAACATTTGCATGCTCGGGAAGCTTACCCATGACGTTAAAGTACTCTTTGGATGCTAGGTTAATTATTAAATCTGATTTTTGTGAGGTCAGGTCTTCTAAAACATTATTTCTTACTCTTTCTCCCCAAAACTCATACAAGTTTTTGCCATTGGATGTCTCAAGTTTTGTCCCCATCTCTAATCTATATGGTCTTATAACATCCAAAGGTTTTAATATGCCATATAGGCCAGATAGAATTCTTAAGTGTTTTTGAGCAAACTTCATATCTTGTGTGTTAAGGGTCTCTGCTTCAAGACCTTGATAAACATCCCCTTTGAAAACCATAAGTGATGGTTTTGAGTCATCAGATTGGGTTTTTGATGCTTTCCATGACTGATACCTGTCAAAATTAAGAGCTGCCAGCTTGTCACTTAAGCCCATTAAACTAGCTATGTCTTTAGGTTCTTTATCTTTTAAAATTTTTATTAGCTTTGCAGATTGGTTTAAAAACTGTGGTGCAGTATGATTAGGTTTTGAGTCAACTGAATAATCAAGTGTTTTAGCGGGCGAAAGTAAAATAATCATATTCAATTATTTTAACTAAATTAATAAAAGACATCTAATGAAAGCCATAGAAAAGTATATAAATTTTATTGGAGAGAAGTTTTCCTACCTTATACCTGTGATGGCGCTGTTAATGGTCGTGGTAGTCATAAGTAGATATTTTTTTGGGATTGGCATGACCTACCTTCAAGAGCTTATTATGTATTTTCATGCAATAGTTTTTCTTGGGTGCGCAGGTTATGTTTTTAATAAAGATGAGCATGTACGGGTTGATATCTTTTATAGAAATGCATCAAGCAAATATAAAAATTCAATCAATTTGGCTTTAGGATTTATTTTTTTGCTTCCAATAGCTTTGTTTATTCTATTTTATTCACTTGATTTAATTGGTATGTCTTGGAAGATTAAAGAGATATCTACTGAGGCAGGAGGATTGCCATATGTTTATATACAAAAAACTTTAATAGTTTTATTTCCTTTAACCTTGTTATTTGCTTTTATAGGCTTTCTTTGTAAATTCTTATGGAAATAATCCCTCTAGTACTAATAATTATTATTTGTGGATCTCTTTTATTGGGCTACCCCGTTGCCTTTACGCTTGGTGGGGTTTCTCTTATCTTTGCATTGATTTGCATTCCCTTTGGTGTATTTGATCCATCTATTTTTAAAAGCATCCCGATTAGAATTTTTGGAATAATGAATAATGTTACTCTCTTGGCTGTCCCATTATTTATTTACATGGGAACAATTCTTGAGAGATCTGGAGTGGCTGCAAAGATGCTTCAAAACATGGCGCTAGCCTTTCAAAATATAAGGGGTGGGTTAAGCATATCGATTATTTTGGTCGGAGCTTTACTTGCTGCTAGCACCGGAATTGTTGGTGCAACTGTTGTAACCATGGGCTTAATGTCGTTGCCAGTCTTATTGCAACAGGGCTATCAGAAAGATTTCTCATCTGGACTGGTTGCATCTACTGGAACCTTGGGTCAAATAATTCCTCCATCAATTGCCTTAGTTTTACTTGGTGATGTTATGTCCAATGCTTATCAAAGAGCTCAAAATAATATGGGCATTTTCTCTCAAAAAACTGTTACTGTTGGGGATCTATTTGTTGGGGCAATAATTCCGGGCATTATGATTTGTTTGGGATATCTTTTATATACAATCTATAAAAATTTTAACAATTCAAACATAGTTTTTAGTCCTTCAAAAGTATCTCTTTCTAGATTAGAAATTTTTAAAACGCTCGGGCTCCCGCTATCTTTAATTTTTTTGGTTCTTGGTTCAATTATTGCTGGCGTGGCAACCCCCACTGAGGCTTCAGCACTTGGTGCTATTGGTGCACTTTTAATTGCTTCGCTAAATAAAAAAATTGATGTAAATTTTATTAAAGAAACTAGTCAAAGAACTGCAATTGTATCCACTATGATATTTGCGATACTAATTGGTGCATCGATATTTTCGTTAATCTTTAGAGGTATAGGCGGTGATGAACTAATAGATCTAATATTTGGATCTCTGCCGGGCGGACCATATGTAGCCTTGTTGTTTGTTCTTTTCTTGGTTTTTTTACTTGGCTTTATTTTAGACTTTATAGAAATATGCTATGTGATTGTTCCGCTGGTGGCGCCGCCATTGCTCATGATGGGATTTGATCCAGTATGGCTAGCAATCCTGTTGGCTATAAATCTCCAAACTTCTTTTTTGACTCCGCCGTTTGGATTTTCTCTTTTTTATTTAAGAGGCGTTGCAGATGAAAGTATCAAAACGTCTGAAATATATAAAGGCGTCATACCCTTTATAGTCATTCAATTGCTTGTACTGAGCCTGGTGCTGATTTTTCCTTGGTTTATTATTTAAGATCAAGCAAAGGGTTTTTTCCCCATTGATTCTCATCTTCTTTTGCTGGAAGCATGCACCAGACAAGAACAACAACAAAACCAATCACTGTAATATAGGAAAGTTGCCACCATCCAGAAAATCCATAATCTTGTAAGCGTCTTGAAGTGACCGCAAGACTAGGCACTAATAACAAAATATTTAATATTATTGAAAGGGGGCCAGTTGAGCTTGGATCTTCAAAATCAATCAGGCCCGTTGCTGCCTCAATTATTCCAACAACAAATCCAAGCAAAGTTGAGGCCAAAACAAAATACCAAAACTCACTTCTACAAGCTCTGCCACTAAAATTATTCCAGTTTGATAATACTGAAATTACTGCTTCTTTCATGTTCATGATAATCACCTCAATTGGATCTATTTACTTAAAGTTAACAGAAAATAAATGATATGAATTATCTAAAGTATATTTAATTTAGATATTTTTTTATAAGCCAGCATTGTTTTTTTCTAGCGCTCTTTCTGCTCTATAACTTGACCTAACCATGGGACCAGAAACAACCTCCAAAAACCCCTTCTTAAGGCCAATCTGTCTATAGTTCTCAAACTCTTCTGGTGTTACCCATCTCTCTATTGGATGATGATTTAGCGTAGGCCTTAGATACTGGCCAATAGTTAAAATATCTACCTTATGCTTTATAAGATCATCCATAGTTTGCTCTATTTCATCATCGGTCTCACCAAGTCCAACAATTATGCTAGTTTTTGTAAGAACTTCTGGATTTATCTTTTTTGATTCTGCTAAAACATCTAGCGTTTGTTGATAGCCCGCTCTAATATCTCTAACTTGATGGGTCAATCTTTCTACCGTCTCAATATTTTGAGCGAATACTTCAAGGCCACAATTAACCAAGGTATCAATCGAAGACTTAAGGCCTTTAAAGTCAGGTGTTAAAGCCTCAACTGCTGTTTTGGGGTTTAGATCCTTGATTAGCTTAACCGTATCAGCAAAGTGTTTTGCGCCACCATCATCAAGATCATCTCTATTTACTGAGGTTAAGACAACATATTTTAATCCCATTGTTTGAACTGCTTTTGCAGTATTTAATGGCTCTTCAATATCTAGCCATCCCTTAGGATTTCCAGTATCTACAGAGCAAAATTTGCATGCTCTTGTACATACAGATCCCATTAACATGAACGTTGCGGTTCCAGCAGACCAGCATTCATTAATATTCGGGCAATGCGCCTCTTCACAAACCGTATTAAGCCTTTTGGTATTTACCTGATTTTTAACCTTATGAAAATTAGGATTAAACTCTGCCTTTACCCTGAGCCATGAGGGTTTTTTTAGGTTTGGTATATGAGAAAATTCGTTTCTTTTTTGGCCATTTTTAACAGCCTTAATACCATCCCTATTTACAATCTTTTGTGTTGGAATGATTTCCATGGCTAGAATATATTCTCTAATTTTTTAATTGCAAGTTTTTCGACATCTTTTATTGTAATGTCATTTACATAGTCTTTAAGCTGAACAACTTTAAGCCCCTCATAACCACAAGGATTAATGAATGAAAATGGCTCTAAATCCATATCTATATTCATGCTTATGCCATGATAGGTTTTTCCATTAGAAATCCTTAAGCCAATTGATGCAATTTTTTTATCATCAACATAGACTCCCGGAGCGCCTGCAATAAGGCTAGATTCTATGTCAAATTCATCAAGTATAGATTGCACAAATTTTTGCAAGGTTTCTACTAGCGTCTTTGGTCCCATGTTGAGTTTTTTGAAATCTAGCAGAAAATAAATAACTAGTTGACCAGGGCCATGGTAGGTAACCTCGCCGCCTCTATCCGATTGATAAACTGGTATATCTTTTGAATCTAGGACATGTGCCTTGTTTGCCGCAGTTCCAAGTGTAAAAATTTTAAAATGCTCAAGAAACCAAATTTCATTTTTGAAGTTTTTTTCCCTAAGCTTAACTTTCATTTTTTCTAAAGCATCTGAATATTTTGTGATGCCAAGAGATTTAAAAGCTACTCTAGACACTAATTGCTTCGGGCCTCAACGAAAGCGTCTTCAGAAACTTTATGGTATTCGGATACCTCATTTTTAAACTTAAGATATGATTGATAAACTTTATTGACTGTCTCATCCTCAGCGGCGTTCTCTTCTAATATATCATTAGCTATTATTTTAAACTCAGTAATTACATCATCTGGCAATCTTCTTAGCTCAACACCATGTACATCAACTAGCTCTCTTAAGGCTTTGTTATTTCTTGCTGTGTATTCATCAAGAATGTCTTGATTTACTGCTTTGGAAGCTGTCTCAATAATTACTTGTAAATGCTTTGGAAGAGAATTCCAGGCATCTTTGTTAATTAAGAGTTCTAACATAGAGCCTGGTTCATGCCAGCCTGGATAGTAATAATATTTTGCGGTTTGCTGGAAACCAAAAGTTAAATCATTGTAAGGGCCGACCCACTCAGTAGCATCAATAACTCCTGTTTGAAGTGCTGTAAAAAGCTCTCCTCCGGGAAGTGTGACTGGAATACCGCCAGCTCTCTTAAGTACCTCGCCTCCAATGCCTGGTATCCTCATTTTTAAACCTTTTATATCTTCTAAAGAATTAATTTCTTTATTGAACCAGCCAAACATCTGCGTACCTGTATTTCCTGCAGGTATTGGATAGATATTAAATGGCTCATAAATTTCTCTCCAAAGCTCTAATCCTCCACCTCTATTGGTCCAAGCATTTATTTCGTCAGCAGTAAGGCCAAATGGAACTCCAGTAAAAAATTGCGCAGCAGGAACTTTCCCCTTCCAAAAATATCCACCGCTATGGCCCATTTGGTGCGATCCGCTTGAAACTGCATCAAATACTCCAAATGCAGGAACTTGCTCTCCAGCTCCATAAACTGTAATTTTCATTTGGCCATTACTCATTTCTTCAACAAGATCAGCAATCCTTTCTGGAGCCATTCCCAGTCCTGGATAATTCTTGGGCCATGCAGTAACAAGTCTCCAGTTGTATTGCTCTTGCTCAAGCGAGTCATTTGCATTGCCTTCGTTGCTGCTTTCTCCGCACCCAACAAGTAATACCAAGACCGCCAAACTAATATATTTATTCATTTTCATATTTTTTCTAATTTTGCATAAGACATAACCAGCCATTTGGTTCCCGCCCTATCAAAGTTAATTTGAACTCTAGCAGAATCTCCAGAGCCCTCATAATTTAAAACTATTCCTTCCCCAAATGTTTTGTGAAGGACTTTTTGGCCAAGCGCTATGCCAATCTCTTCTTCAAATTCTAACTTTGTTTCTTTAAAACTTTTTTTATTATAAGGGATTGTTGTTTGAGCTCGAGGCCTAATCTCATTTATCAGTTCTTTTGGAATCTCTCTTATAAACCTAGAAGGAGGGTTGAATGTATCAGAGCCATGCAATCTCCTAGATTCCGCATAAGATATATATAATTTTTGCATAGCTCGAGTAATTCCAACATAACATAGCCTTCTTTCTTCTTCTAACTGTGAGTTGCTCTCCATGGAGCGCCCATGTGGAAATAAACTTTCCTCAAGTCCTGTCATTAAAACTAATTTGAACTCTAGACCTTTTGCTGAATGCAAAGTCATCAGTTGTGCAGCATCGTCACTTTCAGATGCTTGCCTATCTCCAGAATCAAGAGATATAACATCTAGATATTCTTCTGCAATTTCCTTGTTGGTTTTATTTTCAGCAATACTTTGTTCAAAGTTTTTTGTTGCTGTTACTAATTCTTCTAAGTTCTCTATTCTGGTTTTACCCTTTTCACCTGGCTCTTTAGCATGATAGGCATGGAGTCCTGATGTTTTGATAATTTCTTCCATTAGATCTGATAATGCATTATCTTCGATAAATTCTTTACAACGCGCAACAAACTCTAGATAAGATCTTAAGCCTGCACCTCCTCTGCCTGATATAGCTCCCTCATCAATAAGCCTTGCCGATGCTTTGATATATGAAATATTAAACTTAAGCGCTGTTGCCCTAATTTTAGCAAGCGTTTTCTCGCCAACGCCTCTGGTAGGATTAGAGATTGACCGCTCAAATGCTGGATTATCTGAATTATTAAAAATAATTTTAAGATAAGCAATTGCATTCTTAATCTCCATTCTTTCGTAGAATCTTAGTCCTCCATATATTCTGTAAGGAATGCTTACTCGCAATAAAGCTTCTTCAATAGCTCTTGATTGGGCATTTGATCTGTAAAGAACAGCTGCGTCTGAGTATAGCTCTCCTTTAGACATCCAATCCTTAAGAATATCTGCTACAAAACGCGCTTCATCTTGTTCGTTATAAGCCTGATATAAGATTATTGGCTCTCCCTCAAGCTGCTCAGTCCATAGATTCTTTCCCAATCGCTCAGTATTATTTTCAATAAGTGCATTTGCCGCACCTAAAATAATATTTGTAGATCTATAGTTCTGCTCTAGTCTTATTATTTCAGTGTCTGAAAATGTTTTTGTGAATGCATCAACATTTTCAACCTTTGCGCCTCTCCATCCATATATAGATTGGTCATCATCACCAACTGCAGTTATGGAAGCGTTATCAGAAGTTATCTCTAACAACCATTTGTATTGAATAGTATTTGTGTCTTGAAATTCGTCAACCAATATAGATTGAAATCTATTGTGAAAGAAATCTCTGACTACTTGGTTGGTTTTTACAACCTCATATGCCTTTAAAAGAAGCTCTCCAAAGTCGACTAAATTATCTCTTGAGCATAGCTCTTGGTACTCTTTGTATATTTTTTTTATTGTCTCTTTAAAATAATCACCTTTATCATCCACATCATCATGCCTAAGCCCATCGTCTTTCCATGAGTTTATCTGCCACTGGCTCTGTCTAGAAGGCCAAGTCGCCTCATCGAGACCCGCTTCCTTGGATATTCTTTTTATAATTCTTAGCTGATCGTCAGCATCTAGGATTGTGAAGCCGCTTGATAAATTAGCCTCTTTATAAAATCTTTTAAGTAATTTGTGCGCTAAACCATGGAATGTTCCAACCCATGTATCAAACATTGGAGCTTGAAGCAATTCTTCGATTCTTGATCTCATCTCTGCAGCAGCTTTATTTGTAAAAGTTACTGCCATTATTGAAGCTGGATTTTTATTAAGAGCCTCTACCTCCCAAGCTATCTTATGCACAAGAACTCTAGTTTTACCCGAACCCGCACCAGCAAGAACCATAAGATGCTTTTTTTCAGATGTTACAGCATTTCTTTGCTGATCATTAAGATTGTCTAATATATGAGATACATCCATTTGGGGTTCATTTTTTTGCTCAAGAGAGATATTCTAACCTTTATGCCAACAAAATTATTGAGACAAATTAAAAATAGTCTGCCTGAATTAAGAAAATCAGAAAGAGCTGTGGGTGAGTTTGTGCTAGAAGACCCAAAATCAATTATTAATATGAAAACAGCCGAGGCATCAGAAAAAATTGGCATAAGTGAGCCAACATTAATAAGGTTTTGTAAGGCTCTAGGCTTCTCTGGGTATCAAGATTTTAAAATTAATTTATCTCAGCAGTTAGCAGCAGATGATTATTTTGTAATGTATGAAATTGATGAAGATGATTCAATACATGAGCTTTGTGAGAAAGTATTTGATACAACGATAAGTGAAATACTGAATGTAAGATCGCAAATTGATCAAAATATTTTAGAGGAGGCAATTGAAGCTTTGGCTAATGCAAGGCGGGTTGAGTTTTATGCATTTGGAGGTTCGGCTCCAGTGGCTATGGATGCTCAACACAAATTTTTTAGATTAAAAATCCCTTCTTCATATATATCAGATCCACATATTCAGTTCATGTCTGCAAATTCACTTGGCAAAAAAGATGTTGTGGTTGCAATCTCACAATCTGGAACTACTTCCGCTCTTCTTGATAGTGTAAGAATTGTTCGAAAATCCGGCGTTAAAGTAATTGGAATAATGCCTGGAAGAACTCCTTTGGCAGATATTTGTGATTACCCTTTAACTATTGATGTTGGAGATAATAATCGCCTCTCAAAACCAAACACATCTAGGATTGCTTATACTGCTGTAATAGACGTTATGACTATGGGAGTTGCCCAGCTAAAACCTGAGGCACAAGAGCATTTATATAATATAGTTGATAGCCAAAGGTCGTTGAGAGTTAAGTAACTAGATTTTACTTAACATCTCCTCGGTTATACTCCATAACTTTTCAGCCTCAGATGAATCAACCGCCCATTCTCTAACACCAAAATATCGCTCCTCTGGGCTGCCATCAGAAATATTAGCAACATCACAGTTTTCACAATACACTCCTCCAATACCGTCGAGGCTAGAACTGGTAGCTGCCCATAAAGAAGTTCCCGCTCCTTGAGTAGCAGATTTAAATCCAGCTTTTGCTAAATCTGAAAGAGAACCATCTTCGTTCATCCAGCCCATTGCAACCATCTCTTCTTGCTGAAGATGTCTTTGCAGAGGTGTAAATATTCCTCCAGGATGAACTGCAAAAGAACGAATATTTTTATCTTTATACCTTTTGTCTAATTCAATAGAAAAAAGACTTGCAGCTGTTTTAGATTGACCATAGGAAACCCATTTATCGTAATCATGATTAAAATGAATATCATCCCAGCAAATACCAGAAAACTTATGTGCAGTTGAGGAAAGATTGATTATTCTTGTTCCATTAAGCTTATCCATGACCCTTATAAGCTCGTTTGTGAAAACAAAATGCCCAATATGATTAACTGCAAACTGAAGATCCCAGCCGTTTGAGGTTTTTGATTCTGGGCATGCCATAATTCCAGCATTGTTAATTAAGATGCTCAAAGACCCAATCTCATTGATAAATTCTTGGGTGTAGTCTTTTATAGAGCTAATGTCTGCAAGATCCATTTTAGAAATATTTGCTTCATCTATAATTCCATCAAGTGCTTTTTTTGCATCATCAACTCTTCTGGCAGGGACAAAAACATTAGCTCCAGCCTCTACAAGTGCTCTTGTAGTCTCTAAGCCTATCCCAGAGTACCCACCTGTAACTATTGCTGTTTTTCCTGATAGATCAATACCCTCTAGAATCTCTTTTGGTTCTGATTTTGCATGAAATCCAGAGTTAAGTTTTTGCTGATTTTTCGAAATCATTTTTTTATATCCCCCTTTATATTATAGTAATGATAAACCATTAAAGGAGATCCTAGTGAGCCAAGAAGTAAAAGATTTTTTTTCAACATATGGTGATTTTGTTGAAAAAGTTACAAGTGAACCAAGCATTGATCTAGATGCGCTTAAACAAAGTTTTGATAATGTGGAGAACAGCTCTGAAATTAAATCAGCAAGATTATTGACTGCTGCGCTTGGACTTGGGAGTGAAACGGGTGAATTTGTAGAAATTGTAAAAAAGATGTTTCTTCAAGGGAAACCTCCTTCAGAAGATAATATTTTCCATATGAAAAGAGAGCTTGGAGATATTATGTGGTACTGGACAACGGCCTGCGCTTCATTAGGCTTAGATCCTTTTGAGGTTATTAGTGAGAATCAAAAAAAACTTGAGGCTAGATATGGTGAAAAGTTTGAGGTTGAAAGAAGTGAAATTAGAAAAGATGGGGATTTGTAAAAATTAATTTTTTACTAGTTGCAATTTTTATTTATGAGTAAGGAAAATAGGAAAGAAAAGAAAGATCCTCCATCAGCTGTTGAGGACTGTGCCGATGTTAAGTCTAAATACAAAAGGTTTAAGGAAGGTGCTAATAAACCAAAATTTCCTCCAGTTGAGTATGAGGTTCCGCCTCATCATTAAATGATTTTAGTTTTATCTTTAGCATATACACTAATGGCTTTTGCTTATTTTTATTCCTATAAAGCTGGATATAGTTTGTTGCGATATATGTTCAAAAGAAAAAACATTAATGTTTACCTGTTTGTCGAAATTGTTTTTTTAATACTTACTTCATATATCGTATTTACTAATCAACCCTTAAATTGGATAATCGCAATCCTGATGCTGCTCCATGCATCAGGAATCATCTGGTTAATATCTAATCCTGCGGGTTTTTATGAGGTATTAGAAGAGTCCTTTGCCATGGATGAAAACATCTCAGAAATTTCGGTTGTTGCTATGCTGCTAATATCAGCAATGCTTGTTTTATTTTCTAGATTTTTTTTCTGATTCTTTTAACAAGGCTTGAGGTGTCCCAGCCTCCCCCTCCCATTTTTTGGAGTTCCTTATAAAAATTGTTAATTAGTTTTGTTGTTTCAATGTTCACATTGAGTTTTTTGGCTTCACTTTCAACAATATCTAAATCTTTACGCATCAAATCGACTGCGAAACCAAAATCAAACTCATCTCTAGCCATGGTTTCCCATCTATTATCCATTTGCCAACTTTGTGCAGCCCCTTTTGAGATAACTTGCAATACATCTTTGGAATCAAGGCCTACCTCTTCAGAGAAATTCACAGATTCTGCCAAACCCTGAATTAAACTTGCGATAGCTATTTGATTAACCATTTTGGTTAATTGGCCATTGCCAGCCTCTCCCATATATTTTGAAAATTTAGAATAAGTGCTTAAGACTTTTTTACTTCTTTTGTATGCCTCTTCGTTACCACCAGCCATTATAGTCAGTGATCCATTTTCTGCTCCGGCTTGTCCCCCTGAAACAGGAGCATCAAGATAATGACAGTTTATCTCTTCAAAAATCTCATGCATTTCTCTAGCTAAAGATGCTGAGGTGGTAGTGTGATCAATAATAGTTGTTCCGGGCTTTATACCTTCTATTGCTCCGTCTTTTCCACAAAGCACTTCTTTAACATCTTCATCTTTACTTACACACAAGCAAAGAAAGTCTACATATTTGGTTACTTCCTTTGGAGATGTGCAGATTGATCCATGAAATGAATCCTTCCATTTACTTGAAATACTGGATGTTCTATTAAAAATATATGTTTGAAAGCCTGATTTAGAAATATGAGAGCTCATAGGATAGCCCATGACCCCGAGGCCAATAAAGCCAACCTTATCCATTTCGTCTAAACAATATGATCAGATCTGTCTCTTTTTGCAGTTCTTTTAATGCCGGCCTCTGATGTATATTCACCAGTAATACCTTTAGATCCCTCTTTGCCTTTCTTCGATATATTTAATAAAACGACTATAGCTGTCGCTGATGAAATTATTAAAGCTACCAAAATAAATGTATTAATCATTATTTTTAAAAATATTTTTATTTACTGTTAAGCTCCTCTTTTGCTTGTTCATACTCGGCTTTAATTCTGTCAACCAATTCTGAAACAGGAGGAGAATCATATATTCTACCAATACCTTGGCCTGAGCCCCAAATATCTTTCCATGCTTTAGATTTTGTATTTCCACCGGAGCCAAAGTTCATAGATGATTTATCAGCAGATGGGAGATTGTCTGGATCCATGCCAGCATTTGATATGGAAGGCTTTAAATAATTGCCATGAACGCCAGTAAATAATGATGAATAAACAATGTCGTCAGCAACGCTTTCTTCTAGCATTTTTTTGTATTCGGAGTCTGCATTTGCCTCTTTTGTTGCAATAAATCTTGTCCCCATATATGCAAAGTCTGCCCCAAGCGCCAACGAAGCGGCGACAGAATAACCATCCCCTATTGAGCCTGAAAGTATTACCGTGCCATCAAACCACTCTTTAACTTCTCTCAGCAGAGCAAAAGGAGATAAGGCTCCTGCATGACCCCCTGCTCCAGCACAAACTAAAATTAGCCCATCGACACCTTGCTCCACAGCTTTTTTTGCATGCCTTACATTAATAACATCATGGTAAACAAGCCCTCCATAGCTATGAGCAGCCTCAACAAGTTCTGCAGGCGGTCTTAAAGAAGTAATAATTATAGGCACTTCATGCTTAACGCATGTCGCCATATCATCTGCAAGCCTGTCATTAGATCCATGGCAGATCTGATTAACGGCAAAAGGCGCAACTTTGGCATCAGGGTTTTCTGCCTGATATTTAGCCAGCTCGGTTTTAATTCGAACAATCCATTCCTCAAGGACATGCTGCGGTCTAGCATTTAGTGCTGGAAATGAGCCTATAATTCCTGCCTTGCACTGAGCTATGACTAACTCTGGTCCTGATACCAAAAATAGCGGCGATCCAATTACTGGGATAGAAAGGTTGTCTTTAATGTGATTTGGAATTGGCAAAATCTACTCCTTAAAAAATTAAAATTAATTGTATATTGTTTGTTTAGTGTTTTGGGTAGTCTAGTACCAGATATACTAAAGATTTTAGACCTTCGTCTAAGGCCCCATCATCTACTACAAAGTATGGAGAGTGATTGCCAGGCGCCTCCATGACACCAGGTGCATTTACTCCTAGCCAAAAATATAATCCAGGTATTTCCTGCGAAAAGTAAGAAAAATCTTCTGCGCCTGTAGATGGAGAGTTGTTAATTGCAAACTTATTATTGGTTGCTTCTTTTAATGAGGGTGACAGTTTCTCAACAAGCTCTAGATTATTAAATGTAACTGGGTAAAACCCTCCAACATCAAATTCAACATCTATTTCTGCGCTAGTCCCCAAAGCAACACCTGCTGCTATTTGTCTTATCTCATCATATATTTCTGCCCTTAACTCTGGATCAAAGGTTCTTATTGTGCCCATTATCTCTGATTCTTCTGGGATAATATTGTTTCTTGTTCCTGCTTTAACTGTTCCAACAGAAACAACTGCTGGGTTGTTAATTATGTTTATTCTTCTGCTAACAATTGTATTAAGTCCTTCAATTAATTGAGATGTTGCCATGATAGGATCTATAGAATCCCATGGTCTTGATCCATGAGCCTGAACACCTTTTATGGTAATCCTGTAAGCTGATGCAGCTGCCATTGCGGGACCAGGGGTTAATCCAACATATCCATGTGGCCCATTTCCCACATGCAACCCAAAAATAACTTCGGGATTATATCTATCAAATATCCCTTCCTCTAACATCATTTTGGCACCGCCATTCTCACCCTCTGGGGGCCCTTCTTCAGCAGGCTGAAATATAAGCATAATATTGCCTTCGAGGTTTTCTTTATTTTTAGCTAAAAACTCTGCAACTCCCATTAATATTGCAACATGAGCATCGTGACCGCATGCATGCATCACACCAACGTTCTGGCCTAAATATTTTGCTCTCTCTTTTGAAGCAAAAGGTAGTCCTGTTTTTTCTTCAACAGGCAAAGCATCCATATCAGCCCGAAGTGCAATTGTTGGCCCTGGCAAACCGCCTTTAATTAAACCAACAACACCTGTGTAAGCGATACCAGTCTCTACTTCTATACCTAAGGACTTAAGATGTGTGGCAACTTTTTTTGATGTTTTATATTCTCGATTGCTAAGCTCTGGATATTGATGCAGGTTATGTCTCCATGATATAACCTTCTTCATTAGAGGGTTGAGTTCACTATCTAGCTCTACTTTTAGATCAGCAACCACAAAAGATGAGAGAAGAAGAAAGAAAACAGATAATTTTTTCATTTTAAGATTATAATCATCACCTTTTCAACATACAAATCACATGGACATTAACAAAATTAGGAATATAGCAATTATTGCTCATGTTGATCATGGCAAAACAACACTTGTTGATAGGCTGCTTCAACAGTCTGGAACCCTTGATAGAAAAAATATGGATTCAGAGAGAATTATGGATTCAAATGATCAAGAAAAAGAAAGGGGCATAACAATAACCGCAAAAAATACATCTATTAAGTGGGATGATCATTTAATTAATATTGTTGATACCCCCGGACATGCAGATTTTGGAGGTGAGGTTGAAAGAGCGCTATCAATGGTTGATTCAGTTCTCCTTTTGGTTGATGCCGTTGATGGTCCTATGCCACAAACAAGATTTGTAACTCAAAAAGCTTTTGAAAAAGGTTTAAAGCCAATAGTTGTTATTAATAAGATCGATAGGCCAGATGCTAGGCCGCACTGGGTATTAGATCAGGTTTTTGATTTATTTGATAGGCTTGGAGGAACTGATGAGCAATTAGATTTTCCTGTTGTTTATGCTTCTGCAATAGATGGTATTGCTGGTTTAGAGCCAGAAGAAATGAGCAAAAATATGAAACCCTTAATGCAAATGATACTTGAGAAAGTTCCTGCCCCAGAGGTTAATGTGGATGGGCCTCTTCAACTTCAAATTAGTGCATTAGATAGCAATAGCTATGTTGGAGTTATTGGCATTGGTAGGATTAAACAGGGCTCAGTAAAACCAAATGATCAAGTTGTTATTGTTAATAGACATGGAGAAACTAGAAAGGGCAAGGTACTTCAAGTTATGGGATATGAAGGCCTAGATAGAATTGAGGTTTCTAGGGCAGATGCAGGCTCTATTGTATGTATTACTGGTATAGATAAGTTAAATATTTCAGATACCTTATGCGACCCATCTGCAGTTAATGCATTGCCTGCTTTATCTGTAGATGAGCCTACTGTTAGTATGACTTTTCAAGTTAATGACTCTCCTTTTGCTGGAAGAGAGGGTAAATATGTAACATCTAGGAATATTAAAGAAAGACTTGATAAAGAACTTATATCTAATGTTGCTCTAAAAGTTGTTGCCGGTGATAGCCCAGATAAATTCATAGTTTCAGGCAGGGGCGAGCTCCACCTTTCAGTGCTTATTGAAACTATGAGAAGGGAAGGATTTGAGCTTGCTATATCTAAGCCTCAAGTTGTTCAAAAAGAGATTGATGGTGAGATTCATGAGCCGTATGAGCAAATAGTAATTGATGTAGAAGAAATTCATCAAGGCGCAATTATGGAAGAGCTTGGGCCCAGAAAAGCTGAGCTACAAAGCATGGAGTCTGATGGTAAAGGAAGAGTAAAATTAGAATTTATTGCTCCCTCAAGAGGAATAATAGGTTTCAGATCTCACTTCTTAACCATTACAAGTGGAACAGGCATCATGACAAGCGTTTTTGATCATTATGGGCCTGTTAAAAATGGAGAAATTGCAAAAAGAATAAATGGTGTTATGTATTCAATGATGGCGGGAAAGACCTTGGCTTATGCATTATTTAATTTACAGAATAGAGGTAAATTATTCTTAGGTCACGGCAAGGAAGTATATGTAGGACAAATTGTTGGTTTGCATTCAAGAGATAATGATCTTCCTGTAAATCCAACTAAGGCAAAACAACTGACAAACATTCGTGCAGCTGGCACCGATGAGAATCTTATCTTAGTGCCACATATAAATCATACTTTAGAACAAGCATTAGAGTTTATTGAGGATGATGAGCTCGTTGAAGTAACACCTGAATCTATCAGACTAAGGAAAAAAGGAAGAGTTAGAACCTAGTTTTTGAAATAGCTATCAGCCAAATCTCTAATTCTAAATCGAACAAATCATATCTTTTCCGCAACACAGGGGTGATTTAATTTTTCCGTGGCCGTTTGGGCATTCCGATATCTGCACCTGAGTTCCATCATCTAAGTCTAACATTCCATTTTGAAGTGGGATGTCACACCTTCCACATGTTGCATTTACAGACATTCCGCATTTATTACATTCATATGTTGCCATTATTTTTTCTCCTTTAAGATCAATCCATTGCTTCTAAAATTTCCAATAGAAGATTAATAATATCTAAATATAAATTAAGTGCTATGTCAAAAGCCGTTGACCAATCATTTGAAGAGTCAGATAGCTCTTTTAAACGAGCGAAATCAACGAAAAGAAATAAAATAAAAAGTCCGATACCAAAGAAAGCCTTTGCCCTTATTGTATTTCTTGAAAACTTAAATGTGGTTCTTGAGAATTCAAATACTATTAAGCCCAACAATCCAAAAAATAAGAAGGCATGGACATACCCTGATGAGTTTAAGGCCTGGCCAATATCACTATATCCCACGAAA
>Ga0181604_10001171_pt1 | contig 23640 bp, 17 predicted proteins | sample 041ome_12_FD_148663 | JGI IMG/M metagenome (GOLD analysis project Ga0181604, IMG submission 148663) | Coastal salt marsh microbial communities from the Groves Creek Marsh, Skidaway Island, Georgia - 041410US metaG (spades assembly) | ecosystem: Environmental > Aquatic > Marine > Intertidal zone...
AAAAGCGACGCCCTTATCGTTGAATTTCTGGTTCCAGTGACCCGTTAATGCTGCCTGCGCCCGCTTCTGGGCGCCATAAACCGCTTTACCCATATACTTGTTTGGGTCGGTGACGTTCAAATTAGCAACACCTAAGGGTGCGTTGTACATTCCACCGGATGTCATATTGATAACAGCTGCACCTGATTTAAAGCAGTCAGCCTCGACAAGCTTCTCCGTGAGGAGATAATGACTCAGCAGGTTTGTGACAAAGGTCTTCTCCTTGCCCTCTGGAGTAATTTGCATGTCATTTAAAAGCACTCCCACATTATTAAAAAGCACGTCGAAATGTTGAGCAGTGCCTTGCAGCTGTGACGCTAGCGCCCTGACACCCGCTACAGTAGACATGTCAGCCATAACGGAACTCACCCTCTGTCCAAGGGGGCCCATGTTGTGTATGAGTTGCTGCAGTTTTTGCTTATCTCGAGCAATAGCAATTACGCTGGCGCCGCCCAACGCACCTTCTTTTACAATGGCCGCCCCGATGCCCCCTGATGCGCCAGTCACCAACCATGTTTGGCCGCCGTAGTCGCGTGGGTATCGTCTTATAAATAAGCCCCGAGCGAAGTAGCCTATTTTAGTGTAGCTGGGTGTGAACCGCGCATAAAAAAGCAAAAGTTTCTTTAATGAAGCGAAGGTCATCTCCGGCTCCCCATGATTAATCGTGCGTTTCCCGTGACTTGCATTACTAGACTAACAGTACAAGTGATGTCATATTAGGTCAACAGAGCATAACGTTGCCCCAAAATCACCTGTTGTTCGGTAGCGACCGGATAGCTTGAAACGAGCGCGAATGAACCAGAGAGCAGTGGCTGAATTTTTTCTCCCGGGGCGCAAACGCGACATCGACGTTTTGCTGGCACAGCTTGTTTTCTGTTGGCCTTTGAGGGAAGGGATGTATTGATCACTCGTTGGCGAGATCACTATGACTTGGCTACCGTCGAGAGACAGCTCACAGGAGCGTAGTAACGACGATGGCTGAACTTTTTGAGCCTCTTGCTCTGCGGGGAGTCACGCTCCGAAACCGCATTGCTGTGTCGCCAATGGTTCAGACGAGCTCGGTGGACGGGTTTGCCAGTGATTGGCACCTTGTTCATTTAGGTAGTCGCGCTAGCGGTGGGGCGGGTTTAGTCATTACTGAGGCCGCCGCGGTGGAGCCCCAAGGTCGTATCAGTATTTTTGACCTTGGGATTTGGTCCGATTCCCATATTCCCAATCTCAAGCGTATTGCTCAATTTATCGAATCGGAGGGGGCCGTACCCGCGATACAGCTTGCACACGGCGGACGCAAATCTTCTTACCGTCCACCGCACGATAGCAAGGGCACATGCCCATTGGAGCACCTCACCCCGGAGCAGGGGGCTTGGACAATTGTCGGCCCCAGCATGATTCCTTTTGATAACGACTCTCCAATACCGAAAGCAATGACCACTGAGGATATAGCTCGCGTGATTGGAGCCTTTCAATCGGCTGCTAGTCGGGCAGTGAAGGCGGGCTTTAAGTGGATAGAAGTTCACGCCGCACATGGTTATTTGCCTCACGCTTTTTACTCACCCTTATCTAACAAGCGCGAGGATGAGTATGGTGGTGATTTCCAGAACAGGGTTAGGTTTAGTCGAGAAGTAGCGCGTGCTATTCGTGCCACCATTCCGGATAATATTGTTTTGGCGTTTAGAATCTCTTATACCGACTGGATAGAGGGTGGCTGGATCCTACCCGATGCTGCTCAGCTTGCTTTGGCCTTAAAATCTGATGGCGTTGACTTTATCGACGTTAGTTCTGGAGGCAATTCCCCGCAAACCGTAGCGCTCATGCGTGAGCTTAGAGGCTCTCCGGAAGGTACCGAGAGCAACAGTACGGTGATTCCACTATCTGCAGGTTATCAAGTGCCCGGCGCAGCATACATTAGGAGAGAGGCCGGGCTACCTGTATCGGCCGTTGGTCTCATCACCGACCCGTTGCATGCTGATTCGATTATTCGCGACGATCAAGCGGATGTCGTTATGCTAGGGCGCGAAATGCTTCGCGACCCCAATTGGCCAATTCGTGCTGCTGTAGCTTTAGGTAAAACTAAAAAAGTGCGCATTCCGGTGCAATACTATCTCGCATGGAAAAGCTACGGCGATTTTCATTATGAGCCTGTCTCTGCGCCTGTTCTTGCTGATCTAAGTGATGTCCAAGCGCAGAAACCTAAAGACAGTAACTGTTAGAACAGCGCCCGATAAGAGGTAAATAGTATTTACAGAGGATGTCATTTTATGAATGCATCAATAGCGGATCCGGTGACGACAGAGGTGGTGAGAGGGTGGTTGGAGTCGGTAACTGAAGAAATGCAAACCACGGTAGTCAAAACAGCCCACTCGCCCTTAATTTGTGAAGCACGAGACGCTACTTGTGCCCTGCACGATAGAGACGGGCGAACCATTGCGCAGGCGTCAGCCATGCCAATACATCTAGGTGTTTTGATAGAGTTGGGCCTGAAGTTTGCCGAACAATTCCCTGAGGGCGAGGCGCAAGAGGGCGATTTATATATTACCAACGATCCTTATAACGGCGGGACTCACATGCCTGACATCGCCGTGGCCGCGCCCGTATTTAGTGGCGAAAAGTTGGTGGGCTATGTCTCCACTATGGCTCATCATCGTGACATAGGTGGATTGATGCCCGCCAGTGTGAGCGTGCTGGCTCGGGATCTGCATGCGGAGGGGCTGCGGCTGCCGCTTATTCGTCTAGCCAAAGCGGGAGTCATAAACTCTGCGGTTATAGCCGTTATAACGGCAGCCAGCCGAACTCCTAAAAGTATGCGTGGTGATTTGAACGCGCAGATAGCTGCGTGTCATACGGGCGTCAAACGCCTTAGTGAACTCTACAACGCTCGTTCAATACCGGTGGTAAACGCAGCCACTCGTGCACTCATGGATTATGCCGAACGTATGACTCGCGACGAAATCACCAAAATACCTGACGGGGTATATACATTCTCGGACAAGTTAGACGACGATGCTATTGATCCAGAGTCTGACCCTATAACTATTGCTGTGACAATGACTGTGACGGCGGATTCACTCGACTTCGATTTTACCGGGACAGCTCCTCAAACACGGGCCGCCATTAACAACGTGATGTCGTCGACTAAGGCCATCGTCTATTATGCAGTCCGAACACTGACTGGGGATCAAGTGCCTAACAACGATGGCTGTTTCAAGCCGGTAACCATTGGCGCACCGGAGGGCACCATTGTTAATTGCACGTATCCGGCCCCCGTGGCCTCGCGAGCGGTATCTTTATTCAGAGTAGAAGACGTTGTGTTAGGCGTCATGGCGCAAGCCGTTCCTGAGCGTATGATTGGCGCAAACAGTGGCCAATACACGATGGTGAGTGTCTCCGGCTTCTATCCGGGCAGCACAGAGCCCATGATCGGACAGCTTGGGGGGCCGGTCACGGGAGGGCATGGCGCCCGCTCTACTAAAGACGGTATTGATGTGAGCTCCCACGGATGCGTCAATGGCACAATTGATGCGCTTGAGTTAGGCGAAGCGCGTTTCCCTATGCTTTTCAAAGAGATGGCTCTATGGCCAAACTCTGGTGGCCCGGGAAGGTTTCGAGGCGGGCTGGGGTTTTATGCCGAGGTTGAATGGACTAAAGGCGACTGCAGCATCATGTTGCGGCGGGAGCGAACTCGCTTTCAGCCTTGGGGCATTATGGGGGGATGCTCGGCACCGGTATCGCGCGCCGAGCATCAGACCGCCGATGGCACAATTCGGCGGCTGCCCGCCAAGACAATATTTCCGTTAAAGGCCGGGGAGCGACTGCGTTATTGGACCACTGGCAGTGGCGGCTACGGGTCTCCACTAGAAAGAGACTCCGCATCAGTGCTTGAAGATCTGTGTAACGGACGGATCACCGCCGATGCGGCTCGATCGGAATATGGGGTGGTAATCACAGGCGACCGAGTCGACCAAAAGGCCACATTATTGTTACGAGAATCCATGCGAGATCAAGCGACTTAACGGCCGAGCTGGGTAGGGCCCACTGTGCCCCTTTTTGGTAATTTTGAGCCGAGCGTGTTTCTTTAAAACAGTTCCAGAAAGAAAAGGCATAACTGGAAGTGCTAGTAGTGTCCGCACTTCCAACCGGGAACCATGACGAGCCACTTGAATCCGTTGTCGTGAGACTGCACTCGGAGAAGGCTCTGAACAGACTCGCTTCGGGTATGCATCGAGTCCCCATTGGACGGCTTACGCGTCAATACTACCCATTTGAGATGGGTGCTCTAACCAGGCAGGTTAGAGCACTGTTATGAGCGGGGAGTGGCAAGCCATCTTAAGTGAATGGTACTGTTGGGCAAACTGTTCGACGTGATCCCTGCTTGTTGGGTGCCGCGCGGGAGTTAACCCCGAGATCATGTAGGGTACGCGTGGGCTAAGGTCTAGCCTCGAACCTCGTGTTTGGCAGATCGATCAAGTAGCGGCTTGATAAACCTGCGTGGTTTGACGAGAACAAATCGATCAGATACCCCAGTCCTTTTAAAACCCTTAATACGAGAGATTCAGCCACTAACCACTTATGGGCGACAAACTACAGTTTTATAGTGAGTTGGTATGCGTCTCATACGCCTAGACGAAATGGGCTGGCAGTTTTATTCTGCAAGTTAAAGTGTCGTTGGCACACGCGGGTGATCAAAGTGGAACAAGCCTTTATTTATGATGCGATTCGCTCACCCCGAGGTCGAGCTAGGTCTGATGGTGGCTTGCACGACTTAGCGCCATTTCAGTTGCTTGAGCCTCTTTACAGGCAGCTCGAGAGCAGGAATGGTTTGGATCCGAAATTGGTTGGTGAGGTGGTGCTTGGTTGTGTGACGCAATTCGGAGAGCAGGCCGGCAACATAGCAAAGGCGTCTGCGCTCTATGCGGGTTGGCCAGCAGCGATATCGGGACTTACCGTGAATCGCTTTTGTTCTTCCGGCCTTGATGCCATTAATGTCGCTGCTTTAAAAGTAATAGCTGGGCAGGAGCATGTGGCGGTGGCCGGTGGTGTCGAGATGATGTCGCGAGTACCGATGATGAGTGATCGCGCAGCCATATTTGAGGATCCTGAGGTTGCACTTTCTGCCCGGATCCTGCTGATGGGTAGCGGCGCGGATTTAATTGCCACTTTGCAGGGGGCTAATCGTGAGGATGTCGATGCGATTGCGCTCCAAAGCCAGCAAAGGGCGGCTGCCGCGAGAGATGGCGGTAGATTCAAATCGATAATTCCATTCGCCAATGCAGTACGAGAACTGGTTGTTAGTGAGGACGAGTGTATTCGTCCTCAAACGACCATGCAGTCATTAGCGGAGTTGCCGCCAAGCTTTGAAGAGATCGGAAGATTAGGCGCTGACGCGGTGCAATTGGCTGAGTATAAAGAGTTAGACGCCATTTCTCACGTTCATACAGCAGGGAACTCTCCAGCGATGGCAGATGCGGCAGCACTCGTTCTCGTTGGTGCAGAGAGTCTGGCTGGCGAAGTCGATAAGGCGCCACGTGCACTTATCAGAGGGATGGTCACTGCTTGCGATGATCCTCTTCAGGTTCTATCCGGTTGCGTAGCGGCTACGCGTAAGCTGCTTTTACAGCAAGTTTTATCGGTAGAAGATATTGATCTTTTCGAAATTCACGAAGCGTTTGCAGCAACAATGATTAAGCTCCAGCATGAATTAAAAATCCCAACTGAAAAACTTAACGTGAATGGTGGCGTTATCGCTTTGGGCCATCCACTTGGCGCGACCGGGGCTATCATGATGGGTACGCTGTTGGACGAACTAGAGCTGCGCGATCAGCGATTGGGTGTTGTAGCTACTAGCGGCGCCGCGGGGTTGGGCACGGCCGTTTTAATCGAGCGATTAGCATAATCGCAATCTGGGTCTTGCTAAGGGGCTAAAAATCTGTCCCAGAGATGCCTCACGTTAAAGAATGGTCCGCAGTTAGTGAACACGCGAAGGTGACTAATTCTGCGTGTGAGCTGATTCTTGAAGCATCGCCATGAATCGAGAGGAGTGCATTATTATGCGGGAACCTTTACCGGGTCTTATGCGATGATATATCTCTGTCTTCGGCACTATTAGTCATCGCGGTTAGCGCTGATCTGAGATCTAAAAACGATTCGTTTGCAGAGCCGTAGTACCGTTTTTTTTGCTTTTTGAGGAGAGCGATAGTTGCCTCAACATCTGCTTCCAGCGGAAGAGGCACCTCTTCGATCGTGTGCGCGGCTCGTAATGCTCCACCTGCTGCCACTAAAATTTCTCCAGAGATTGAGCACTCGGCGCTTACTAAATAATTCACGAGGGGCGCTACCTTTTCGGGTGCTAATAAATTAGCGTCTTCCGAATCGAGGTAGTTTGATGTCATTGCAGTATAAGCATAAGGAGCTAGAGCGTTTACTTTGATATCTCGTGATGCACCTTCGAGCGCGAGCGTCTTGGTTAGGCCCAAAATAGCGGCTTTGGCAGCGCTGTAAGCAGACTGTCCGTGATTTCCGTAGAGACCTGCGCCAGAAGTGGTGAGGACCGCCCTCCCTGAGCCTGAAGTGAGCCAGTGGGCCCACGCAGCTTTTACGAGGTAAAGATTTCCAAAAAAACTGGTGCTGAATACTTGCATGAACGCGTCAAGTGACAAGTTCTCAAAGCGATCAACTTGTTCGATACCGGCATTGGCGACGATTGCATCGACGCCGCCAAAATAGGCTATGGCGTCAGCAATTAATGCTTCGCCACTTGAAGGGTTGGTTATGTCTTCATAATTGGGCTCTGCTGATCCACCGAGTTCACGAATGGCAAGAACCGTGGACATGGCGGAGGTCTCGCTATCTTTTTCACCCGGGTGGCGACGGTTGTTCACGAGGACATTTGCCCCATGAGACGCCAGTGCTAGTGCATAGGCCCTACCGAGACCTTTGCCTGCGCCCGTGATGATCACAGCGCGACCGCGAGGCTGCGACATCAGATTTTGAACCTTGGAAAAAATTCAGGGACTTCCGCAGCATACTTTGCGTACCCCGGTTTTTTCTTCGCTAGATATTTTTCTTGCATGGGAGTGGCTGAGCCTCGAGCCATAAACCATGTGACATAGACGGGGGCTAATAGCCCAATAAATCCTAGATCATGAGATAGGCCCAGTAAGCCAAAGCTCCACCAAATTAAACATTCGCCGAAGTAATTAGGGTGACGCGAGCGGGCCCACAAACCGCGATCTAGTAATTCTTCGCGGTTACGTCTGGTCTTCCGAAATTGCTCTAGCTGATAGTCTGCGACCGTTTGAAAGTAAAAGCCGACAGCAAATAGCGCTATCGCAGCAAAGTGATTAACGCCAATTCCCTGAGGCTTTGCATCCACCGCCAAGATTAGAGGTACAGACCAAAGTGAAACGAGGACGCCTTGTAAAGTAAAGACTTGAAATAAGCTCCACCACCACCAGTGTGGGCTGAACCGGCGCCGCCAAGATGCGTAACGCGCATCCTCGCCCTCGGGAAGATTCCGAATGCCAATGTGAGCCGCTAATCGCACCGACCACAGTGTTACGCAGGTGCATAAAATCAATTCATGTGTAGACCAGTTTTGCTGACTACTTAAGAGGATTAACACTGGAATCGCGGCAGTGAGCGGATAGGCAATGTCCATAATACTGGTATCCCGCTTAGCGAGGCTAATCAGCCACACTGCGGTTAGGAAAGTTGCGGCGTAGGCCACGAACTTCTGATGACTATTTATGAGAGACACGTGGTCGGAAGCGGTATCAACAGTGGCCCAGATGACGATGTAGGTGGCCAAGACGGCGGGGTATAAAAAGCTGTTTAACTGTGTGGTTCCAACCTTGGGTCGTTCAAAAAAGATAACGGCGAAGAGCCAAGCGAGCAAAACAATAGTGGGGGCGAGCAATTGCAATGTCACCTACAGCCTCCTGTGAGCGATATTCGATCCGTATCTAAGTAGTGTTTCTAATTCGGCGTTAGCGATCATAACCTTTTATGCTTGTATAAAAAAACCTTACGGAGGTTCTCGTGATAAACTAAGGCCTTGGCTATTTAGGCGTCACTTCTTGTGTTTTCAGGGGATGCAACATGACATCGCTAAGCCCAGATCAAGTGAAAGCGACAGGCCAATTGGTGCTGAACAGTGTTGTGGCGCAGTGCTTAGGGTTGTTAGGGGATCGATGCACGTTGTTGACTATTCGCGATCTGTTTCTTGGTAGACATCGATTTGAAGCGCTACTTCAGCACACCGGCGCGGTGCGCTCTACGCTTGCCAAGCGCCTCAAGGTATTGGTTGAACAGGATATTGTTTATCGCAGCTCCTATCAGAGGGCCCCGCTGCGTTATGAGTATCGGCTGACGCAGAAAGGCTTGGAATTGTATGGCTTTGCTCTTGGCGTATGGGCTTGGGAGCACACATGGCTGGATGATGAGGTGATGGATTTGCCGCCCAACTTGGTGCATCGCAAGTGCAAGCACTCTTTCATGCCAGTTTGTAAATGTCTGCGGTGTGGCGAAGCTATCACGTCAAGATCAGTTTCCAACCGTCCCAATCCCGAGGGTGTCGTAAACAAGACGGCCACGATATTTTCCAAACGCAGGTCTAAGTTAGATGCTGCGTCGCACAGCGGTGCAGATGGATCGTTGTTTCACGCCACGGACATTTTGGGCGACCGCTGGAATAATTTAATCTTGGGAGGTGCGCTGTATGGCCTAAGTCGCTACGACGACTTTCAACGCGGCCTTGGTATTTCGACTAATATTTTGGCAGATCGTCTTCGATTTCTAGTGGGTGCTGGACTTTTCACCCGCGTAGCTTACCAAGTTGCACCTAAAAGATATCGATACAAGTTGACGCCAAAAGGGGAGGACTATTTGCCTGTCGCGATGGCGCTGCACAAATGGGCTGAACAATGGCTCACGGATGGGCGGGGAGGTAACGTCATCTTGAGTCATCATTGCCATGATTCAGCAATAGAGTTCGTTTATTGCTGCAGTGAATGTGGTGAGTTTTTGGATCCTCACGAGGTCGAGATAGTTAAACCGACTTAACTGAGGACTCAGAGACGGCCTGACGACACGAAATGGGGGGCCGCTAAATGATTTGGTTGCCAAATTGCCTAGGGAAGAGCGTTACTCTATGAGAGGTATAGCCGATCTAAAATTGCGATTGCCCGTTATATGCGCTCCGATGTTTCGCATCTCTGGACCTGAAATGGTAATCGCGGCGTGCAAAAGTGGCATTGGAGGATCCTTCCCCTCTACAAATGCTAGAACTGTCGGCGAGTTGGATGAGTGGATGGGTGTCATCAGTGACGCGGTGACTGATGATGATGGACCCTGGATCGCTAACCTCATTACTCACTCCACTCGCACTCGACTGCCCGACGAGCTAAAGCTCGTTGAACAATACAAACCACCGATCGTAATCACGGCTTTGGGGTCCCCTCGGCCGGTAATGGAGGTCGTAAAAGCCTATGGTGGTAGTGTTTTTGCGGATGTTGTGAATCTGCAGTTGGCGAAAAAAGCGGTAGATGCCGGTGTTGATGGAATGGCTTGCATTAGTGCTGGGGCAGGTGGGCACACCGGTCATTTATCTCCTTTCGCCTTCATCTCTGCGATCCGAGAAAGGTTCGATGGTGTTATTGCGGTGGGTGGTGGAATTGCAGACGGTGCTGGGGTTGCTGGGGCGATTGCCGCCGGAGCAGATTGTGTTTACATGGGCACGAGATTCATCCCCACTACGGAGAGCCTCGCTGACGACCGGTACAAGTATATGGTCATTGACGCGCAGGCAGATGACGTTGTGGTGTCCGCTGCGGTTACTGGGACTGCCGCATCGTGGTTAAGAGCAAGCCTGGAGGAGGCCGGCTTTAACGAGGCGGATCTCAGCGCTGAAATCTCTCGAGATTACTCTAACAGTCAGTCTAAACGTTGGCGTGACATTTGGGCCGCTGGCCAGGGGGTAGGACGTAGCCAAAAAATTGAGACGGTCGCGGCCGTTGTTGACGATCTAGAGCGAGAATATGAACAGGCGGTGCGTCGACTTGGGACCATAAGTGGGCTGTAGGAAGGGGTGCATCAGTCAGGGGAGGGATACAACAAGAAGCTTGCGACCGCGCTACATTATGGTACGAAGAAAAGCTGCGGTTGACTGCACGAATGTCAGCGCTACGAGAATTGCTTTATGTCTTCTGCAACGAGCATCGCTGATTTGGCTGCTCCCATGGAGCCCTCAAAGCCTGGCGGCCCGGCACCATCACCAACGTTATAAAGGTTTCGGATGGGTGTCCTGTGGCCCGGGCGAGAACCCGATATGGTTCTAAAACCCGGCCACGCACCGCGGTAACACGTTTTAGTGAGTACCCGTGTGCGCTTGTCAAATTCGGGGTATATGTCGCGCAGATCTGCTAAAAAGGCCTCAAAATCTGCCTTGATATCGTTAGGTGCAAGAGAGTTCAGCGGCGCTCCGCCCACGGTATATAGGTGCTGCCCGGGCGGAGCGACACCCTCTGCTTCAAAAGAGGGGGCATCAATCATGTTGACCCTTCGACTGCATCCGACGGCCAGCGCGGAGTATTCCATCAGCGGTTCTTCGCTAGAGAAATGTAACCACATGATTGCGGTAGGGGTAATTTTCTTGAGTTGGCGACGGAAGCTCTTATCAAGATATTCATCGGGGATAAGCTGGGCGGTGGCAGCCGGGCCAATGTTACTGACAACGATGGGTGCGCTCACTTTGTGGTTTGCCTGTTGGTGCCTTAAATTAATACCAGTGACTTTGAAGTTTTCAACTGTGAAACCCATAGCGCTGGCGCCCGTGATGACATCACCTCCAGCTTGCTTAACGAGATTTGCCATTTTTTCCCAAAGGCGGATACTGCCACCGTCAATAAAGCCGAAGGTGATGGGGGCGTTATGCTCCATGACCTTGAAATACTCCCCCGCAGGTAGCTCATGACTATTGACAGTGAGTAACGATGAGATCGTGGCTTGAAATACCCCGTGAATTTTCTCATTGCTCGTATATTGAGACAGCCACTCTTGGAAGCTAACGTCATTGTTGGGGGGACACCACGCTCGCGCTCGTTTTATAGCACTTAAAACGCGTTCAGCCTCATCATCTGAGGTCGCAACGTCCCTTATAATCTGGGTCATACCGCCGTTTTTGTGGTCATAAATCTTGCCCGCTAGCCAAGTGGCGACTTTTTTGGATGGATGCACGCCCGACGGAATACCAACGGCCTCACAGACTTGCTCAACGCACCCACCAGTTTGTATGGCTAGCCCGCCGGTAGCACATAGAAACCCGTCGCGTTCTACGGTAGAGAAACGACCGCCAAGATAAGTCCGCTTCTCAGCGAGCAAGACGCGCTTGCCGCTGTGTGCAAGTAGTGCAGCGGCGCAAGAGCCTCCCACGCCCGAGCCGATCACGATTGCATCGTACTGCAGTTTCATATACAGTTTTTTCCGTTTTATAATGCAAGTAATAAGTCTAGGGCGGCTTATTGCTTTGGTCAACAAAGTAGCAGGCGCGCTTGGTGGACGAGGGGAGGAAACACGCCGATGAACAAACCGGTGCACATCCTAGGTGGGTATCAAACGGACTTCGCTAGGGTCTGGTCCAGAGAGGGCATGGATATCTCTGACATGATCCGGGACGCCAGTTTGGGCGCCCTTGCAGCCTGCGATCTGGAGGCGTCTGCCATCCAGTCCATTCATGTGGGCAATGCCTTTGCCGAGGCCCAGCGTCAGCAGGGACATTTGGGGGCGATGGTCGCCCAGGTAGTGCCAGAGCTTTGGGGCGTTCCTGCTATGCGTCATGAAGGCGCATGTGCATCTTCTTCTCTAGCCGTACTCACTGCAATGGCGGAGATTGAGGCAGGACGATATGACTGCGTGCTGGTGTTGGGTGCGGAGGAATTCAAGAATCTCTCTGGTGATCAGGCCTCGAAGAATCAGAATTCCGCGGCATGGCGAGACCGAGAGGACATCGATTGTCGTTTCATGTGGCCGGCGGTGTTTGGTCTGCTCGCCGATGAATATGATCAACGCTATGGGTTAGATCGGCAGATGCTCAACCGTATCTCAGAAATCAATTATGGCCATGCCAAGCGTAATCCCAATGCCCAAACCCGACGGTGGGACTTTGCAGAGGGCAGCTTTCGTGATGATGACGCGCTGAACCCCATTATTGAGCCCGGCGTGCGGCGGTTACATTGTGGACAAATCACCGACGGTGCTTGCGCCATTATTTTGGCGTCTGAGGAATTTGCTTTTGCTCACCGAAAATCGCGCAATCTGAGAGGCGCGAGTGCACGAATCAAAGGTTGGGGACACCGAAATGCCGGATTGCGCTACAAAGACAAGGTCGAGCGAAGCCGCGATGCCGACTATGTGTTTCCGCACGTTAGGGAGGCCATCCAGAGTGCTTTGAATCGTGCCGGTATTAGCGAGGTTACCCGGCTTGATGGCATCGAGACGCACGATTGTTTCTCGATAACTGAGTACATGGCCATTGACCACTTCGGAATCACCGCACCCGGCGAGTCATACAAAGCAATTGAAAATGGCTCGATCGAACTGGGAGGAAGCCTCCCGATTAATCCCAGCGGCGGTCTGATTGGTTGTGGTCATCCAGTTGGTGCTACTGGGGCAAGAATGCTATTTGACGCAGCTAAGCAGGTCACGGGCTCTGCGGGTGATAGTCAGGTAGAGGGAGCGGAGAACTTCGCTACGCTCAATATTGGTGGCTCTTGCGCCACGGTTTGCAGTTTTGTTGTAGGTTGTTAACAGCACAGAACACTGCCTACGTCATCTAGCGAGGCTAGCAATTCAAAAAATAATGGTGAAGGCGTTCGCGCATTGCCCGGAGAACAACATGAATCAACCAGTGAGAGATCCAGATGCACCTTTTGGGCACAAGTATGGACCCTATATTGAAGGTGTTTTTTCTCCTTTATCGAGTGAATCAACGTTTGCAGACCTGCCTGTCACTGGCGCTATTCCGCAGGATCTTAATGGCGTTTATCTGCGCAATGGCCCCAATCCGCGTTTTGAGCCAAAGGGTGAATACCACCCCTTTGACGGCGACGGAATGCTACACAGCGCACATTTTGAAAACGGTAGTCTAGTACTTCGTAACAGGTGGGTGCGCACTGAAGCATGGAAGCATGAGGACTCGTTGAAGTCCGCGAAATACTGGGGTATTCGACAAACCCTCAAGGGTCGAGAGGATAAACCGCTCAAGGATTCTGCAAATACGGATGTTATTGGCCATGCCGGCGTTGCCATTGCGACCTGGTACTTGGCGGGCATTCCCTACGCAGTTGATCCGGTTTCTCTACAGACGCTGGGACCGCTGTATGACTATGTCGATAAGCCTGACTCTGGTATGTCTTCTCATTGCAAAGTCGACGAGATGACAGGGGAGTTAATGTACTTTGATTACGGCGATGAGTGGCCTTATATGTGGTACGGCGTAGTAGATGCTCAAGGCCAAATGACGCACAGAGTACCGGTAGAACTCCCGGGGAACAGATTGCCCCACGATATGGCCATCACAGAGCACTACTCAATTCTTCATGACCATCCTCTATTTCACGATGAGGCTGCTCGCGCGGCGGGTCGGCACAAAGTAGTGTTCGATTCCTCCATGCCAACACGGTTGGGTGTGATTCCCAGAAAGGGGAGAGCTGAATCTATTCGGTGGTTTGAGTTTTCTGGCGCCTTCATTTACCACGTGATCAATGCATGGGAGGAAGGTGACGACATTGTGATGGTGGCCTGTCGCTACAACCCAGCTAGAAAAAGAGATGGAAGCTTTGACGACGACACTACGGCTAAAATGATCGCTCGGCTTGTTATGGACGCTAGGTTGTGGCGTTACCGCATGAACCTCAAGACAGGTGATTGCAGTGAAGAGTGCCTTGATCCTGATCATAACGTTGAATTTCCCAGCTACGACACTCAGAAAACCGGTCGTCATAGTCAATTCGCTTATCTTGTCGATCACCATCCAGCGCTGTTCAAATGGGATGGTATCTGTAAGTACAACACCGATACCGGTGAACGACTGTCCTCATGGACTGACAGTAAGGAGCACTGTTGGTACAGCGAGCCCTGGTTTGCTCCTGCCGATGATCAGCGTGACGAGGATCATGGTTACGTGATTGTTTTTATGTGGAACGACGATACGCGTACCCAGGAACTGCAGATTTTTGACGCTAAGGACCTAAGCTTTGGCCCGGTAGCACGGGTACACATGCCGCATCGGATACCACCTGGGTTCCATGCCTGCTGGATGAAATCGCATCAAATTGGTAGGTATTAAGGGCATGTTAAGTCGCCTTGCTTAAGTGACAGGTTAAAAAATCAGAGCAAATATGTCGGGGGGCCTATGAGTCGTGAATTCGACGCTATCATTGTTGGTGCCGGCATGGGTGGATTGTGTGTGGCGGCGTATCTGGTTGCAGGTGGCAAGCGCGTCGCGGTCATCGAAAAGTCACCTTACTTGGGCGGGCGCTGCTCACATCGAGTTAGAGAGGATTGCCTGGTAACGACTGGCGCATTGATGATCCCTATGGGCTCTGGCAGCGCAATTCGACAAGCTTTTGCCGCGTTGAATGTCGATATGGATATGATCGATTTGACGGGCAAAATGCGTTATCGCTTGGATCATGGCGACTATGACACCTCACCCAAAGGTGGTGGACTGTTGGGCATGATTGAATTTGCGATGCAAGACTCCGTTGCTGCAGCACAGTTTCATCAACGCATTATTGAAGCACTCACGGTTTGGACACCTCTCGCATCGATCACTATTCTGGATTGGTTTGATCAACACACGGACTCTCAGGAGGTAAAGAATCTGTTTCAGGGGTATTGCGCGGCTCTTATGGGTGTCAACATGCATGAGATACCTGCCAACGAGTTTTTTAACTTCCTCAAATATCACTCCAAGGGAAGCCAATTTGGAATGGCCCGTTTAGGCAATGCGCAGATGATGAATGCACTCGCTAGCGCGATAACAGCGAGCGGCTCACTCGTGATGACACGATCGCCCTGCCGCAAAATTATTATAGAAGCGAACAGTGCAACCGGTGTTGAAATAAAAAATGCGGAGGGGGAAGTGGAAGTGCTGTCCGCCCCCTTGGTTTTATCGAATGCCGGTCCCCGTCGAACGATCGACCTCTCGGGAGGAGCCGATATTTTCGAGGCTAGCTACATAGCTCAATTTGAAAAGGACAACATCGATGCTCCGATCATGCACGCAAGTTTTACATTAAGTGAGCCAGTCATTAGCGACTTTGCTGGTTGCATGGTCTTTGGGAACACCACCAATTTGATATATCTCGAAATCCCTTCGGCTATCTCACCCCATATATCTCCACAGAATGTCTACTTGCACACTGCTTATGGTGCGCCCGCTGACGCGGCGAGGCCTGCTCTTGATCAGGAGTTTGAGAATATGCTCCATGAGTTAGAGGCGAATTTCCCTGGGGTACTGAATAGGGCACATTTTTTAGTTAAAGCTAAGCACCGTGGCGATTCTCCTGGCATGCACCGCTGGGTCGGTCGGGGTATGCCTGTTAATACGTCAGTCATGGGCTTGTATAACGTGGGTGATGGTTGCGCACCCGAGGGCACCATCGGGACAGAGTCTGCGGCGGCCTCCGCACGAGAAGCTGCGCGCATGATCCTAGGTTGAAGCGTAAATCTTTGAGCGGTTAATCTCGAAAAAGCTATTCGGTGGCAACCCTCCTTGTGTTACAACTTTAGGTGGTTCTCGAAGAGTTAAGGTTAGGGTGGCGACATTGAAAACATCTGAATCTCAGCGCATAAGTGAACTAACTGATGCGGGTCTGTGGGGTGAAAAAACCCTGTGTGATTACCTGAGTATTCAGTCTCAAGAGCATCCTGATGCATTGGCGGCTGCCGATCAGCCAACGCGTGAGGCGCTGACGCAGACCCCTCCCCTGAAGCTGACCTTTCGGGAGCTCGACAATGTAAGCGATGCATTAGCGGTCGATTTGCTTCGGCTCGGTGTGTCCCGTGGCGACAGGGTGATGCTACAAATGCCCAATGTTGTCGACTTGATGGTGCTTTACTACGCACTTAGTAAGATCAGTGCCATCGCATCTCCTCTTCCTGTCCAGTATGGCCGTTATGAAATTTCGACTTTAGCCCAGGTGCTCGATCCCGCTTGGTTTGTTGGCGCCGGCCATTTCCGAGATGCAAACCTCGCCGATAATGGGCTGGCGGCACTACCAAGCTTGAAGATTATTGCCATGGGGACTGATCTTGTGATCCGCGGAGGGACTGAGTTTAGTGAGCGCGATCGTGGTGATCTTCACGAATACCGTGCCGATAATCCGGTCTCTGCCAACGATATTTGTACAATCTGCTGGACTTCAGGAACAACAGGAACACCAAAAGGCGTACCGCGTTCTCATAATATGTGGTTGGCTTCTGGTTCAATGACGGCGGTCGGTAGCGAGTATCAGACTGGTGACGTTCTGCTGAATCCTTTTCCGATGGTCAACATGTCGGCTTTGGGAGGGTTCCTCTTTCCAGCGGCAAAACTGGGTTGTGGGGTTGTTTTACACCACCCACTCGATGTGCCGGTGCTACTTCAGCAGATTCAGGAGGAGAAAGTTAATTTCACAATTGCGCCGCCTGCCCTGTTAAATAAACTAGCCAAGGACCCAGCACTCTGGAATGCCTTTGATTTTCCCGCTTTACGGGGTATTGGATCGGGATCTGCACCACTTGCACCGGAGATGATCGCAACTTTCGAGCGAGACTACGGGGTTAATATCTATAATATTTATGGTTCTAACGAGGGCATTGCATTGATATCGTCTCCAGCCTCTACACCTGATCCTCAAGAGCGTGCTGTGATGTTTCCGCGCAGTGGTTCCCAACACAAACGGTGGACAGGGGCATTGCATGAAACAGTTCGATCGACGGTAGTGGATCCGGAGACCGGCGATGAGTTGACAGGACTGGGAGATCGGGGCGAACTGTGTTTTTCAGGGCCTACTGTTTTTGACGGCTACCTCAACTCTAATCGTGATGATGTGTTTACTCCCGACGGCTTTTTCAGGACAGGAGACTTGGTAGAAATTTGTGGTACTGACGGTGCGTTCTATCGCATCGCAGGCCGCCTGAAAGACATCATTAATCGAGGTGGTATGAAAATCTCTCCAGCCGAGCTTGATACCTTGTTAGAGGGGTACGCCGGATTGGCCGAGGCAGCAGTTTGCGCGTATCCAGATGACGTCTTGGGGGAGAAAATATGCGTGTGTGTAGTGGCCGCCGCTGGAGAGCAGCCATCGCTTGAGGCGTTGTGTGAGTTTCTCACTCGTTGTGGCGTCGCGAAATTCAAGTTGCCAGAAAAATTATTGTTTGTCGACGCATTACCGCGAAATCCACTAGGGAAAGTGTTGCGGCATGAGTTATCGGCGCTGGCCGGTAAGGAGTAAAGCCGCGTTAGGATCTGGCTGACCTACGCCTATAAGTGGGCGGCTAGAGGTCGAGTTTGCGCTGCGGTGAGCAGGGGTGGCGGCATGATCGATTATTGATGCCGAACCAATGCTATTGGCGGCAGCTCAATCGCATCGATTTATTCTTTCGCTGCGGGCTTTCCATAAGCACGATGTAACTGCTCGTTTGCAGCTATTCCACGCAGATTTTCTCAGTACTTGGCGATCGAGCGTTTGAGCTCGGCATTGGAGCTTACAGGCGACCCTGCTAGCAGGGCTCCTTCACGCATCTACCATCACGCCGCGTTTTTCTGATTTATCTCGACCTATTGAGGGTTTTGTAGGCGTGATAAGGACATTGCTGAGTCTCGGGGTCAAAGAGATTCTTCTCGCTAACGGATTCGGGATTCATCGTGCCTGGATCTCACTCATTCACGTGACTATGTGACTATGTGACTTGATGCGGTCAGTCAGAAGGGTGACCGGTGCGAGAAATTCGAGAGTGGTTCAAAGCGATGTCACGCTCGCGAGACGCCAATGATCTACAGCGGCTTAGCCAACAGGCGGATGAAACTTCGGGTTACACTGTTGCGCCGTTGGCATCATGTTTCGAGGAGTCCCATGAGCGTTCGTCTTATTCCCTGCACCCACACGGGTAGTTTGCCGAGACCAGATCACCTCGTGCAGCTCATGTTCGCCGTATCGGATGGGATTCCGGTAGACGAGCAGGCATTGCAGGGCGCCATTGAGACTTCAATCAGCGAGGTCGTGCAGCGCCAGATCGACGCGGGTGTAACCGTAATTAACGATGGCGAGATGTCCAAACCTTCTTATGCGACCTATGTTCAGGATCGGCTATCAGGCTTCGGTGGTGAGACGGTTCAGAATTATTTTTTTGAAGATCTGAAGGACTTCCCGCGCAGTGCCGAAATGGTGGCCGGTAACCCTGGGCGGCGAAAGCGTAAAGCACCCAGCTGCACCGAGGCGATTACCGTGACGAACGCGCAAGCGGCGGTAGACGATATGGCGGCCTTGGTCGCGGCCGCCAAAGCTCGGGGGCATGAGCAGATGTTTTCAAGTGCCGCCTCGCCCGGCGTGATTTCTTTATTTTTCAATAACGATTTTTACGCGACCCATGAGGAATACGTGTTTGCCATTGCTGAGGCGATGCGCCACGAATATGAGGCCATCGCGGATGCGGGTGCGATAGTGCAGCTCGACTGTCCAGATTTGGCTATGGGGCGGCACTCGGCCTATGCCGCTCAGGATCTCGAGACGTTTCGCAAAACGATTGCGATCAACATTGAGGCGCTCAATCACGCGGTGCGTAATATCCCCGAGGAGCAGCTGCGCATGCATCTCTGTTGGGGTAATTACCCCGGCCCCCACCATCATGATGTGCCCGTCAGCGACATTATCGATATTGTTTGGACTGCCAAGCCGCAAACGGTTCTCGTTGAGGGTGCTAACTCGCGACACGCGCACGAGTGGGCGGTATTGAAAGAGTTGGGCGTGCCTACCCATAAGAACTTGTGTCCAGGGCTTATTGAGCCGCAATCCAATTACATTGAGCACCCTGAGCTGGTTGCCCAGCGTCTCGGGCGGTGGGCGGAGGTTGTAGACCCGGAACGTTTGATGGCGGGCGTTGATTGTGGGTTCTCAGTGCACGTGGGGAGCACCAGCATTGACCCCGATGTCGCCTTTGCCAAGTTGGCGTCGTTGGCCCAAGGGTGTGAGATTGCGTCCGAGCGACTGTTTGCCTAAGGCGAGCGAGCGGGTTGGCCAAACTGAGGCGTTAGCAGGGGAGAAAGATGGCTAAACCGCTACCCAAACATCCGCAGTTGCGCGGTAACTACGCCCCCATCAATTTTGAAGCGACGTGCCACGATCTGGTTGTCGAGGGCGCCCTGCCTGAAGGTCTTTCAGGCTCCTTGTACCGGATCGGTCCCAATCCCAAGTTCGTGCCGGAGCAGGGCTACCACTGGTTTTTTGGTGCGGGCATGGTGCACGCTTTTCACCTTGGGGGTGGCAGGGTGAATTACATCAACCGCTGGGTGCGAACACCCAAATTCGAAGCCGAGTGGGCAGCAGGGGGTAGCCTCCCCATGAGTTTTATGACCGATCCCACGACGGGCGCCATTCAGTCTGATCGGCGGAACGGGCTCGCCAATACCCACATCATGTGGCACGCAAACCAGCTCTTGGCCTTGGAGGAAGGAAGTCATCCTTTTTCTCTAGCACCCGATTCACTCGATTCTGTGGGATACGGGCACTACGCGGATGGTCTGTCGGGTCCGATGACAGCCCACCCCAAAATCGATCCTCTGACCGGGGAACTCCATGGTTTTGGCTATATGTCCGATGCCATGGGTAGCCCGGCGATGACCTACCACGTGGTTGATGCGCAGGGCCGTGTCAAACGATCCGACACCTTTACCGCGCCCTTTGCTGCAATGGTGCATGATTTTGCCGTGACTCGTGACTATGTGCTCTTTCCTTTGTTCCCACTCACGTTTGATCTGAACCGGTTGGCGCAGTTGGGTTCGCCGTTTGCTTTTGAGGTGGGAGCGGGCGCGTTTATCGGTGTATTGGAGCGCGAGGCGCCGGTCAGCGAGATACGCTGGATCGAGGCGCCCGTGTGCTTTGTATTCCATTACCTCAATGCCTGGAACGAGGGCAGCGTGATCACCTTTGACGCCATCGATTTTCCTGTAGCACCCAATTTCCCCGACGTGGCCGGCCAGTTGCCCGGCTTTGATGATGCGCAAGGCAAGCTCACACGCTGGCGGCTGGATGTGCGAACCTCACAAATCGACCGCGAGGTATTGCTCGATGTGCCTGCCGAGTTCCCCCGCGTGGATGATCGGTTCGCGATGGCGCATCATAGACACGGGTTTCTCGCCACCGCCTCGTCACGCCAGCGCGGCGACGGCGGCGCATTTCACGAGATCAGTCACTTTGATTTTGAAACAGGTCGCGAGCAAAGATGGGACGCCGGTGCGGGTAACGGGGTCTCCGAGCCGGTCTTTGTCTCAGGTGGTGACGCCGAGGGGGAGGGATGGTTGCTCGCCACTGTTTACGATGCCGAGCGCCAGGCGTCTTCGCTGGTGGTGCTCGACGCAGCGGCAGTCGCAGAAGGTCCTATCGCCACGGCGCGACTGGATCATCGTATTCCTTATGGCTTTCATGGCAGTTGGCGGCCCGCGGCTTAGCCTTTGGGTATCCTGCATTCACCCGCCGGACTGAGTACTGCCGACTGAGTCGACGTCAGGGCGCCAGCCATCTAATTTAGGCAACAAATCTGCGCGAAAATGGCGCTATATGTGCCTAAAATTCGCTAAATCAGCCGTTTTCGCGATCTATTCCCAGAAAATTCTGCAAGGGGACCCATTCACCTCTCGGCGTACGATGCTCGACACCGTAAAAAAAGCGTTGCAAAAAAATAAAAATGGAATAAGGTTATTCCAATAAGAATTATGGACTGATTATTGCCAGTGAACTCAGCGGTACTCACAAAAACACAGGGGGTTCCCATGCAGGAACAACAAGCCATTATTTCATGGAAGGTCGCGGGGGTCGCGCTGGGATTACTGCTTATCCTTGCGACTTATTTGGTGCAACCACTGGGTGTGTCAACACAGTTTGTGGTCGCCGATGCGATTGTCACTCACACGCTGGCCCCCGAGGCCGCTGAGACCAATGCCTATCTCGCCAAGTACGGAGAAAAATCTGGTTGGGGTATTGGTTATGGCGGCATGCTGGTAATCGGGATGTTTGCCGGCGGCTTTCTTTGTGCGCGACTTCTGCGCGCGCGACAGCCGGACGCAGATAAAGGTTCCATGCCGGCAATGTGGCAGGCTACCTTTGGTGATTCTCGCAGTAAGCGCTACCTCGCGGCTTTTGGTGGCGGTGTGTTGCTGTTGTTCGGCGCTCGCCTGGCGGGGGGGTGCACCAGTGGCCACATGATTAGCGGTATATCGCAAATGGCGGTGAGTTCATTTGTTTTTGGTGTGTGCACTTTTGGCGCTGCGATTCTGGCGGCACATATTCTCTACCGTGGGAGGGCATAACTCATGGGCACTTTAACCATTGGATTTCTGATTGGTTGCGCCTTTGGTGCGATCCTGTATATGGGTGGCGCCACGAGCTATCGCCGGATCTTGGGGACGCTGTTGCTGAAGGATATGTGGATCATCAAGTTGATGTGCACCGCGATCGGTGTTGGAACACTGGGGCTTTACCTCCTTGATCTCAACGGCCTTGCACATCTGAGTATCAAGCCGGCCTATCTGGGTGGCGTGGCAGTGGGTGGCATAATTTTCGGTATCGGTTGGGCGGTATCAGGATACTGCCCAGGCACATGCGTGGTGGGTGCCTCCGAGGGCAAATGGGATGCGATAGCAACTGTGATTGGGGGCCTTGTGGGCGCGGCGATTTTTGCCATGGCCTACCCTGTGTTGGAGACGATGTTGCTGGCCCCGCTTGATTTCGGCAAGATCACGCTACATGACGTCACGGGCCTGAACAGCGTCTACTTGGCGATTCCTCTCAGCGCGATGCTTTTGTCTTTGGCCTTCTTCATACTGAAGGATCGCTACGAGTAAAGCGCACGGTAGCGTTAGGTGAAGGTCAGCGCGCAGCGCTGGCTCTTATCGCTACTTGGCGGCGCGGAGGGTGTTGGCCCGTTTATCCTCGCCGTCGTGGCTCCACCCCGGGGCCAAAAAAAGATACCGCAGGGCGTTGTGCCAACCTGAGCTGCGGCGGATGTCCCTTGCGAGCCTGACGTACTCTCCAAAAGACACCTTCACCGGATTGAAGCTGTCGATATTGCGCGTCAGTCCATAGCGCACCGGCTCCTCGGGCACCTCGGCGCTGAAAGTGCCAAACAGTCGATCCCAAATGATCAGAACGCCCGCGTGATTGCGGTCGAGATATCGTACGTTTGACGCATGGTGGACACGATGGTGAGAAGGCGTGTTGAATAGCCATTCAAACCAAGCGGGCATTTTGTCCACGGTCTCGGTGTGCAGCCAAAATTGGTAGATCAAACTCAGGCTCATCATGGTCACAATCATGACCGGATCGAATCCGAGTAGAGCCAGTGGGCACCAGAATAGATATTTGATGACACGTTCACCGACGCCTTGTCGCAGCGCCGTACCGTAGTTGTAGTACTGGGAATTATGATGCGACACATGACCTGCCCACATGATCCGTACTTCGTGATTGGCGCGATGAAAGCTGTAATAGGTGAGGTCATCAAGGAAAAACAGCAGTATCCACCAGTGCGGTGCCCGAGTGACCACGTCTTGGAAGGGTGAGACCTGCCAGCACACAAACATCAACATGACCCCAAGCAGCTTGGGTATCAGGTCTACCACCACTGTAATGAGCATGACACCCATCGAGGCAAAAAAGTCTTCACGGTGGTATAGCGGCAGGGATTTTTGCCAGGCCACCGTCCATTCAATGGCCAGTGCGACAAAGAAGAGCGGCAGGGCATAGATGACCCAATCCTCCTGCAGAAGCACTAGTGTCTGATCGTAGGCGTTATTCATTGCACAAATCGTTCTGTCCCGTTGCTACTGTTTTTATCACGCCGCAGTTGTGTCAGTTGCGCCATGACCGACACCGCGATTTCCATGGTGGTTTTGGAGCCAATCGAAAGCCCCACCGGGGCGTGCAGTCTCGCCAGCGCATTTTCTCCAACGCCCAATTTGATCAGCCGAGCTATGCGTTTTTCGGTGGTGCGCACCGACCCGAGTGCGCCAACGTACCATGCGGCTGATTCAAGCGCTTCCATCAGCGCCATGTCGTCGACTCTGGGATCATGACTCAATGTGATTACCGCGCAGAGCTCATCACTGCCGTGTTCCCTGACCACATCGTCGGGCAAACCGAGAATTTTCTCGATATCGGGTCCTTGCCACTGATCCAATGCCCATTCCCGGGAATCAGTCAGGATTACCTCATAGTCCATCGCCAGTGCCAAAGTGCTGAGGTTGGCCGCCAATTGCCCAGCACCCACTAGCAACAGCCGCTGTCGTGGCCCAAAACAGTGGAAAAGGCACGCCTCTCTCTTTTCGAGGGTGGTGAATCGGTCGGTGAC
>Ga0181604_10001209_pt1 | contig 23233 bp, 20 predicted proteins | sample 041ome_12_FD_148663 | JGI IMG/M metagenome (GOLD analysis project Ga0181604, IMG submission 148663) | Coastal salt marsh microbial communities from the Groves Creek Marsh, Skidaway Island, Georgia - 041410US metaG (spades assembly) | ecosystem: Environmental > Aquatic > Marine > Intertidal zone...
TGGGTTACCAATGAGCCCCAGTCACCCCCTTGGGCAACGTAGCGCTCGTAGCCCAGTCGGAGCATCAATTGATCCCAGAGAGCGGCAATGCGTTCTACTCCTACTCCTGGAGATGCTGGTTGACCGGAAAAGCCAAAGCCCGGCAGGCTGGGAATGACCAGATGGAAAGCATCCGTTACATCACCGCCGTGCTGCGTCGGGTCAGAGAGTGGGCCGATGATGTCGAGAAACTCCAGCACCGATCCGGGCCAACCATGGGTGATGAGCAGGGGTTGGGCCTGCGTATGAGGGCTCCTGATGTGAAGGAAATGGATCTCGAGCCCGTCAATTTCAGTAATGAAGTTGTCGTACTGATTCAGCAGGGATGGGACGCGCTGCCAGTCGTAATCATCGCGCCAATAGCGCACCAGCTCCTGACAATAACTCAGTGGTACCCCTTGCTCCCAATCCTCCACTGTTTCCGCGTTGGGGAAGCGCGTCTGCGTCAGTCGCTGAATGGCATCTTCGATCGCTGCGTCTTCAAATTTGGGCTCAAAGTGTTGAATTGCGTTATTCATGATGTGTCCCGTGTGGAGATTCGCCTGCGACACTAACGGCTCACATGTGCGCGCTCAACCCTTGTCGTTGAAATTCAATCCGTTGTAGGTCTCGGTCAGCCAGTCAAGCAAACGAGCTCTCTCCTCGTGCTTTTCTTTTGTGCGTTTTCGCAAATGTGTTGTGCGTGGCTCGCGGTCTAGGAAGAGTTTGCCACTCACCTTGTCGGCCTCGGTGGCTCTGGCCAGCCAAACGATGGTATCAGCGCCCTCGGCCGGTGATCGAAGCACACGTTTTGTCACGCGGCGGAACCCGGGAAGTGCGGTTTGCACGCCTGGCGTATCGGCCCAGCCCGGGTGCATGCTGTTGACCGCAATCTTGTGCTCTGCCCATGCCTCGGCCCAGAGTTCAGTGAGGACAGTGAGGGCCCGTTTGGCTCGCGCATACGCGACGCTGCCGTTGTATTTGTCTGTTGTCATGATCAGATCGTCGCACCGCAGCTTTTGGGTGTACATGCCGCCCGAGACCACGTTGATGACGCGAGCCGCTCGCGCGTGGTCCTGCAAAAGGGGGAGCAGTGATTCGGTGAGTTTCCAGGGCGACAGCAGCAATAGGGCGGCGCTGCGTTCAATACCCTCTTTCGTTTCTGCGTAGTCGTTGAACAGTGCGCCTGCGTTGTTAATCAGCACGTCAATCGCTTGGCCTCGTGCGTGTAATCTTTCACACAGCGCTGAGACCTCGGCGAGCAAACTTAAATCAGCGAGCTCGACGTGATCTGCCTCCCTGCCAGTCTCCGCTTTTAATGCGTGTTGCATGGCTGCTGCCTTGGCGGGGTCGCGGATGACCACGGTGAGTGTGGCGCCAGCTTCCAGCAGAGATACTGCGGTCGCGAATCCCAGTCCGGCATTAGCCCCGGTCAGGACAACATGCTTGCTGGTCATGTCGGCGGTCATGGGCGGCCAAGTTTTCCGCCCTGTGCGATACCCATGGCGGGTGAAGCATGCCAGCGCCGTCGCGAGTTTGCCGTCTTTTCTCTGCGTGACCGGTGAAGCCTCGGGTGGGGGGTTGCTGTCGGTCAGTGCTCTGGCAAGGCCTCTCAAACTCACCTGGCCCATTTTTTTGAAGCCGGGTTCAAGCCGCTTTGCCAGGCGCTGTAATCCCGCTCGAAACGTGAACTCTGCGACGTAATGAATGCGAGTCAGGTCATCCCCAAGCGATTCAAACGTGATGACGTCTTTAACGGTGAACCAGCGTCCACGACCCTCTAGGGTCAGGCAGTGCCAGGGCGTGAACTCAGTGATCTCGTAAGCCAGATTGAGGTGTCCACGACCCGCCTTACAGCGCACGGAGAACCGAGATCCCTCGTCGATCGGCCCCGGGGTGAGCTTGCTCGCTTCGACCGCAGTGGCATCCCATTCAACGGTGGTTCTGAAGTCGGCGACATAGCTAAAACAGCTTGCCAGCGACCGTGGTACCTCGATCGTTTCGGTTAGGGTGATCATGTGTGCCCACGAGAAGAAAAAGTGGTTACAGTACGCCGGTGGACCATAGCCAGTTCACGTTAGCGTCTTCTCGAATTAACCAGATCCGTCGGTAATGATGAGCTATTCCTCCACCCAGACGACCCTTAGGGGCTCGCCAAAATCATCGTAGACAACTTGTCGGCGTCTTTTTGGGGTGCGTCTACGTACCACTTTGGTCCGGGCGCGTTTTGCTTCCCGTCGTGCGTCCAGAGCGGCGACTACCTCAGTAAGAGGTGTGCGCTCAGCGCGTCGAGTTTCAAATAGCGGTGCGGGCGGTGGCCCATCGTCACGATCGTAAGCGCTTTCGCCAGCCTGAAATTCCTTCACTTTGCCGCCAGACGACAGAAAATCCGCGGTTTGCCGTTGTAGGCGTTCGCGCAAATCGGTCTTGGAAGGCGGTTTTTTCATACGATGATCTCCGAGGCAAGCATTATAAAGACGGAGCCCCGCCGCACCAATCTATGGGCTGACCATGCCCTGCGGTTTCTGGTTTAATGCCTTCCCACAGGGTCCGAGGTGCCCCGATTTCATGCAAACACCCCCCCGATTTGACTCCGATATGTCCGAGGACAGGCGGCGCCAGAGGATCGACTGATGGGAATCCTGCGTTCATTGCTGGTGTTTCTCTGGATGGCGGTGACGGTCATTCCTTTCGCGCTGGCGATTATCCTTATGGCCCCGTTTGTGGGGCCCGATGCCAGATGGTGGTATTTGGCCCGACCCTGGCTGAGCGGTGCGGTGGAGGCAGTGCGGTTGGTGGGCGGGATCCAGTACTCTACTGAGGGTGAGAGTGGCCTGCCTGTAGCGGAGGTTAACCAGCGCATCATTCTCTGCCCAAAACACCAGTCGACCTGGGAAACGTTTTTTTTCGCCAGTCGCATGCCCCGTCCTTTAGCTTACGTATTCAAGCGCGAATTACTTTACATCCCGTTTTTCGGCTGGGCGATGGCATGTCTTAATATGATTCATATTGATCGAAGCGCCAGAGGAGACGCATGGAGTAGGGTCGCTTCGATGGGCGAAATGCTCATGGACCGCGGCAAGTGGGTCATCATGTTTCCTGAGGGTACACGCTCCGAGCGCGGAGGACAGGGGGTTTACAAGAATGGTGCCGCCAGACTTGCCATCGCGACCGGCGCGAGCATCGTGCCGATTGCGGTCGCGTCAGCGAGATGTTGGCCGCGTAAGAGCTTTACCTTTATACCCGGCACTGTGGCCGTCTCGTTTGGCCCGCCGATCGCGCCGTCCCCAGGCGAGAGTGCCGCTGACTTAATGGATAAGGTCTCTGACTGGATAGAGAATGAGATGCGCCGTATTGATCCAGACGCCTATCCCGAATCAGAGCGACCGCTCGATCCGCTTCAGCAGGAGGCAACCCTCAGTGCCGCACTCGAGGAGCAGGCGGCCGCCGCGCGAGCGGCTCAAGGTGGTCTGCACGATGACAGTGTGTGAAATGAATCGAGCGAGCGATGAACCGCGAAAAGAAGTCATTCGATACGGGGCCGGTGTAGACTGCAAGGAGACAGGGGAGGTCAGTGGTGGGATTCTATAGCGATACGATTGTGCCGAGGCTCGTCACCTGCGCCTGCGGAACCAAGCCGGTCCTCAAACAGCGTGAGAAGGTGGTGCCACTGGCTCAAGGCAAGGTGTTGGAGATTGGCATGGGGGCGGGGCATAACCTGCCCTATTACGATGCTAAGCGAGTCGATACGGTGGTCGGTATTGACCCCTGTGCCACCAGTTGGCGAATGGCTCAAAAAAGGGCCTCGCAGTTGGGTGTGCCGCTCGAATTTGTGCACGGCTCGGCGGAGGATATGCCCTTGCCGAGCGAGTCATTCGACACGGTGCTGATGACGTTCAGTCTCTGCACCATTCCCGATGGACATGCGGCGCTCGGAGAAATACGTCGCGTGTTAAAGCCGGAAGGAAGACTGGTGTTTTGCGAACACGGCGAAGCGCCCGATGAATCCGTTGCCCGATGGCAGGCACGTATTAATCCCATGTGGAGGAGATTGTTGGGCGGCTGCAACCTGAATCGGCCGATTGTGAATTGGATTGGTAAGGCGGGTTTCGGTATTCAGTCACTCGATCAGATGTACCTGCCGGGCACGCCGCGCATCGCGGGGTTTAACGTCTGGGGCAGCGCTCAGCGAGAGTGCTGACCGCACTGAAAGACCGATTAGGGGGCACCAGACTCAGGTTTGCTCTCAGTGCCGTCGCTTTCTGTTTGTTCGGCTGTGCAAGCGACCCGATGCCAATGCCGACTTCCCATGATGACAGCCCGGTCCCGGATCTGTCGGGTCACTGGGAGGTGGATTATGCCCGCAGTGATAGCGTGCAAACCCAACTTAATGCGTCGTTTCGAGAGGTTCAGCGAGAACTGCGTCGCCGAAGCGAGGCGGCGGAGCGTGGTGCAAGCTATAAGGGTCCGCCAATGGGGGATTTGGATACGCTGGTGGCGGTGGCCAAAATGGCTGAGTTGGTCACTGAGCCAGAGCTGCTGGAGGTGTATCAGGATGCTCGGCGCGTCCGCATTGAGCGAGAGAATAGTTTTGCCCTGAGTTGCGAGCTGGTAGGAGCGCAATCGGTTCCCAGCCTGCTAGGCGCTGAGCAGTGCTGGTGGGATGGCCGCCAACTGCATTTTCGGGTCATGTTGCCTGATGGCTTACTGATCAAACATCGGTTCGTACGGTCGGCAGACGGTTTGTCGCTGTCGCAGAGGACCGTGCTGACCGCGCCCGGTGTTGCAAGGGATATGGAGGTGGTCAGGATCTTCTCTCGCTACGATCCGACGGAGAGGGGGTACCGTTGTACAGAGACGCTCACCCGCGGACGAGTCTGTACCACTGAGCAGGTAGCACCCTATGAATGATCGGCGAGTTTTTCCCCGGCTGCTCGTGCTGGTTGCCTTTTATGCCATGGCCAGTTGCGCCGGATCCCCCGGTGACATGACATCTACTGAGTCGCAGGAAGAATCGACTAGGGTGTGGGATACCGTTGAGCCGCTGCTGATCGCAGCGGCACCGGTGGTGCCCGCTCTGGATATCTCCGTTGAATTATTTGCCCCCGGGATATCTGCGGAGGATCGGTCTCCGGTGGCTGCGGTGAGACGCTTGGAGTCGCAGTTATTGGCGGGCGAGTTAAGAGAGACGTTGGTCCGCAGCAATCAATGGGGCGTTGTGAGGCTTGTGCCCACGGCCTCCTCTTTGACGCCGGTGTCAATTCGGGCTGGCATTGCGATGTCTGACGGGCGCGATCTGGTCCTCGATGTCGTCGTCAAAGATGCGCTGGGCGCTCTCTGGTTTGAATACACGATGGCTTACCGTCAGCAGTCTGCGGCGGATGATGGCTTGGACGGCATCTTCAACGCTCTGGCTAACCGTCTGCTCTCCGTGTGGCTGGGCAAAGACCGTGATGAGCAAGACGCATTGCTCCAGGGCGCCGAGATCGCTTACGCGGAGGCGCTGGCCCCCGAGGCGTTTTCAGGAATGATCCAGCGCTCAGAGACTGATTGGAAGGTTGTTCGGCTTCCGGCCGCAGATGATTCTATGCTTGCGCGTATCGAGCGGATTCGAAATCAGGAGTATCTTTTTTGCGACACCATTGATGAGCAGTATGTTGACATGGTGGACCGGGTGGGCCCCACCTATCGGCTCTGGCGATCGGGCACGCTGGAGCAGACTGAGTGGCTCGAGCGCTATCAGCGACGGGCAGCGGCTCGCACTGGCAGTGCGGGTGACAGTGAGTTCACGCGGATGCAGGCGGAGTATGCGGCCTATCGGTCATTTCGGATTCAGGAACAGGCACTGTTTGAGCTGGCAGAGGCCTTTGACGGCGAGGCGCGGCCCACCGTGATTCGAACACAGGATCAAGTCTTTCGGTTGGAGGGGACCCTTGAGTCACAATACGACACGTGGCGCGATCTGCTGCGCGATATTTACTTGATCGAGACTGGAGGCCAGACGCCGTGACCCAATCATTTCTCGCGACCTGTCCCGCGGGTGTCGGGGTCTATCTGGCTCAGGAGCTTGAGGGTTTGGGGGCTCAGCAGATCGTCGAGCGGCCTGTGGGTGTGTCCTTCGAGGGCGGTATAGGGCTGGGGTATCGGGCCTGCCTATGGAGCCGCATGGCGAATCGCATCATCCTCCATTTGGGTGCGGCGCCGGCAAACTCTGGTGACGAGCTCTATGAGGCGACGCGGAGTATTGACTGGACAGCGCACCTCGCAGCCAATGGTTCTCTGTTGGTCGACTTTGCCGGGCGCAGCGCAGATATTCGCAATGCCCAGTTTGGCGCGCAACGCATTAAGGACGCTATTGTCGATCAATTCCGGGAGAGAGGTTTGGGGCGTCCCTCGGTCGATTTGAAGCAGCCAGATGTGCGGGTCTCTGCTCGATTGAGCAAGGGCCGTCTTATCCTCGGTATCGATCTTAGTGGCGATAGTCTCCACCGTCGCGGTTACAGACTCGACGGGGGTATCGCGCCGCTGCGGGAAAATATTGCTGCAGCAGCACTTTGGGCCGCGGGCTGGCCCGAAAGGAGCCAGCGGGGGGAGGCCTTGTTAGATCCGATGTGCGGTTCAGCCACGCTCCTGCTGGAAGGCGCACTGATGGCTCTGGATCGGGCGCCGGGATTGAATCGGCAACGTTTCGGATTCCATGGCTGGGCAGGTCATGACGAGGACCAATGGCGCGCCGTTCGCTCTGATGCAGAAGAGCGTGCAGTGGTGATGCCGGCGAATCCGTTGGAGATCCGGGGATATGACGGTGACATGCAGGCCGTTCGGCGATGCCAAGATAACATCGGGCGCCTTGGTCTTGAGGATATCGTGCGTATTCGTTGCAAAGACCTCGCGATGGTTAGCCGGCCTACGCACCGCGATCTCTCCAGGGGTTTGCTGGTCACTAATCCGCCTTGGGGAGAGCGCATGGGGCAAAAGGATGCGCTACCACACCTCTATAACGCCTTGGGCGAACGAATGAGTGAGGAATTCGATAACTGGCTGGCCGTGGTACTGACCTCTGACTTGTCGCTCGGCAAGGCCGTAGGGCTGCGAGCCGACAAACGTCATCGCTTTCATAATGGGCGACTTGATTTGCACTGCCTGCAATTTCAGCTCGGCGCCGAGAATCGATTTCGAACACTGCAACAGGAGGCCGAGCGTGGCTCTGAAGCTCAGTCCACTGTGCCCCGAGTGCTGTCTCAGGGCGGTCAGATGGTCGCCAACCGTCTGCGAAAAAATCTGAAGCGCCTCACGCCCTGGCTTAGACGGGAGGACGTTACCTGTTATCGGGTGTATGACGCGGACATCCCTGAGTATGCCGCGGCGATTGATGTGTACGAAGGCCGATTACATATTGCAGAGTATGCGCCGCCGAAGGAGATACCCGAGCAGAAAGCGGCAGAGCGTTTTGCACAGCTGGTGGAGGGCGCGCGAGAAGTCTTTGAGGTCGCTACCACTGAAGAGGTCGCGGTCAAGCAGAGACTGCGCCAGAAGGGGCGGGAACAGTATCAGCGTCTGGAGACGACCCGTGAGCGGATTGTTGTCCGGGAGGGCAGGGTCAAGGTGCTAGTCAATTTGCATGACTATCTGGATACCGGTCTGTTTCTCGACCATCGGCCGCTCCGCGCGTGGCTGGGGAGAGAGGCCAGTGGCGGGCACTTTCTCAATTTGTTCAGCTATACCGGGGTGGCCACACTGCATGCAGCTCTGGGGGGCGCGACGACCAGTACCAGTATCGATAGCTCCGCCACCTATCTCGACTGGTTCAACGCCAATCTGGCGGTCAATGGATTATCGGACCGCCAGCACCGCGGTGTCCGTGCCGATGTCAGGGACTGGCTGTCAGAGGAGACGCGCACCTTCGACCTGATCATGGTGGACCCCCCGTCTTTTTCCAACTCCAAGGGTCAAGCCGATTTCGACGTGCAGCGAGATCACCTTTCTCTGCTGGAGCTGGCGATGGCTCGCCTCAGTGAAGGAGGGGTGCTGTACTTTTCAACCAACCACCGCAAATTTGTATTGGACCCGGCGGTGCAGGAGACATGGCAGTTGCAAGACGTCACGCAGGGTTCAATCCCTGAAGATTTCTCCCGCAATCAGCGCATTCATGCCTGCTGGCGCCTGACCCACAGCTAATACCTCGGCGAAAAGGTTCGCCTCAGAGTGTGAATCCGGAGCGTCGAGGCGAGTGGCCGTAGGGCGCGCAGCGCCTTTATTGGCCTTACTTCGATGCTATACTCCGCGCCTTTTTTAGGCGCAGCAGCTGCCGTAATCCGTCTGTTGGGTTGGCGGCCTCTGCGTTCGTTGTCGATCGGGATCACACTTCATGGCGAAAACACTATACGACAAACTTTGGGACGCTCATCTGGTCGAGGAGCGCGAAGACGGCACGGCGTTGATTTATATCGATCGTCATCTACTGCACGAAGTGACTTCGCCCCAGGCCTTTGAAGGGCTCACCCTTGCCAACAGAGACCTGTGGCGGCGCAGCGCCAATCTCGCGGTGCCTGATCATAATGTTTCGACCCTCAAGAGTGAGCGAGAGGCGGGCTTGGAGGCATTGCCTGACGCTGTGTCTCGCGTTCAATTACAGACCCTCGACGATAACTGCGAGTCCTTCGACGTGGTGGAAATTCCGCTGAACGATGTGCGGCAGGGTATTGTCCATGTCATGGGCCCCGAGCAGGGCGCGGTGCTGCCGGGTATGACGGTTGTGTGCGGTGATTCACATACCTCAACGCATGGAGCCGCCGGCGCGCTGGCGCAAGGTATCGGCACGTCGGAAGTTGAGCACGTGATGGCTACGCAGTGTTTGATCCAGCGCAAAATGAAGAACTTCCGAGTAGAGGTCACGGGTCGGCTGGCTGAGTGCGCGACCGCCAAAGATATCGCCTTGGCGGTTATCGGTGAGATCGGCACTGCGGGCGGCACCGGTTTCGCGCTGGAGTTCACAGGCACGGCGATTCGTGAGCTAACGATGGAAGGCCGAATGACGCTGTGCAACATGGCGATAGAGGCGGGCGCCCGCTGTGGCTTGGTGGCCGTCGATGAGGTCACCCTGGATTATTTCCGGGACAAACCACTCGCACCCAAAGGCGCGCAGTGGGATGCGGCGGAGTCCTGGTGGCGGACGCTTCACAGTGATGAGGGTGCCGTCTTTGATCGCAGCATCACGCTCGATGGGGACGCGATTGCGCCTCAGGTGACCTGGGGCACCTCGCCCGAAATGGTCACTTCGGTGCATGGACGGGTGCCGACCATGGCGGAAATGCCCGATGAGACGGCGCGGCTTGGACTGTCTAGGGCCCTCGAATATATGGGGCTTGAGGAGGGCATGGCGATCTCCGAGATCAAGCCCGATGCCGTGTTCATTGGTTCCTGCACCAATTCCCGCATTGAAGATCTGAGAGCTGCCGCTCGGGTACTAGAGGGGCGTAAAGTGGCGCCCTCTATCCGCAAGGCGCTGGTGGTGCCAGGCTCGGGATTGGTGAAGGCTCAGGCAGAGGCCGAGGGGCTGGATAGCATTTTCATTGAGGCCGGTATGGAGTGGCGTGAGCCCGGTTGCTCGATGTGTTTGGCGATGAACGCAGACCGTTTACTTCCAGGTGAGCGATGTGCCAGCACCTCTAATCGCAACTTTGAGGGCCGACAAGGCAGTGGTGGCCGAACGCACTTGGTCAGTCCTGCCATGGCGGCGGCTGCCGCGGTGGCGGGCCATTTTGTGCCGGTGGAAGCAGCCGGTTCTGTGGTGGAGGGCAGCTGATGAAACCATTTACCGTCCATAGCGGGCTCGTCGCACCCATGGATCGCGCGAACGTCGATACCGATCTCATGATTCCAAAGCAGTTCCTGAAATCAATCAAGCGATCGGGATTTGGGCCGAATTTATTTGATGAGCTCCGATATCTGGATGAAGGACAGCCCGACGCGGATAACAGTTCGCGGCCGTTGAATCCCGATTTTCCATTGAATCTGCCGCGCTTTCAGGGCGCCTCAATCTTGCTCGCCCGAGAGAATTTTGGCTGCGGCTCGAGCCGTGAACATGCGGCATGGGCGATGGAAAATTTCGGTTTTCGTGCCGTCATCGCGCCGAGTTTTGCCGATATCTTTCGCTCGAACGCACTCAAAAATGGCATCCTGCCGATTGTGCTTCCCGCGGATCAGGTGGAGACCTTGTTCAGTGCCCTGCGCGCCGAAGAGGGCTACGCCCTGACGATTGACCTCGAGGCTTGCACGGTTCTTCTGCCAGACGGTTCTCTCTGGTCATTTGAATTGGATGCCTTTCGTCGGGAGTGTTTGCTGAAAGGCTTGGATGACATCGGCATCACGCTGGAGCGAGCGGACTCCATTCGGGCTTTTGAGGGACGGCACAGTGAGCGATTTCCTTGGTTGTTTGAGGATATTGTTCTGTGAGCAGTCAAATTCTGCTGCTGCCTGGCGATGGGATTGGCCCGGAGGTTGTGCGTGAGGCGCGACGGGTGCTGGAAGCCGCAGACGCTCAGTTCTCGCTAGAGCTCAGCTTCAGCGAAGGACGACTGGGCGGCATTGCTGTTGATGAGGAGGGCGCGGCGTATCCGGATGCCACACGCGCCTTGGCCAGAGATGCAGACGCGATTTTACTCGGCGCCGTCGGTGGCCCCCAATGGGACGCGCTCCCTGCTGCGGATCGCCCAGAGCGAGGGCTGTTGGCGATCCGAGCTGATCTGGATTTATTCTGTAACCACCGGCCAGCGTTGTTGTTCCCCGATTTGGCTGAGGCTTCGAGTCTACGAGCAGAGCTGGTGGCGGGCCTGGATGTGCTCATTGTCCGCGAGTTGACCGGTGGGATTTACTTTGGCGAGCCACGTGGTATCGCCACAGACGCCGATGGCGTCCGCGAGGGCTACAATACCGACCGCTACAGCGAGACGGAAATTCGTCGCATCGGCCGCCTAGCCTTTGAGGCAGCACAAAAGCGCAGTGGTCGTTTGTGTTCGGTCGATAAGGCTAATGTGCTCGAAGTGACCATGCTGTGGCGAGAGACCATGGAGTCCCTGAGCGCAGACTACCCCGACGTAGCGCTGTCGCATATGTATGTCGATAACGCAGCCATGCAGCTGGTGCGTGAGCCGAAGCAATTTGACGTGCTGGTGACCGGTAATCTTTTTGGCGACATTCTTTCTGACATTGCTGCCATGTTGACCGGATCTATCGGGATGTTGCCGTCGGCGTCGCTTAACGCGGACGCCAAGGGGCTGTATGAGCCGGTTCATGGCTCTGCGCCTGATATCGCAGGCACTGACAGCGCCAATCCGCTTGCAACTATTCTGTCGGCGGCCATGCTACTGCGCTATTCGCTCAATGCGCCGGAGGCTGCTGCAGCCGTAGAAGGCGCCGTGGCCTCTGTATTGGCGCAGGGTCTTCGCACGACGGATTTGATTGTTGATGGCAGCCACGCCGCCCCTATCGGCACGCGGGCGATGGGTGATGCCGTTGTGGCAGCGCTTCAGGGCCATTAGGGAGATGATGATGAAGCCAGTGAATGTGGCAGTGGTTGGGGCAACCGGTGCGGTCGGCGAGGTAATGATGGAGATCTTGGAGTCGCGTGGCTTCCCAGTCGACACCCTTTATCCACTGGCCTCCAGCCGATCAGCCGGCAAGTCGGTGCAGTTCCGCGGCAAGCATCACACGGTGCAGGATCTGAGTACCTTTGATTTTTCCCAGACACCGATAGGGTTGTTTTCGGCCGGTGGAGATATCAGCGCCGAATATGCGCCGATTGCAGCCTCTGCGGGATGCGTCGTGATCGACAATACCTCGCATTTTCGTCGCGATGAAGACATCCCTCTCGTGATCCCTGAGGTGAATCCAGAGGCCATCGCGGGCTATCGGTCGAGGGGCATCATCGCCAATCCGAATTGCTCAACCATTGGCATGCTGGTGGCACTGAAGCCACTTTATGACGCGGTCGGCATTGAGCGAATCAACGTGGCAACGTATCAGGCGGTCAGCGGCACCGGCAAGGCGGCGATTGAGGAGTTGGCGGGGCAGACTGCGCGTTTACTCAACGGAAAAGCGCCAGAACCAGAGATTTATCCAAAGCAAATTGCATTTAATGCGATACCCCACATCGATAGTTTCCAGGACAACGGCTATACCCGCGAAGAAATGAAGATGGTCTGGGAAACGCAAAAGATTCTTGGCGACCCCGACATTCTTGTGAATCCGACTTGTGTGAGAGTGCCCGTTTTCTTCGGTCACGCAGAGGCCGTTCACATCGAAACCCGAGACCCGATTTCAGTTGAGCAGGCGAGAGCGGTCCTCGAGGCTGCCGCCGGGGTGGCATTACTGGATCGTCACGAGGCGGGAGGTTACCCGACGCCGGTCACTGAGGCAGCGGGCGCCGATCCGGTATTTGTCGGGAGAGTTCGTGCGGATATTTCACATCCGAGAGGCTTGAATCTTTGGGTAGTGGCTGACAACGTGCGTAAAGGGGCTGCCCTTAACAGCGTGCAGATCGCAGAGGTCTTGCTGTCGGACTATCTCCAGAGCGTTTCGTGAAGTTGGGACCCTTTATATTTGGCGCCAAGGAATGGCGGTAGGGCCCAGTGAAAGCCGCACCAAAGGAAGGTAAAGGCGACGAGCCAATGAAAAGAATTTCAATCGTATCCGCTGCTGTTTTGTCCTCGGCGACCATATCCGGTGACGGCTGGGCCTTAGGGCTAGGTGAGCTCACACTTTATTCTTATCTCAATGAGCCATTCCGTGCCGAAGTGTCGCTCCTAGAGGCCGACGCACTCAACGACAATGACGTGCATGTCGATCTGGCCTCTGACGCCGAGTTCGAGAGGCTGGGAGTCTCACGAGACTTTTTCCTGACCCGCATTAATTTTCAGGTTGAGTCAGATGAGTCGGGGCGTCGGGTGGTGCTGACGACAGAGGCGCCGTTGCAGGAGTCTTACCTTGATTTTGTTGTCGAGGCGCGGTGGCCCGACGGACGTCTGTTGCGCGAATATACCGTGCTGATCGATTTGCCGCCGAGGCCGGTGGTGGTGGAGCCTCAGGATGCGCCGATCGAACAAGCGGCGCAGCCCGACAATCAGGCAATGGCCTCGGGTGCAAAGACAGCAAGCGCCGAGGCAGGTGGTTATGCGACTGGCGCGTCGGTGCGACCCGTTCCTGGCGCTCAATACCTTGTGATGAACACTGACACTTTATGGCGCATCGCTTCTGATGGCGCCGCGGTAGGCGTCTCGGTAGAGCAGACCATGCTGGAGATCGTGGCAGCGAACCCGGCTGCTTTTCAGGCCGGTAACATTAATGGCTTGAAGTCTGGTTACGTGCTGCAGATTCCAGCTGCCGGGGATATTCGGATCGATCGCGCGACAGCGCTTGACGAGGTCACCCTGCAGAATGAGGAATGGGCACAGGGTGTTGCCCGCGAGTCGCAGGGTCTGACGCTGGTAGCCGATGCTGAGACAAAGTCCGCGGAAACGTCAGAGCCAGCGGCGGGGGAGCCAGATACACCCCCTGATACCGCCATGTTGGCTGGAAGCAACGCTGAGCCCATTGATGAAGCGCCTTTGGATGCACCTGGCGCTTCGCTTGAGCGAGAGTTAGAGGCACTGATTGCGACGGTGAGTCGACTGCAGGAAAGCGTGGACAGTCTGGAGACGCAGCTTGCCGAGCGCGACACAGAATTGGCCTCACTCAGGTCTGCGCTTGCTGGACAACAGGCAGCGATCCCTGTTCCTGTTGCGCTGGAAACGTCGTCTGCCCCCGCGGGGCAGCCGAACAGCGTGCCACAACCACTGCCACTGTGGCCCTTTCTGGCTGGAATCGCTACATTATTGATCGGCGGTGGGCTCTTGCTATGGCGTCGCACCCGGCAAAATGCTGAGTCTGAATTTATCGACCAAGCCTATTTGAAAGACACCCTCCCTAATGAGGAGACCGTCGAGGTGGGTAGCCCCTCGCGGTTGTCTGATCCACAGATCATGGCGTCGAAGGTTGTGGAGGAGGCCCAGATATATATTGCCTACGGTCGCACTGATCAGGCAGTGGAGGTGCTGAGTGATGCGCTCGCTGCGGGGTTCACCTCGGCCTCGCTGAACATGTGCCTGCTTGAGTGCTACGTCGAGCTTGAGCAGTTCGTAGAGGCGGGCGCGCTGTTAGGGCGGCTGGAGGAGGGAGATAGCCCTGAATTGCTCGAGCGGGCCCGGCAGATGTTACTTGATGCGGGTATGACACTCACCCCGCCTTCGGGAGATGCCATCGCTCAGCGCAGCGAGGAGCGCGCAGAGGAGTCGGAGGAGGCTTCAGTCCTGAGTGAGCTGTCTCTCTCCGCAGAACCCGCTTTTGCATTCAACGATGGCCAACATGTGGAGCCTGAGTCGGACGTTGAGTTGGCTGACCCGACGCCTGCCACTGATGAGCAGACCTTTGAAGGCGATGATTTTGAGGACGGTATTAATGATGGGCATTCGCTCGAAGAGCGCGTCAGCGCTGCTTTGTCGCTTTACAGCGCTGCCTCGCCAAAAGGACCGGCTCAGGAATCCGCGTCGATTGGAGTCGATCCAATTGATGTCGTTGAAGAGGTGCCCCTGCTGGACGCTGGGCCGTCTGCGTTCGAGAATCCGCTGGCACTTGAAAAATCTGAGGCGGAGCAGGCAGGATCTTTTGCTTCGAATGAAGATGAGCGAGGTCTGCAGCTGGCGCCGCTCGATGCTGGGCTCGATGCTGCAGAGATACCGATAGCAGAGAATTTTGATACGGATGAGTCTATCCACGGGGTTGAGACCAATCCCGTGGATAGCAAGCTGGATCTCGCCCGCGCCTATCTCGATATGGGCGATGAGGACGGTGCTCGTCCTGTGTTGATGGAGGTCATGAAGGAGGGAGACCTGTCACAGCAGGCAGAAGCCCGCGAGCTGCTATTGCGGTTAGAGGTGTCCTGAATCATTGAGACTGTCGGATTCGCCATTGTCTCCGGGCGCTCGCATCGCGGCCCGTATTGAGTACCACGGCGGTCATTATCATGGCTGGCAGGCGCAGCCGCACCTGAGCGTGCCTACCGTGCAGGAGGCACTAGAGGCATCTCTTCAGGAGATCGCTGGGGAATCTGTGAGGACAACTTGCGCCGGCCGAACCGATACCGGCGTTCATGGATTTGCGCAGGTGGTGCATTTTGATGACCCAGTCGGCAGGAGCCTTAAGGCCTGGGTTATGGGGACAAACCGGCACCTGCCAGCTGACATCAGAGTCCATTGGGCGCAGGAGGTGGATAAAGCATTTCACGCGCGCTTCAGCGCTACGGCGCGACGATATCGTTACATTATCTGCAATACACCCATTCGGCCGGCGCTACTTCACGACTTGGTGACCTGGTACCGCCATGCGCTCGATATTCAGCTAATGAATGATGCCGCTGAGACCTTGCTTGGCGAGCACGATTTCAGTGCCTTTCGGGCTGCGAGTTGTCAGGCGTCCTCACCCAATCGATGCGTCACGGCGTGCGTGGTCAGCAGGCAAAGTGACTATGTCGTCGTTGACATCACCGCTAACGCCTTTTTGCACCACATGGTGCGCAATATTGTCGGCTCGCTCCTAGCTGTGGGTTCCCGATCTTCATCGGTAGAATGGTTCGAGATGGTATTGCAGGGCCGAGATCGTACTCAGGCTGCGGACACTGCGCCCGCTGAGGGGCTGTACCTGATTGATGTGACCTATCCCGAAGCATTCGACCTGCCCAAGACGCCACACGGGCCGACCCTTCTCCGAGGACAACTGTAAGCCGGCTGATACTGCTAGAATACGCGTTTAGAGAGGGGCCAGTCCTTGCGCATCAAGATTTGCGGGATCACGAGACCCGAGGACGCTGAACAAGCCTTGGCGCTGGGCGCTGATACTGTCGGCTGTGTATTTCACGCTGCCAGCGCCCGTCATGTGACGGACGAGATCGCGCGCGATATCCACGCAGTCGTTGGCGAGTCGGGCACGCTGGTTGGTTTGTTTGTTGATCCGACTGTCGAGCAGGTGCAGGCGGTGCTCAATCGAGTTGAGCTAGATGTTTTGCAGTTCCATGGACAGGAAAGCCGGGCATTTTGTGAGCAGTTTCAACGCCCCTACCTGAAGGCCGTGGCGATGTCGGCTGATGTGGACCTGTCGGCGGTCAACAGTGCGTATTGCTCCGCTCGCGGGTTGCTGTTGGACAGCGCGCACGGTGGTCAGTTCGGCGGCACGGGTCAGCGATTTGACTGGAAGTGGATCGATGCTGGGCTCGAGAATAGGCTGATGCTGGCGGGTGGATTGAATGCTGACAATGTGAGCGATGCGATTCGTCAGGTGCGACCCGCGGCAGTCGATGTGAGCAGCGGTGTTGAAAGGGATAAGGGTATTAAGGATAGAGATCGGCTGAGAGCTTTTATTGAAGCGGCTTTGCCGGAGATTAGCGAAGGTGGATTATGACCAGTGAAGTAACTCCTGAATTATTTGCGTCGGTGCCGGATCGGGATGGCCGTTTTGGTCGTTTTGGTGGCAAGTTTGTTGCGGAGACCCTGATGTCCGCGCTGGCTGATCTGGAGCGGCTATACGCGCGCCTCAAAGACGACGCGGCGTTCCAGCTAGAGTTCGACGAGGACCTCGCCCACTATGTGGGTCGCCCTTCACCCTTATATGAAGCCGCCCGCCTATCCGATGCCATTGGCGGTGCGAGGATCCTGCTTAAGCGAGAGGATTTGAATCACACCGGTGCGCACAAGGTGAACAACACGATTGGGCAGGCACTCCTGGCCAAACATATGGGCAAGAAGCGGGTGATCGCCGAGACCGGGGCGGGCCAGCATGGAGTGGCCAGTGCAACGGTTGCGGCAAGGCTAGGGTTAGAGTGTCACGTCTTTATGGGCGAGGAGGATATTCGCAGACAAGCGCTTAATGTGTATCGAATGAAGCTCTTGGGTGCGCAGGTTGTCTCCGTGACCTCGGGCTCACGGACTTTGAAAGACGCCATGAATGAAGCCATGCGTGACTGGGTCACGAACGTGGAGGATACCTTCTACATCATTGGCACTGTCGCGGGTCCTCATCCCTATCCCATGCTTGTGCGGGACTTTCAGAGCGTCATTGGGCGTGAGGCGCGTGCGCAGAGCCTGGCGCAGTGCGGTAAGTTGCCGGATGCGCTGGTGGCCTGCGTGGGTGGCGGTTCCAACGCAATCGGACTGTTTCACCCGTTTCTGCAGGATGAGAGCGTCGCGATGTATGGCGTTGAGGCGGGTGGCAAGGGCTTGGAGACCGGTGAGCACGCAGCCCCGCTGTCGGTCGGCAGTCCTGGCGTTCTGCACGGTAACCGCACCTATCTGATGCAGGACGCTGACGGACAGATCCTTGAGACCCACTCTGTGTCTGCCGGACTCGATTACCCCGGTGTAGGGCCTGAGCACGCCTGGCTGAAGGATATCGGCCGGGTTCAGTATGTCGCGGCTAACGATGATGAAGCCTTGGCAGCTTTTCATCGACTGACGCGCGTCGAGGGCATTATGCCCGCACTGGAGACGGCGCATGCGATGGCGCATGCTGAGAAGCTTGCCGCTAGCATGTCGCCGGAGCAACACATTGTGGTGAATCTGTCCGGGCGAGGTGACAAAGACATCCTGACGGTGGCCGCCCTCGAAGGCATCGAGGTCTGATCATCGCGATGAGTCGTCTCACACAGGTCTTTGCCGATCTGCATTCTGACAAGCGCAGAGGCGTGATCCCATACGTAGTGGCGGGCGACCCCAGTCCTGAGGGTACGGTTTCTTTGCTGCACAGCTTGGTTGATGCCGGCGCAGACGTTCTGGAGTTGGGGGTGCCATTTTCTGACCCGATGTCCGAGGGACCGGTGATTCAGAAAGGTCATGAGCGTGCGCTGGCGAACGGCATGAGCCTGCACCGGGTGCTCAGCATGGTGGCAGAGTTCCGGAAAGACAATGATCGGACACCCATCGTGATGATGGGCTACGCCAACCCGATCGAGCGCTTTGGCTACGAGGCCTTCGCAGCGGCAAGCGCTGAGGCGGGAGTCGATGGCTTGATTACCGTCGACCTGCCCCCCGAGGAGGTCGACACGATCGACGGCGCTCTGAAGGCTGTCGGTCTTGACAATATTTTTCTGATTTCGCCGACCACGCCCGAGCCCCGCGTGCAAAAAATTGTTGAGCGGGCACGTGGGTTCATCTACTACGTCGCGGTAAAGGGCGTGACCGGTTCGGGGGAGTTGAACACCGATGAAGTGGCCCGCAGTGTTGCCCTAATCCGTGAGAAAACAGCTCTTCCCATTGCAGTTGGTTTTGGCATCAAAAACGCGGCCAGCGCGAGCGCGGTGGCGGCTTGTGCTGATGCGGTGGTCGTCGGCAGTGCGCTAATCGCAGAAATGCAGCAAAAAGCCCATTCTGCCGCGGGTTTGGAAGAGATCCAGATCCACGGCGCCGCGGTAAAACTGCTACAAAGTATCCGCTCGGGTGTGGACTCTTCACCTTCATAGAAAAACTGCACCCTCGTATACTGTGCCGCTTCCACGTTGGGGGATCCCATGAGTTGGATTGACAAAATCCTGCCGTCAGGCGTCAACAAGGACGAGAGCGAAAGCCGCACCAGCGTCCCCGAAGGCCTCTGGAAAAAATGCGTGAAATGCGACGCGATCCTCTATAAGCCCGATCTAGAAAGAAATGCCGAGGTGTGTCCGAAGTGCGACCACCACATGCGCATCGGCGCGCGCCGCCGGCTTGAACTGTGTCTGGACCGGGGGGCCACGGAGTTGTTCGCCGACCTGGAGCCTGTTGATCACCTCAAGTTCAAAGACAAGCGTAAATATCGCGATCGCTTGACGGCGGCTCAGCGAAGCACAGGCGAAAAAGACGCCTTGATTGCCATGCGAGGCAGTATTCTCGGAGTCGAGGTGGTGACGCTGGCGTTCGAATTTGATTTTCACGGTGGCTCAATGGGGTATGCCGTGGGCGAGAAGTTCACCCGTGCCGCAACGGTTGCGCTGGAAGAGGGCCTTCCCCTGGTTTGTTTCTCAGCTTCGGGCGGTGCTCGGATGCAAGAAGCGTTGATTTCGTTGATGCAGATGGCCAAGACATCGGCGGTGATAGAACGTCTGAAGGGGCAGGGCACGCCTTATATCTCGGTATTGACCGACCCGATCTACGGGGGCGTTTCTGCGTCTCTGGCGCTGCTGGGTGATATCAACATCGCAGAGCCCGATGCGCGAGCCGGTTTTGCCGGTCCTAACATTATCGAGCAAACTATTCGCCAGAAACTCCCCAAGGGTTTCCAGCGCAGCGAGTTTTTGCTCGAGCATGGTGCGATCGACATGATTGTGCACCGCAATGACATGCGTGAAACCCTCGCCCGTGTGCTGGCCAAGCTCACCAATCTCTCGCCGCCAGGGCAGCCTGCACCAGTGTTGGAAGGCGAGGTGATCGAGGCCGATGGGGGCGCAGCCTAGCTCGAGCATGGCCCCACTGTCGCTGAGCGCGTGGCTGGAACGTCTCGAATCACAGCATCCGGTTGAAATTGAGCTGGGACTGGAGCGGGTCTCTGATGTCGCCCAAAGCCTGGGACTGCTCTCCTCACCGCCGACAACGCTGACGGTCGCCGGGACAAACGGCAAGGGCAGCGTCGTGACTGTCTTATCCGCCGCCCTGGTGCATTCTGGCAAGCGCGTTGGCCGTTACATATCCCCCCATCTGAATCGTTTTAACGAGCGAATTTGTATCGACGACGTCGAGGTCGAGGACGCTGAGCTGATCGCAGCGTTCGAGGCGATCGAGGATGCTAGAGCAGCCATCAGCCTTACCTATTTCGAGGTCGCCACGCTCGCAGCCCTGTGGATTTTCCGAGAGCGGAGCGTCGACGTTCAGGTGCTGGAAGTTGGGCTGGGTGGGCGGCTCGATGCCGTCAATATTATCGACGCTGATCTGAGTGTCGTGACCAGCATTGGACTCGATCATACTGACTGGTTGGGGGATAGCCGGGAGCTGATTGCGATCGAAAAGGCAGGCGTGGTCAGGCCGGGGCAACCCTGTGTAGTCGCTGATCCTGATCCGCCCAATTCTCTGATCTCGACGCTAGATGCCCTTGGCGCTACAACTTTTTTGATTAATCGGGAATGGCGTGTTGTGGGGGGTGAGATGCAGGCCTCATCCCATCGACGCTATCAGCTGCCCGCCAATACCGGGTTGCTGCCCGTGAATATGGGGGCGGCCATCCAAGCGCTGGAAGTCAGCGGTCTGGTGACGGTAGATCAGTCCCTGGTCAACCACTTGGCGTCAGTGAGACTCACCGGACGGCTCAGCAGAATCCAAACGGAGGACTTTGAGTTGGTGCTGGATGTGGCACACAACGTCGAGTCAGTGTCTCAGCTGGTGCAATTTCTCACAGATCACCCGGTGTCTGGTAAGACCGCCGCTGTGTTTGGTGTCATGGGGGATAAGCCCATTCATGATATGCTCGCTTTGTGCGAATCGGCGTTTGATGAATGGCATCTTATCGATCTTTGTCACGTGTCGAGAGCCATGTCCACCGATCGCTTAACGGAGTTTCTCAAGCCAATGGGCGCGCCGATTCACCAGGGAGCCTTCGCCGATTTATGGCAGTCACTGATGACGCGAGTCACGACCGGTGACCGGGTAGTGGTCTTCGGGTCGTTTTTCTCGGTGGGTGAGGCAACGCCGTATCTGGCAGCGCATTACCATGACGGGGAGCAGAACTAAGTGGATCCGTTATTCAGGCAACGGCTCGTGGGGACACTGGTATTGGTGGCGCTGGGGATTGTCTTCTGGCCCTTGATCTTTGTGACGCCAGACACTCGAGAGCCTATCGTCCTGCAGCCGATGTCCCAGCGACCCGTCATTGATCAGACGCCGATTCCAGAACCTGAGAGCTTCGAGCCCTCTGTGGCCCCAAAGCTGCCGGATCCCCCTAAAAACCCATCGCAGGTGCAAGAGGTCGCCGATATCCAGACCCAAACCGATGCTGCGGCCGACTCCCTTGCCGATTTGCCGGACAGCAAATCCGTCGCCGCACCGCGACCTAGGCTGGCACCCCCGTCCGATGATGCAATAGTGGATGGTCAGGGGCTGGCGATCTTTTACGTTCTCCAGGTCGCGACGGTGGGAAGTGCGGCTCGCGCTGATGAGCTAGTGGAGGGTTTGCAGTCGCGGGGTTACAAGGCGTTCTCGAGTCGTTATGTCCGAGTGGATGATGAGCTATTTCGCGTACAGATTGGGCCGAATGCTGAGCGAGCGCCGTTGATGCGGCTCAAGCCCAACATCGATGCTGTGCTCAAAGTTGACTCCCAGATTCTGAGGTACGAACAGTAGCGTGGCGGAAATATTGGATCAGCTTGGGTCAGCGATCCTTAGCTTCAACCTGTTTGATTGGGTCATCGTGCTTGTCTGGTTGGTCTCCTCAGGCTACGGCATAGCAAGAGGTTTCGCGCGCGAGGCGCTTTCGATTATCGGTTGGGTTAGTGCATTCCTTCTCGCCAATGCGGTGGCCGAATCGGTCGCTGACTTGGCACGAAACCTGATCGACGAGCCGACCACCCGGTATCTGCTAGGGTGGGTGCTGACTTTCATAGCTGTACTGATGATGTTTGGCGTCGTCGCCGCTTTTTTATCCAAGCAGATGCGACAACCGGGCTTTAATGTTGGTAATCGCTTACTGGGCGGTATTTTTGGCCTGCTTCGGGGGGTGATCATCGTGGCCGCAATCAGTATCCTGCTGCGCGCAGCCCTGCCTGATTCCGATGAGGACCTATTGGACGCTGCGGTGCTGATGGAGCCTGTAGAATGGGTCGCTGAATGGATCGGCGCAAACTTTGACCGGGTCCTGGAGTCGGAGCCGACTGAGGCGGTGAAGGACACCATCGATTCGAGTGAGATGCTCTAAGGCCGGAGAGGCACTATGTGTGGACTGGTAGGGTTGGTCGCAGAGCGGGATGTTGCCGCTGATATCTACGATGCGCTGACTATGCTTCAGCACCGCGGTCAGGATGCAGCTGGCATCATGACCTGTTCAGAGGGCAAGCTCATGCAGCGCAAGGGCGAGGGCCTTGTGCGCGATGTTTTTCGTACCAGTCACATGTCACAGCTATTGGGCCGCTTTGGCATCGGACACGTCCGTTATCCCACACAGGGCAGCTCGGGCACCGCATTGGCCCAGCCGTTCTATGTGAACTCTCCCTACGGTATAGCGCTGGCGCACAACGGGAACCTCACTAACTCCGCGTTTTTATCAGATGAGTTGTTCCAGTCAGATCTCCGCCACCTGAATACAGATTCGGATTCCGAGGTGCTGCTCAATGTATTTGCCCACGAGTTGCATCGCCTGGGTAAGCTTCAGCCCACTGCCAGCGACATTTTCGACGCCATCAAGGTGGTTCACAAACGCTGCGAGGGCGGTTATGCCTCAGTGGCGCTGATTTCCGGCTTTGGTCTGGTGGCATTCCGCGATCCTAACGGCATTCGTCCACTGGTCGTCGGGCAGCGCGAGGGCAAAGCGGGCGGTACCGAGTACATGGTCGCTTCGGAGAGCGTGGCGCTGGACGTATTGGGTTTCGAGTTGCTGGGCGATCTGTTGCCGGGGGAAGCCATTTGTGTCACGCAGGCCGGTGAACTCCACCGCCAACAATGTGCCGATTCACCAAAACTAACCCCCTGCATTTTTGAACACGTTTATTTCGCGCGTCCCGATTCTCTCATCGATAGCATCTCGGTCTATAAGACGCGCATGCGCCAGGGCGCAGCGCTGGCCAAAAAGATTCTGCGTGAGCGGCCCGAGAACGATATCGATGTCGTGATCCCTATTCCGGATACCAGCCGGGTTGCGGGGCAGTCGTTGGCCTACGAATTGGGAGTCAAGTTCCGCGAAGGCTTTATGAAAAATCGCTACATCGGGCGCACTTTCATCATGCCGGGGCAGAGTGAGCGGAAAAAGTCTGTGAGACAGAAGCTCAATCCCGTGCCGCTTGAATTTCAGGATAAAACCGTCCTGCTAATTGACGACTCCATCGTGCGGGGTACAACGTGCGGCCAAATTATTCAAATGGCGCGCGAAGCAGGTGCGAGGCAGGTTTACTTCGCTTCAGCTGCGCCACCGGTGAGATTCCCCAACGTGTATGGCATCGACATGCCCGCAGCCACCGAGCTGA
>Ga0181604_10001230_pt1 | contig 22962 bp, 19 predicted proteins | sample 041ome_12_FD_148663 | JGI IMG/M metagenome (GOLD analysis project Ga0181604, IMG submission 148663) | Coastal salt marsh microbial communities from the Groves Creek Marsh, Skidaway Island, Georgia - 041410US metaG (spades assembly) | ecosystem: Environmental > Aquatic > Marine > Intertidal zone...
TTTAAGCAAAGAGTAAGATGAGCGTTCAAACTGTTGATCATTTTTTTAATCCGTCGTCGAAAGAATTTATTCATGACCCGGTGCCTACTTTAGAAAAACTCTCTGCAGAGTTTCCTATTTCTCGCTTTGATGCTTGGCAAGCATGGTTGGTCACAGGGCATGCAAACATAATTAAATGTTTATTGGATACAAGACTTTCAACTGATTTTAATCTCTGGGAGTATGCGCCTCCAAAAAAATCTATTGAAGACATGGATGCTTTTGAAAAACTTATGAACAATAATTTATTTTTTCTTGATAGAAAAAATCATTTAAGACTAAGGAAATTAGCCCTTCCTGCATTTTCTCCTAGAATCATGGAAAAAATGAAAGAACGCTTTTCGGTTTTAGTTAAAGAACGCTTTGATGAAATAGGTACACCTAAGTCATTTAACTTTGCCGCAGAAATTGCTGAAATCATTCCAACGCAAGCAATAGCAAGTTTAGTAGGAATTCCTAGAGATAAATTTCCTATCTTTGATTCTTTGGCTTACGGCGTTGTGAGAGGAATAAATCCGATGTTAACTCCAGACGAGAGAAAGGAGGCCATTAAAGGAGTGCCTGAGGGTTTAGCGCTGCTCAATGAACTAATCGACGAGAGAAGGGCTAAACCTGGCGATGATTTTTTATCAACTCTTATACTTGCTGAGGATGAGGGGTCTAAGCTATCTAATTTAGAAATGTGCGCATTGGTTGGCGCTGTTCTTGGAGCTGGCTCAGATACAGCAGTGGATCTGCACAGTTACCTGATTAAAAATCTACTTCAACATCCTGATCAGTTTAAATTACTTAAAGCTAATCCAGGTCTTGTTCAAGGAGCTATCTCTGAAACTTTAAGATATGAATCTTCAGGAAAAACTGGTTTAGCAAGGTATGCATCAGAGGATTTAGAGATTAATGGCTGTAAAATTAAAAAGGGCCAAATGGTTCAACTTATAACTAGCACTGCTGGAATGGATTCATCTATCTATAATGATCCAAGAAAGTTTGATATTCAAAGAGATCATGATAAAAGTATATCCTTTGGACAGGGCCCTCATTATTGCATTGGGGTGACATTGGTGCGTTCGCAAACAGAGGTTATGCTTAATGAGTTATTCAAACGTTTCCCCAATCTTAGTCTAGGAGATGAGATTGTGTATGACTACAAACATCATAATGCTAGGCGAATGGATGTGATGATAGTTAATACAAATCTTTGAAAAATAATTTGAATTATATTTTTACTTAGTCCCACTAAATTAATGAGTGTTTTCGAAGAAAGAGGGATTAAACACTTAGATTTGCATGGTACCAAGCATCAAGATGTTGAGTTGCAAGTTATAAATTTTGTATTTCAATTTCAAGACCTACTTCCATTAATAATTATTTGCGGCAATAGCAGTAAGATGATTGATATCACATCCACTGCGCTTACTTCTGTCAATATTTCTTTTTCATCTCCGAGGTTTGGAATTATAAGGGTTGAGGGCGTTAACTGAATCTGATGTATGTTGCAAATATTTACTGGAATTCAATTTATTAAAAAGATAAATTGGGCTTGTTTTATGTAATAATTAATACTTGAGTTAAATTTTAATGGGGAAATTTTATGAGAAAATTCAAATTTACTTTTATGGCTTTGCCTTTGCTACTAACGTTAAATGTTAATGCACAGTCATTTGAAACTCTTGAAGAGGTTGTTGTAACAGCCCAGAAAAAAGAAGAAAATCTTCAAGATACACCAATTGCTATTACTGCAATTACCGAATCTGCAATTGATGATTTAGATATTGCCAATGTCATAGACTTAGCTGGCATGGCCCCTAATGTGCACATCATTAACACGCCTTCTAATAATACAGCAGCAACTATTGCCATGAGAGGAGGAGTTACAATCAATCCAGCCATTACATGGGAGCCAACCGTGGGCATGTATCTTGATGGTGTTTACCTTGGCAAAGGTCAAGGGTCAATTTTTGATGTTGTTGATCTTGAAAGAGTAGAAATTCTTAGAGGCCCCCAAGGAACTCTTTATGGGAGGAATACACTTGGTGGTGCGATTAACCTAATTAGCAAGAAGCCCTCTGGAGAAGGATTGTCTTCAAAAATTACCATCGGTAATTACGGTCTAAAACAAACTCAACTTATTGCAGATTATGAAATTGGAAGTAACCTTTATACCAAGCTAATTTTGAATTCAAAGGAAAGGGGTGGCTATGTAAAAAATGAAGCTTCACCATACCAAGCAGTTCAGGGCGTAGTTCCCAATACAGTTGCTGACCATTCAGAGTTAGACACTATTGACTCAAAAGGCTACAAACTTATGTTTGCATATGAAGGCGATAATACCAGCATTAACTTAACTTTTGATGAAACCGATCAAGATAACATTCCTCCGTTCGCTCAATTAACTAACACGATTCCTAACTGGAGTGCTGCCTTTGGTGTTGGCGCTTCTGCTCTAACCGGCGGTTTAAAACTATGGCCAATTGAGCTCTTTCAAAATGATCAACGCCAAAGCATTGCTCATATAAATACTCCGACATATGAACTATCAGTTGTTAAGGGGACAAGTTTTACCATTTCTCGTGATATCAGTTTAGGAACATTGAAAGTAATTTGGTCTAAAAGAAAAACCGATTGGGATGATCGACTAGATCTTGATGGCGGGCCATTTCCAATTGCCGATACTGAAAGGCATACAAAGTACGAAGCTGAAACACTTGAGGTTCAATTAAGTGGCTCTACAGACAATATGGAATATGTTTTGGGATACTATACTCTTGAAGATGATGCTTACACTGCAAATCCTCAAACATACTTTGCCGGTGCTCCATTTCTTCAAAATTACTCAGGCACTTCAGATGCTGAAGCATTCTTTGGCCAAATTACCTTGTCTATTTCTGATAAGTTGGATTTAACTCTTGGGGCTAGAAAAACTGAGGAAGATAAAACTGGCTTCAAAGAGTATGTAGGGCTTTTCTCTCAAGTAGGACAAGGAAGTTTTGATGATACATCAGGGACTTTCATTGTTTCATATGATTACAGCGATAATACTAATTTATATTTCAAATTAGCGGATGGTTTCAAAGCTGGAGGCATCAATGCTGAAGCTCCAACTCCTTTTGAATCATTAAAGCCATATGATCCTGAAACTATTGAGTCCACTGAATTTGGTCTTAAAGGAAGATATTTCGATAATCGCATGATGTTGAACATAGCCTATTTTGATAATGAGCATGAAGACATGCAGATCTCATACTTTACCGCAGATGCTGCTGCATCTTCACAAGTCTTAAATAATTCTGCTGATATTTCAGGACTAGAGATTGAAACAACATCTATCATCAATGATTCTACAAGACTAATGATTAATTTAAGTACATTAGATTCTGAGTTCACAACTGATCTAGTTGCAAGCGATGGGTTTTTGCTTGAACAGCTACCCTATACACCTGAGACAACAATATATGCATCTTTAGAAAAGGATTTTGGAAATTATCGTATGCGTTTGGACTATAGTAGGATAGGCGAGCATCCATCTTTCCCATATAGTTCAACAGACCCTAGAGCCGCTCTAACTAATTTAGATTCCAGGGGCATTACTGATTTTAGGTTATTAACAGAACCAATGGAAAACATGCAATTAAACTTTTGGATTAAAAACTTAAATAATAAATATCACAAGATGAGCGCCATTCCATTTGGGCCAACTTTTGGGCAATTAACTGTTGGCTACTTTAATGCCCCAAGAACAATCGGTATGGATATTCACTATAAATTCTAATATTAGAATATAATGAAAGCCTCGAAATTTCTCGAGGCTTTTTTTTGTAAAAAATATGGAGAATCACTGGGAAGACATTTTAAAACTTGATGCTCAATTAACTGAAGAGGAAAGAATGATCCGCGATAATGTTCGCGAGTATTGTAAGAAATCTTTAATGCCTCGAATTTTAGATGCTAATAGGAATGAGATTTTTCATCAAGAAATTTATAAAGAAATGGGTGAGCTTGGCATTCTAGGTGCTTCAATCAAGGGCTATGGATGTTCTGGAGTGGGGTATGTTTCTTATGGGCTAATTACTCGTGAACTCGAAAGAGTAGATTCCAGCTATCGATCTGCTTTCAGCGTCCAGTCTTCTCTAGCGATGTATGCTATTTATAAGTTTGGATCAGAGGAGCAGAAAGAAGATCTTTTGCCAAAGATGGCAGCCGGGAATTTAATTGGATGTTTTGGCTTAACTGAGCCAGATGCAGGTTCTGATCCTGGCAGCATGGCTTCAAATGCAAAAAAAGTAGAAGGGGGCTATCAATTAAACGGATCTAAAACTTGGATAACAAATGCCCCAGTGGCTGATGTATTTATTATATGGGCAAAAGATGAGCAGGGAGTTTTAAGAGGATTTATAGCCAAAAAAGATTTTAAAGGTTTAGATACCAAGGTGCTTGAGGGTAAGTTTGCTTTAAGGGCATCAATCACTGGCCAAATTTTTATGTCTGATGTGTTTATTCCAGATGATCATGTTCTCCCATTAGCTCAAAGTTTTAGAGGACCTTTTTCTTGCTTAAATATGGCAAGATATGGGATTGCATGGGGTGTTATGGGTGCTGCTGAATTTTGCTGGCATGCTGCTCGTCAATATACACTCGACAGAACTCAGTTTGGAACACCTCTTGCTGCAAAACAATTAGTCCAGAAAAAATTAGCAGATATGCAGACAGAAATAGTGTTAGGCTTACAAGCAGCCTTGCGTGTAGGTAGACTAATTGATGATGAGCAGATGATTCCTGAAATGATTTCCCTTATAAAGCGAAACAATTGTGGTAAAGCTTTAGAAGTTGCTAGAGTGGCGAGAGATATGCATGGTGGTAATGGAGTGATTGATGAGTATCATGTTGTAAGGCACTCAATGAATTTAGAGGCAGTAAATACTTATGAAGGCACTCATGATATCCATGCTTTGATACTTGGAAACCTACAAACAAATATTGCAGCTTTCGAGTAGTTGTATTTGCTTTTACCATGACATCTGAAAAATACACCCCAAAGCAAGCAAAAACTGCTAGACGAATTATCAAGTATTTTGCTAAGTTTCAGGCGAGTATATTTTTGTTGAGTAATGGAAAGTTATGGAATAAATGGCCTGGCGGTTTTCCTATTATGGTTGTAGAGACAAGAGGCGCTAAGTCAAATAAAGTCAGAAATATTCCTTTGATTTACGTTCATCAAGAAGACATGCCTATACTAGTTGCTTCTTTGGGAGGAATGCCAAAAAATCCTAACTGGTACTACAATGTAAAAGCTCATCCAGAAGTGAAAATCACCACAATAAATGATCAAGGGAACTATCTGGCAGAAGAGGTGTCTAAAGAAAAAAAGGATGAGTTATGGCCCTTAATTTGCTCTTTTTATCCAGATTATGAAACTTATCAGAAAAATACAGCAAGAGAGATACCTGTATTTTTATGCAAAAAAATATGAACATCATAGAAGTTAAAGATATTACCAAACATTATTCATTAGGCACTCAAACAGTAGAGGCATTAAGGGGAGTTAGCTTTGATATAAAACAAGGTGAATTTATTGCAATAATGGGCCCCTCAGGATCTGGAAAATCAACTTTAATGAATATTATTGGTTGTCTCGATAGCCCTACAACTGGGAGATATCATTTAAACCAACAAGAGGTCAGCACCTTGGAGGGAGATGAACTTGCAGGCATCAGAAACAAAGAAATAGGTTTCGTATTTCAAAATTTTCATTTATTGGCACGCAACAGTGCTCTTGATAATGTAATGCTGCCACTAAAATATGCAGGAATTGATAAATTAGATCAGATAGGAAGAGCAACAAGAGTCCTTTCTCAAGTTGGGCTAGAGTCTAGAATCGATCATCAACCATCAGAGCTTTCAGGCGGTCAACAGCAAAGAGTTGCCATAGCGAGAGCGCTTGTAAACAAGCCATCTATTTTATTTGCTGACGAGCCCACAGGCAACCTTGATAGTCAAACTGGACATGATGTAATGCAACTTTTTCATGGCCTGCATAAAGAGGGCCAAACTATAATTTTAATAACCCATGAGAATGAAATTGCTGCTGAAGCCCAAAGAACAATATTTATCAAAGATGGTTTGATAGAATCAGATACTAGAAAGGAATAATTATGAAACTCTCAGGATTTAAGACACTATATCTACTCCTCTCATTAATCTTAATAGTTGGCTGTGGTGGAGGTAAGGAAGAAGAAGAATTTAAATTTTATGCTCTAAAAGAAGCAACTTCTCAACAACTAGAGCTTACCGTAGAGGCCTCTGGTACTGTTGAGGCTATATCTTCAATTGAAATTAAATCAAAAGCTTCGGGACAAATCTTGTTTTTAGGCGCTGAAATTGGAGATTTTGTTGATAAAGGGGTTGTACTGGCAAGAATAGATCAAAGAACACCAACAAATACTCTTGCACAAGCTAACGCAGATCTTGAGGTTGCAAAAGTTCGCTTGAGCAATGCGCAAAATCAATTTGAGCGCTCTAAAAGATTGCATGATGAAGGAAATATTTCAGATAAGGCTTTTGAAGATGCGCAAGAGTCTTTTTCTTCAGCAAGAGCGCAATTAGTTCGAGCAGAAGTATTTCTGGAGAATGCTCGCATTGCTCTTGATGATACAAGTGTGAGATCACCTATCGCTGGAACAGTCATAAGTAGACCGGCTGAAGTTGGTCAAGTGATAACCTCACCAACGTCAGCAGTAGGCGGTGGGACTTTATTGATGGAGATGGCAGATCTCAACAAGGTCAGAGTTAGAGCGCTTATAGATGAAATAGATATCGGCAAGATCACAATTGGTCAAGAAGTTACTCTTAAAGTTTCAGCATACAGGGACAAGAAATTTGTAGGGATAGTTTCTAAGATTGAACCAATGTCAAAAGTTGATCAGAATGTGACCACTTTCCCTGTTTTGATTGATATTGAGAACAAAGATAATCTGTTGCTTATTGGAATGAATACCGATGTAGAGATTGAAATTTTAAATGAAGAGGTAGCCTTAGCGCTTCCAGCTGGATCATTAAGGACTAGAAAAGATATAAGATCTGTTGCCCCATTGTTGGGAATCAATGAGTTGGAGATAAATAATTTTTTAGCAAATAAGGTTGAGGGTGAAAATTTCGATTCGTTTATAGTGCTAAAAAAAACAAAGAAGGGCGTAAAGCCAGTTTGGGTTAAAACTGGTAAAACTGACTTAAATTATGTTGAAGTAAAAGAGGGCATAAACAATAAAGAGATTGTCTATGTACTTCCAAGTGAGGGACTTATCAAATATCAGCAAAGATTCTCAGAGCGTGTTAAAAGTAGGTTTGGTTAAAAAATGATCATTAAAGAGTCTATTTCCACAGCACTTGATTCAATCAAAGCTAACTTACTTCGCTCTCTCTTAACAACTATTGCAATTGTCATAGGGACTGCCTCAGTCATAGCCATGGTAGGAATAGGCTCTAGTGCTCAACGCGCAATAGATGATTCAATTACAAACTCTTCTGCTAGAACTTTGGTTGTATATCCATCGAGAGGAAGAGGAACAACAAAAATTAGCACAGCTCCACTTTCAATCTCGGACGCAGATGCTTTGATGAAAGACAAGGAAATTGATTGGAGGATAGCTCCGGAGATTCGTGGAAGTAAACCTCTGAAATTTCAAAATGAAAGTATTAGTGTGCAAGTAATAGGCGCTAGAAAGGATTATTTAGAAATTCAGGGGTATGAAATAGATCAAGGGGTTTTTTTTGGCGAAAGAGATGATCTTGCAAGAAAGCGATATGCTGTTTTGGGTTCAAGTGTTGGCACTGAACTTAAAACATCTTCAAAGGCATTGATTGGAAAAGATATTGAGCTTGGAGGAGTAACCTTTAAGGTTATTGGAGTGGTTAAATCTGAAGGATCATCTGGTTGGTCTAATCCAGACGAGCAAATTTATATTCCCTTGCTTACAGCATCTGACAGAGTATTTGGAAGAGATAGAGTTGATGCAATCAGAGTGGAGGTACCAAATACCTATACTCCTGAAGAAGCCATGATCTCAATCGAGAGAGTTTTAAGAAGGGAGCATGATATAGGACCAGGAGAAGAAAATAATTTTAGAATTAACGATTGGGCTCAGTTTACTGATTTGCAAAAACAGGCAACCGCAATTTTTTCTGCGCTTCTGATTGGCATAGCAGGAATCAGTCTAATGGTTGGTGGAATTGGAGTCATGAATATCATGCTTGTCTCAGTAACCGAAAGAACAAGAGAAATAGGCTTAAGAAAAGCATTGGGTGCCACCCATCAGGCAATTCTTCTTCAATTTATAATCGAGGCAGTTACCTTGTGTATTATTGGTGGAATCATTGGAGTCATCTTTGGTTCCAGCTTATATTTTTTAGTAACTATTTTTCAGGACTGGGTCTTTACGATTCCTTTTTCAGCTATTTTGGGCTCGGTTCTATTTTCAGCATGTGTCGGCTTGTTTTTTGGTATTTGGCCTGCAAGGAAAGCTGCTCAACTTGAACCAGCTGTTGCTCTTCGTTACGAATAATGAAAATTATTCAGCTACTTCCCGCGCTCAAAGTGGGTGGTGTTGAAAGAGGCACAGTAGATCTATCCGAGCATCTTGTTAAACTTGGCAATGATTCTGCAGTTATTTCTGCAGGGGGACGACTAGTAGAATTGCTGGATGATCATGGCGCCAAACATTTCCAACTGCCAATAGAAAAAAAAAATATAAGGGCTTTAGCACAAATCAGTAATTTAAAAAAAATATATTCAGAGTATCAGCCTGACATAATTCACGTCCGATCAAGGTTTCCAGCATGGATTAATCATTTTGCCTTAAAGAGCTTTCAGGGTAAGAGACCGGTTGTAATATCTACATTTCATGGTTTGTATAGCAAACCTTTTTATAGCAAATCCATGACTTATGCTAATGAAATCATCGCTATTTCTGAAACCGTTCAAGACTACATCAATGAAAACTATAAAGTAGATAAATCTAATGTACATTTAATATACCGAGGGTGCGATCTTGAGGAGTTTAATTCATCTGCATTAAGTGAAGATTGGAAGAAAGCGTGGTTTAACGAATTTCCTCAAACTAAAAATAAAATTATCTTAAATTTGCCAGGCAGGATAACAAGCTGGAAAGGTATTGAATCTTTCATTGATCTTTTTTTGCATATAGATACATCAAAGTTCCACGGTATTATCCCAGGCCCAGTTGCTTTAAATAAAAGGAGCTATTTCGATTCATTATGCAAGCTGATTAGGCAAAAAAATCTTTCAGACCATCTTTCCTTTTGTGGTGCTAGATCTGATATAGCCGAGGTTTATAAAATTTCAGATATCGTTATGAATTTATCATCCAAGCCAGAACCATTTGGCAGGACAATTATTGAAGCTGCTGCTTGCGGCAGCCATGTCATGGGCTGGGACAGAGGTGGTGTCAAAGAGTCTATTGACTCTATTAATCCTGTGGGCTTGGTTGAGTATGGTAATGTTGAAATGCTTGCTAAACAAATTGAAAAAGTCTTGGTAACTTCACCCCCCAAATCTATCCCTATACAGTTTACAAAAGAATCTTTAGTAAGTTCAACGATGAAGGTTTATGAATTAGCTTTAAGTAAAGCCTCATAAATTTCTTTTGTTTTCTTCGCAGCACTCATCAGTGAATAATTTTCATTCAAGGCTGCTTTTATGCCTTCCATATTTAATTGAGGTAACAAAGGAACCATTTCTTCTAGCAGAGCTTGTAAACTCTTTTGATCACCAGGCTCTGACAAGCATTCTGACGGAATTAAATCTGGAATCATTCCTACTCTTGATCCAAGAACAGGGATTTCATGATTAATAGCTTCCAGCAAAACTCTGGGGCCACCCTCTCTATGACTGGATACAATTAAACCACTTGCAGTTTTATATTTTCCTTCAATGGAATTGTAATCAAGATTTGATACGATCTTTATACGATCTGTAAGATTTAAGTCATGGATAAGTGTAGTTAGTTTCTGTTCTTCTGGACCAGAACCGATAATCTCTAAACTTTCTTTAATATTGACCCAGCTTTGAATTAGCTGATCAAAACCTTTGACTTTTTCAAGCCTGCCAATAGCAATAATAGATCCGCTGCGTGAAGATCGTTTGCCTTCATGGGATGGATTAAACCAATTTGGGATATAAGTGCTCCCAGGCATATCTTTTACAAGCAATTTATTTACGCCTATAACAGCATCTATGCCTGCAAAAGAATTATTATTTTTTTTATGACCATGGATTGTGGAAACAATCTTAATATTGCTAAAAATCTTTACTCCCTTTCCTATGAAGCTGGCTTTGGCGCCATGACAATGCAATATGGAGATATTATGTACTTTTAAAAACTTGAATAATTTATAAATATTAAGCGGAGAGTATCTTGAGCCAATATTTAATGATTTAGTTTTCATACCAACCATATAATGACGAATAGATTCGTCGCAGATAATAACTTGATCTGATACATCCGACATAAATGATGATAGCTCAAAAACATGCTGTTCAATTCCAGCAAAGATTTGACTTGATATTAAATGTGCAACTTTCATTTTTGATTGATAAATTTCATGATAGAAAATGACACTTTTTCAACTTCTGCTAAAGGTTCAAAATGTGGAGAAGGGCTCTCAATCTTGGAAATATTTATCCCCCCATTTTTATTTAATAGGCTTACTACGCCTACTCGCTTTGAATTAACTAACTCATTCATAGACTCTCTTATTTTTCTAGTTCCAAAAATCCGTCTATATCTGGGATTTTCTATCTGTATTAAATAGGTTTGACCCTTCGCAGATAGCGCCTCAAATACTAAATTTGAGCTATCAGGAGTAACAAATTTTAATTCCGATTCGTTGAGACTGGCTTGAAACGAATCAGACTCTGATGAATTTAAGTCAATGAATTTTGCATTAGGATGCTTATTAATCTCATCTTGTACTTTTAAGTTTAAGGCTTCAGGCGTTCTACGCGAATTAAAAATTTTAAACTTATGCTTTGGATGCACGCTTAAAATATATTGCAGTTGTCTTATAAGTATTTCTTGATCAAATTTATAATGCTTGCTCGGTCCCCCAATAGCTATAATCGCCTTGTTTTCATCTACTGGGTTTTGAGATGTTGCTGATAAAGAGCCTTGAAAAGGAATAACATTTTCAGGAATATGTCTTTTACGAAAATCATGCGCTGGAGCAATAATTAAATCAAAAGAACTTAATTTATAACTAGGACGAAGTACGGCTATTGAAAATAAATCCTTACTAATAGTTTTCATTAGATATTTTTTTGCCTGAAGAATTTTTGAATAAACTTCATGACCTGCGCCTAAAAGTAATGTTGGCCCATCAAATTGATCTTGATTAGCAAATATTTTTGAAAAACTTTCTTGATTTGTAACATTAATGGTGATTATCGAGATTTCTATCTCTTTTTTGAGCTGATCTAAAAGAGCCTGCACTTGTTTAAGATGCCCAGTTTTTGAATCTTGAAACCAGTAAACGTTCATTAAATTTTTACTTATAATTTGATAAGTTTAAAATACCTTGCTTATGAAGTCTTGTGAAGGTAATACATCTATAAAATATTCTTAAAATGAATAGTCAAAAATCCAATCATCAAATTGCTATGGATCTTATTTCCCAATATGGCGATGATGCTGAATCTATCGCTATGTTAAGGGCTGCTGAACATGCTGCTAATCTAAATACAGAAGAGTGGCTCATTTGGGAAGGGGTCATCAAAGAAATACAAAGAATAAATGTTAACCCAAATCTTCAATAAACAAATGATCTAAAGAGCAAGCGGGCATGGCTAACCCGCTCTAATTGGCCTTAGGGAAAAATATTCTAGAGGAAAATTTTAACCAACTTGTTCTTAAGACAACAGAGTTTACAAAAAGTTCATAATTATGTACTTTTATTAAATAGAGAGGGCTAAAAATAAGAAGCAAAATAATATTCCATAGCCCACAATTAATCCTAGGAATGAGTCCAGCGGAACTGTAAAAAATTCTACTGATACATTTAGCATTAATCCTAAAAGAATTAAAATGATGCTTAGGGGTTGAGATAAATGTAGTGTCTGAAAATCAATTATTGATTGAATATATAAACTAATGACAATCAAAACAATGAGCCATGAAAATAAGTCTGCCAAAGCTAATTTATTAAATATAAATAAAATAAATGCAGTAATTATGAGTTCATTAAAGAGATATAAATGGTTAATTTTTGAATTACAGACCAAACACGCTCCTCTGCTGTAAAAATATCCTATAAATGGGATGAGTTGAATAATGCTTAGCTGACTTTTGCATTGAGGACAAGATGATCTAGGTTTTTAAATATTAATTTCGTTATCTTCTAGTGGCAGTCTATAAATTAATAGTGAAGCAAAACTACCAAGACATCCACCAAACGCGATTAACAATAAATTAGTTAAAACTAATTCCATGTTGAGTATTTTATCTCTTACGAGAAATTAAGAAACATACAATCAATAGACCGACCGTTGGAATAGCATAAAGAGTAATGATGAAAAGTTTATCTAACATGGATTATAGTCCTTTGGCACTTGAGTCGGGTCGTCTTGTATCGCCAAAGCCATAAAATAACCCATTTTTTATTTCTATACTTTCTAGTGCTGTCCCTGGTCCAGATAGGTAAATCTTTTGGCCTAAAGATTCAATTTTTGCAGCATGCTGAATATCAAAACCTGTTTCTAGCATGAGAACATCCGGTTTCCATTGATGATGTATTCTAGGGACAACAGTCGCATCAGAGATTTCCATTTTAAAAACTAGAGTATTTAAAAGAAATTGAAGAACGGTTGTAATAATTCTAGAGCCACCTGGTGATCCTGTTGCATATACAGGTTTACCATCTTTAAGGACTATGGTTGGCGTCATAGAGCTTAGCGGTCTCTTGAATGGCTCAATTTTATTAGCTTCTCCTCCAATCAATCCAAATTGATTAGGTACTCCAGGAGCTGAAGCAAAGTCATCCATCTCGTTGTTCATTAAAATTCCAGTTCCATCAATTATCACACCAGAACCAAAGCCTGAATTTAATGTATAGGTATTAGAAATAATATTTCCATCTTTATCAGCAACTGAGAAATGAGTTGTATCCAAACTTTCATGTCTTAACTCAGATCCTGGAAGAACCTTGTCAGAGGGTGTAATTGAATTAAGCTTGATCTTATTAGATATTTTTTCAGCATATTCTTTACTGACAAGTGATTGAACTGGAACATCAAAAAAGTCTGGATCACCCAAGTATTTTGATCTATCAGCATATGCATACTTCATTGATTCTGTGAGTAATGCTGCATAGGTTGGAGAGTTATGTCCCATCATAACTAAGTCATAATTTTCTAGAATATTTAGCATCTGAATTATGTGAACGCCGCCAGAAGAGGGTGGCCCCATGGTTACTATCTTGTACTCATTAAAATTACCTTCAAGAGTTTCTCGCCAGATTGGACGATAATTTTTTAAATCTTCCTTAGTAATCAATCCACCATTCTCTCTCATAAAAGTATCTATCTTTGTTGCTACCTCACCTTCATAAAAGCCCTTAACTCCATTTACAGAGATTGTTTTCAACGTTTTTGCTAGTCTGGGCTGCTTGAGTCTCTGGTGCATTTGAACCGGATAATTTGAGTAAAAAATATTTTTAAAATTCTTATACTTTCCAAGTTTTTTATATCTCTTATTAAGAGCATCAGCCATGAAGGGAGATATAAGAAAGCCATCTTCAGCTAATTTAATTGCAGGGGCCAATAATTCAGACCAAGGCAAGCTACCAAACTTCTTATGAACTTCCCACATCCCATAAACTGTTCCAGGAACCCCAATTGATAGAACTCCTTGTGTAGCTTTTTTCCTGTCCACAGATCCATCTGAAGCAAGAAACATATTTTTAGTTGCGGCTTCAGGTGCTGTTTCTCTGTAATCAATGCTGAAGCTTTTTTGCGAAGCTTCATCAAACATAACCATAAATCCCCCACCGCCAATATTGCCAGCTCTTGGAAGAACTACAGCCAAAGCAAATGCTACTGCTATTGATGCATCATAGGCATTGCCGCCTTCTGCTAGGATGAAGTGACCAGCATCTGTGGCTAGGTAATGCTGAGATACAACCATACCATTTTTACCAACCTCGGGATGAACAATTGCCTTTGAGCTAAAAATAGTAGCTTCTATATTTAATGAAATAGCTGCAATTAGAAACAATAAAAATTTCATTTTTATGTGAGCAGGCCTCCATCAACTCTTAAATCAATACCATTTATATGTATTGCGTCATCTGATGCTAAAAAAGCAATTGTACTTGCTATATCATCCGGTGACCTGTTTACCCCATCAAGAGGCATGATTTTCTTTAGCAAGCGAGTATCAATATCTTTTGGCATCACGGGATTGGATGACATAGGGGTTTCAATGGAAGCAGGGCACACACAATTGATATTTAATCCTTTCATTCCATATTCGACCGCAAGGGTCTTTGAGAATGCGCTTATCCCCCCTTTTGAAGCGCTATAAGCTGCTGTCCATGCATGAGCTCCCAATGCAGCTGTAGAGGACACATTTACAATGGCTCCCTTGGATTTTAGTAAAAGTGGCAGGGCATGTCTGCACATAAAAAAAGTACCTGTCAAATTTATATCTAGAATTTGATTCCAATTCTCCAGTTCAACTTCATGAGAATTATCAAAACGAAGAATGCCTGCGATATTAATCAATGCATCAAGTCTTTTATAATTCTTCTCTAACTCTTTAAAAAAATTTTCAGTGCTAGTAATTGATGAGATATCAACAACATGCGCAGATGAATTTTTATTTTTTAGCATCAATTTTGTTTCATCAAGGTCCCCTTGATTTATATCTATCATCAATAGATCAGCCCCTTCAGAGTCTAGTCTTAAGGCAGTGGACCGCCCAATGCCTGATCCTGCACCAGTGATGACCACGATTTTATTTTTAAATCTTTGCATTTACTAAAATTAATTTATGACAACTGCTCTTCAGCAAAAGATTTTGCCCACTTATAATTAGCTTTTCCATTTGGAGCTCTTTGTACTTCATGTGTAAAGATTACTGATTTAGGTAATTTGTATGCAGCAATAATGCTTCGAGTATCTTCAATCAATTCTGCTTCTTTTAAGACTTTACCATTAACAGTTGATACAACTGCAACAATTTTCTGTCCAAACCTTTCATCAGGCAATCCCACAACAAGGCAATCAAAAACATCTTTATTTTTCTTTAATGCTTCTTCTACTTCCTCAGGATAAATCTTTTCGCCTGCTGAGTTAATACAGTTACTTCCTCGACCCAGAAGGGTAATGCTCCCATCGCTCTCTAGTTTTGCATAGTCTCCAGGAAAGCTATACCTAACACCATTGATCTCTTTGAAAGTTTCTGCAGATTTTTTTTCATCTTTATAATAGCCTACTGGCACAAGTCCTGAAGTTCCAAGTAAGCCAATTTTCTTCGAACCTGGCTCTAATATCTCTCCATCATCAGCAAGAACTATAACCCCAGGGTTTATTGAAAATTTTGCAGTCTCAGAGGGGTTGTCTCTGGTTGTAATTGAGCTTCCTATTCCGCCTTCAGTTGAACCCATGGTATCCATTAATTTCATATCATGATGTTTTAGCAAGCCATTTTTTACTTCGGAACTCCACATAACACCGCTTGAAATAATTGCTTGAACAGAGTTGATATTATATGGGCTACTAGAATTTTCTGCTCTATCTAGAGCATCAAGCATCGGTCTTGCAAAAGCATCTCCTACAATCACAATATTTGTAACATTTTTATCTTGTACTTGCCTCCATAGTTGATCAGGATCAAAACCCAGGTTAGATGTGGTAATTACTGTCCCCCCTAAAAGCAATGGAAGAAATGCACCCAACCACATCCCAGTTCCATGCATCAATGGACAGCCAACCAAGCTTTTAATAAATTGATCATTGGCTTTGGAAGCCATGATTGATTCCTCTAAATTGTTGAGATCTTCCGGAACATCGTATCCCATGGCTTTTAGTGTTCTAAATAAAAATGCTAGAAATTCACCTTGTTTATACATAACTCCCTTTGGCATACCAGTTGTTCCGCCGGTATAGAGCATATAAACAGTTTCTGGATCTCTATTAATTCTCTCCATTGGAGAGTAATCTGTTAAAATCTCTTCATATTTCATTCTTTCATCAAAGTTAGATGCAGTTCCATCAGGCACTTCAATCCATGCTTTTACATTGGGCAAAGATTTTGCAATTTCATTAATTCTTGAGCTATAGCACGCATGGTAGAAAACTGCCTCGGCATCAGAATTATCCAATAAATAAAGAAGCTCTTCCTCTACATATCGATAATTTACATTAATAGGAACGCCACCAATTTTGAATATTGCATTTTGACCAATGAGGTATTCATTGCTGTTATTCAAGTAAAGTCCTGCTTTAGAATTTGGGCCCAAACCTTTGCTTGATAGGGCAGCAGCAATCTTGCTTGATCGCAGGTCATAATCCTTCCATGAGACAACTTCTTCCCCACAAATAAGCGCATCATTCTCTGGTACCAAATCTGCGACTAATTCCCATACTGAAGCAAAATCTAAATTCATAATTTTTCACCTTCTCTTAAATGTTGTCCTATTCTCCTCCCAGAAAAAATACAGTCAGCTATTGAAAGCCCAGATACATAAATATTTGAGCAAATACCAACTGCAGTTCTTCCGGCAGCATATAATCCTTTGATCTCTTCGTTGTCTTGATTTAATACCTCTCCAGTTTCTTCATTGACAATTAAACCACCCAGGGTCAATGTAGTTAGTGGGGCAAGTTTTGAATCAATTGAGATATCCATAATATGAAATGGGCCATTAAGCTCCTGAACATCAGTCGCACTTTTACCAAATTCGCAAGGTGATTGAGATTGAGCTGCTTGATTATATTTCTCAATTTCTTCAGACAGTGAACCTGCTGGCAGATTATAGACTTTAGCTAAGTCTATTAAATTATTTTTCTTTTTGGCGTTGAAATACATCAGCATCCTAGCCATATCTCTTTGAAAAGGAAGAGCCTCTTTTGATTGTTTTTTTGCTTCGTTGAATAATTTTTCATCTACTATTAGATAAGCTTTACCACCATTTTTTTCACACATAGCATCGCCTAGAGTTGCTCCATAAACCATTTCATTACAAAACCTGCGACCATTCTTATTTACTACTATTCCCTGCGCAAAAGCTAAAGGTGGATTTAAAAATCTCCATGCTGTAACTCGATCCATATGATCGGTTTTTCCGCCTACGCTTTGTCCGAGTCTAATTCCAGATCCTTGATCATTTGGAGTGCCTAATGGCATCCCATCATAATATTTTGGAGCATACTCTTTGACCATAGAACGATTAAAGATAAACCCGCCTGTAGAGAGACAGACACCCATTTTTGCTTTGATATATTTAACCTCTCTATGATTTCGTTCAATTCTTTGAGCTCTTTTAATAAATACACCACCAATTAATTGTAATAAATTCGACCCTGGGTAAGAGGGTGGAAGAAGCATCTGAAGCATTTCTCCTCGTGAAGTCAATGATTTATGTCTTTGAGATAGCTTTCCTGATGGCAGCATTAATACTTTCATTCCAACAACCCTTCCCTCAGAAGTTATAACAAGTGAACGCGCTTCAGTTTGAGGAAAGATCTTTAAACCTTTTTTGAGAGCAGATTTTTTTAATGGATAATAAATTGAACCCCCCACACCAATTGGTCTGAATGGACCCTCCTCATAACCTCTATGACCTCGGGGAGCAGGTTGTGCTTTTTCCATATAGCTTGGTACCAAAGAGTTATCTGAATGATATAAAAAATACCCAGCTCCAGGATAACTGGTTTTAATTTTGTAGTATGAGGGATCAAATTGCACTCCATTATCCATGAGCCATTGAGTGTTTTCAGCAGATGTATTACAAAATTTCTTTAACGTAGATTCTTTAACAATGTCTCCAGTTTCTTGGACAAGGTAATTAAACATATTTTCTGGAGTATCTTGAACGCCTGCGGCATGTTGAATTGGTGTCCCACCACCCGCATAAAAAACTCCTCCACTTTTCGCTGTTGCGCCTCCACCACTTGTTTTATCAACCCCAATGACTGTCAAGTTTTGATCTAAGGCTTCATTAGCTGCAGCAATTCCAGCACCCCCCAAACCAGCAATAACAAGATCAGCCTCATCGTCCCATGCAAACAAGTTTGGATCAGTAATTATTTGTGGTGCCTCCACTTCAGAGAGCCACAGTTTATCATTTGGATTAATTTCAGTTACCAGCATTTAAGTCCGCAGTCTTGCCCCCATCTACCACCAAACTAGCTCCTGTTATAAATGATGCATCTGAGCTAAGCAAGAAAGCGATAGGCTTAGCAAGTTCAGCTGGCTCAGCAATTCTTTTCAAGGGAATGGTATTTACGGTGGCCTCCATTAATTTTTTATCTGGAATGGCTCTTTCTGTTGCGGGAGTCATTACTGCTCCTGGAATAATAGAATTGACTCTTACATGAGGCGCTGCCTCAATAGCAGCAGCTCTTGTAAAATTTATTAAACCAGCTTTTGCAGCTCCATAAGCTGACATATATGCTACTCCTTTTAAACCAACAACAGATGCTACATTAACTATGGCTCCTGTTTTTGCTTTTATCATCCAGGGCAAAACTGTTTTTGTAGTAATGAACACAGCATCGAGATTAGCTTTGAAGTTTGTTCTCCATGCAGACATTTCTAAATCAACTATTTTGCCTGTATGAATAGAAGGGGCATTATTTACCAAACCGTCTATTCTGCCAAAAGTATTAAAAGCATCTTTCAATGACTGCGTTACTTCAGATTCAACACTTACATCAACATTATGAGCAATTACCGAAGATGATATCTTCAAAAGGCCTGATCTAGCTTGTGCTAGACGCTCTTTATTTCGCCCAGTGATAATTACTTGCGCCCCTTTTTCCAAGCAAAGCTGAGCAGTTGCATAGCCTATTCCTGCAGTTGCGCCAGTAATATATACAACACTTTCTTTTAAATCTATGCTCACAATTCCCCCAAAGCAAACTATTAAAACTTTATATTTGCTCCCAAAGACAAATATCCATAATCATCCATGTATTTAATATGATAGGGATCTGTTTTGTACCCTACTGCAAAACTTAAATTTACATTTCTAAATGAGGATGAATATTCTAGTCGAGTGTTAATTTCTCTACCGCTGGGGCTTAAATTAACTTCAAGAGAATTAAATAACACTTCTTTTTCACGTGTTCTGTAGATAGGTACATTTAAACCTAGTTCTCCAGACTCGATTCTAATTGGCTGATCAACTGTAAAAATTATTTTATCGTTTTCTTGGATGATTGATTTAGCAATATATCCTAGCCCAAATGAGGATGATTCAAGGTTTGAAATTGACTTGATCATCCCTTTGTCATTAGATGCATTAGAGGCAATGCCCCAATACATTGAACCAAATAATTTGCCACCAAAGAAATTAATAGAGTTAGATAGGCCAATAAAATTTGTAATTTGATTTTTATTTCCATTTAAGGCGCCTGATCCGCTTAATCCATTAATTGAGTTATTTTCTTTTAAAACACCAAATTGAATCGAAGGCAGTTTATTTTTTGGCTGCAGTTCAATTAAAGCGACTTTACTAGAGTTCGAGTCAATAAATATTTCATTTGAATTGAACTTATTTCTTCCGCTTGATACAGCAAATGCTATGTCAAGTTGTGGAATAAATTGTTTAATTGCTCCAAACGATGTGCCAGTTCCTGTGAAGTTCATCCATGGATTATTCAGTTTGGATCTTAAAGAGCTAATACCCCTTAAATCTTTGTCTTGGAATGCACCCAAAGCCCAGCTTCCATTAATTCCTTGGCTTACAAAAGAATTTTTTTGGTAATTATAAAAAACCAGATAATCATTTTTATCAGCATGTGATTCAAGAAGATGTAAAGGCGTTAAGAGTTCATTATTGAGGTCTTGATAGCGGTATTCAGCAACTTGAAAAAAACTATCTTCTGAATCATGTGTTTGAGTAACAAAATTGCGCATTTCATCTAGTCCATCTAGATTGATAATTTGATTACGATAATCTGACACTAAGCTAGTCAATGAACTTCTAAAAGGAGCATCTAATTCATCAAAAAAGATTACTGATTGATTAGACAAACCATTAGATATTGCATCACCAAATGATGGGCTGGTAAGCTGAATACTGGTAAAGACTGCTGGCATCATGGGGCCAGAAAGGCTATGAGACATTAATGCGCTTACAGTTCCCACCGGTGCGGTTGCAGCATCTAAGTCTAACAAGCCTTGACCATAGATAGACTTGTCTTGGTAAACACCACTTTTATTTGCAGTAGCAAACATTCTATTCACTATTTCAACACTACCAAGTTGACCTTCAAAATACTCAGCAATTACTGCAAGACCACCAGAAACAAAAGGAGCTGCAAAAGAGGTTCCATTGGCTACAGCAAAACAAGAATTAGTCTCTACACAGTTGCTATAATCAGCTGAAGTAATATCACTTTCATATATTCCAGTATCTGAATCTGAGGTAGGGTACGCCACCGTGATTGCACCTCCTGGGGCAGCAATACAATAATCTTGTGCTACTCCACACCTATTTGAAAAATCACTTATCTCGCCGCTTTCATCAATTGAAACCACTGCAATAGAAAAGCCTTGTATCTCAGGGATCATATATGCCATTCCTGCTAAAAGCTCTGGACTGGAATAATCTACCCCTTGATCTGTATATCCGCCTGCGTTACCTGCAGCCCATACGTAAATAGTTTTTTCAGAATCAGCAACTCCTACTTGAGCCATTTCTTCAATTGTTTTTGGAAAAGCAAATCTTACCTGAGACTCTGTATAGTCTATGATATTTCCTGAAAAGCCATAGCTATTATTTACAATATCAGCATTGAAGTCGTTGAATATTTCAAACAATTGTTTGAAAAAATTATCAATTCCAGTGAAATCAGGCGCACTCGTAACATTACCAGAATCATCTACATTTCCTAAATCAACTGGTTCATAATCATCATCTGGCTCAGCTAGTTGAATTGCAACAAATAACACATCTGCATCAAAGGCAACTCCATGCATAGGTGTTGTAGCTACTTTTCTAAGCTCCCCAGCTGCTACTGAAGTAACCATGGTGCCATGCCGCTGTTGTGAGGTATTAGGTGTGTAATCTGCATAAGAAAGCGCACTATCGCTAGATAATCTAGACGCATCTATTTCACTGTGTGAATCATCTAGACCTGAATCGGTAATTCCAATTGTGATATTTTTACCAGTTGCGCCTCTTGCATAGGCTGCGGAAGCATTTATAGTAGATAATCCCCAATGATTTGAGTATTCATAGTGGCCTTCAAATTCAGTTTTTAATTCATCGAAACTTTGAGTGGGTGTTGGTGGCGGAGTGGGTGGAACTGAAACAGCGGAAGCATTATTACCGTTTGAGCTTCCACCACCACATCCTATGATAATCACCAAAGATAGGGCTAAAGATATTTTTTTATGCATAATAGATAAGAAGATGTTTACATTAAAAGAATATGAATGACAAATATAACGAAGTTTTAGCAAATCTTACAGCCCCAGATCAAACTTTTGCATTTGAAGAAGTGGAGCACAGTTCGGGAGTAACCTATCGTGAGTTTGTGAATACTCCTAAAACGTTAGCCAATTTTTTTGAGTTTGGTCTTTTGTTTCCAGAGTGGGAATTTATCGTTTTTAATGACGAAAGATACAGCTATCAAGATATCCAGAAAAAAGCAGCTCAAACAGCCAATGCTTTAAAAAATTATGGTGTGAAAAAAGGTGATAGGGTAGCCATTTGTATGGCTAATAATCCTGAATATATTATTTCATTTATGGCAATAACCTCCATGGGTGCTGTTTGTGTGTTGCTTAATTCATGGTGGGTACCAGATGAGGTAACTTATGGTTTAGAGAACTCAGGAGCCATTGTGCTAATTGGTGATGAGAAGAGATTAAGGGGCTTGGATAAATTTACAGACTTAAAGAAAATTGTTGTTAGACCTACTAATGATTTAAATGAATTCATTGATTTTGATAGCTTTATCAATAGTGAATCAGACACCTTTAACGAGCCTAGTTTAAATACTCATGATAATGCAACAATTTTTTACACTTCAGGTTCTACTGGCTTTCCCAAAGGCGTCCTCTCAACGCACAGAAATATTCTTGCAACATTATTTAGTTGGGCATTGGTAACCACATTAAAAAGAGAAGTTGAAGATTCAGACAATAATTCAGAATCAGAATCTAGTGCAGAGGGACCAAAACAACAGGCAGCAATATTGCATTGCGTACCTTTATTTCACGTGACAGGAAGCCATTCAGGCTTTTTAATGAGCATCATTGCAGGAAGAAAGATGGTTATGATGTCTAAATGGGATGCTGGACTGGCACTGCAATTAATTCAAGATGAAAAGATAGGAGCTATTACAGGAGTCCCTACACAAACCTGGGACTTGCTGACACATCCTGATAAAGATAATTATGATCTATCAAGCTTTAAAGAATTGAGTGGTGGAGGGGCTCCAAGACCCCCAGAGCATGTAAAGAAATTAAAAGATGGATTCAAGGATGCCGAGCCATCAATTGGATATGGGCTCACTGAAACAAATGCGGCAGGCACTCTAAACTTGGGTAAAGATTATTTATTGCATCCTGGTAGTTGTGGAAGAGCAATTCCTCCTGTTACGGACGTAGCAATTATTGATGAGAATTGGAATTTCATTGAAGAACCAAAAGCAGTGGGAGAAATCGTTATTAAAAGTCC
>Ga0181604_10001245_pt1 | contig 22809 bp, 23 predicted proteins | sample 041ome_12_FD_148663 | JGI IMG/M metagenome (GOLD analysis project Ga0181604, IMG submission 148663) | Coastal salt marsh microbial communities from the Groves Creek Marsh, Skidaway Island, Georgia - 041410US metaG (spades assembly) | ecosystem: Environmental > Aquatic > Marine > Intertidal zone...
TTTCTAAGGTAATTAGCTCCTCAGAAAGAGAGGCTCTTGCTGCTTCAATGGCAAATAACACAATTGATATTTTATCAAAATCTAATATATGCCATTCCATTACAGTGGTTACCAATGACAGCAGTTTGAGTTTCCATAATGCGAATTCATATTTCACAGAATCATCTTTAAATGAAGGATTGGAGGAAGCTATTAACTCAAGCGCTGTTTCTGATCATATCTTGATCATGCATGCTGATCTTCCAAGAATTAATGAAACCGATTTGCAACATCTTTTATCACTTTATGACAGAGCGAAGGTGAGTATAGTTTCTGATATAAAAAAACAAGGAACTAATTGCTTAATGTTTAGTGGATCTTTAAATTTTCAATATAAATTTGGTACAGATAGTTATAATTTGTTCCTAAATGAATTTAAAAATAATGGTATTAACTACCAAGATATTGATCTACCAAGCCTGCAAGATGACCTTGACTCAGAGGAAGATTACTTCAAACTGATTAAATATATTAAAAGTTAAATTGTGAATATCCAGGAACAATCAAATCAATCTTTAAGGCAGTTAATAGAGGTTGGATGCATAGATTATGGTGAGCTGGTTTCATTATCCAATATATGTTTGTCTGATGCTTTGATTCAATCTTCCTATGATAAGAAAACAGCCCATTTTAAAAACTTAATCACCTATTCACCAAAAGTCTTCATACCCTTAACGTTTTTATGTCGCGATGTTTGTCATTACTGTACTTTTGCACAAACACCAAAAAAAGTTGTCTCACCATATTTATCCATTGATCAAGTTATCGAAATTGCTAAAGAAGGTGAATTACAAGGTTGTTATGAAGCTCTGTTTACTCTTGGTGACAAACCTGAATTAAGGTACAAGACGGCACGTGATTGGCTGTCAACGAATGGCTTTAAGACGACGAACGATTACCTTGCAGCCTGTGCTGAAGCGGTTCTAAGTGAAACTTCACTGATTCCGCATTTAAATCCTGGATGCCTCACTGCAGCTGAAATAAAAAAATTGAAGCCTTTAAGTGGATCCATGGGATTAATGGTTGAATCATTGTCAACACGACTGACTGAAAAAGGGCAGCCTCATTATGGGTCTCCTGATAAAGACCCATCCTTTAGAATGAAGACTTTAGTAGAAGCTGGAAAACAAAGCGTGCCATTCACCACAGGAATCTTAATTGGCATTGGGGAGACAAGATTAGAACGATTAGAGTCATTGCATGAAATTGCGAAACTTCATAAAAAATATAACCACATTCAGGAAGTTATAGTACAAAATTTTAGAGCCAAACCTAATACATTGATGGTCAATGCACCTGAGCCATCTTTTGACGAGTTAATGTGGACCATAGCAATGGCTAGACTCATTTTACCTGGTGATATTAGTTTACAAGTTCCACCCAATTTAAATTCCAAGCATATCAATCAATTAACTCTCTCTGGAATAAATGATTTTGGAGGTATCTCTCCTATAACTAAAGACTATGTTAATCCTGAAGCGCCCTGGCCAGAGATTGAAAAATTAAATAAAATCGTCATCAAGTCTGATCAAGTTCTCAAACCAAGAGCAACTTTGTATCCAAAGTATTTCTCCAATCTCGAAACTTTCTCAGCTCATGAAATATCATCTAAGTTATTGCAAATAACAGATTCTCAGTCATTGATAAGATCTGATAACTGGAAGTCTGGTGTCAGTAAATTCATTCCGTCATATCCAGAAGCAATTATAAATTCTAATGTGCGTAAACTTATTAAAGATGTGGAGATAAACCCATCAACTGACAATATCCAGTCACTTTTAGAAATCTCTGACAATGATTTTACATACGTTGTCAACTATGCCAATGATATTAAATCATCAATCCATGGTTCAGATATTAGCTTTGTGGTAAATCGAAATATTAACTATACAAATATATGTTCTTTCAAGTGTAATTTTTGCGCTTTTTCAAAAGGTAAGGGGCATGATGACTTAAGAGGTAAGCCCTATAATATTTCTGAAGAGGAGATAATTCGCAGAACCACGGAAGCTATTGAGCGGGGCGCGACAGAAGTGTGCCTGCAAGGAGGTATCCATCCTCATTATTCAGGGGAAACATACCTTAATATTCTTAAAGCCATTAGATCAGTCTCTAACTCCATACATATACATGCCTTTTCTCCTCTAGAAATTGATCATGGCAGAAAAACCTTAAATATATCTGTTGAAGAGTTTTTGATTGAACTTAAGGCTGCGGGCCTCAACTCACTTCCTGGCACAGCAGCGGAGATTTTACATGATGATATTAGATCCATTATTTGCCCAGATAAGCTAAGTTCAAACGAATGGGTTAAGATTATAGAAACTGCCCATTCAATAGGATTGCCTACAACCTCAACCATGATGTTTGGGCACGTAGAAAACATGTTTCATGTTGCCCATCATTTGTTGAGACTATTAGATATTCAAAATGCCACAAACGGATTGACTGAATTTGTTCCATTACCATTTGTAGCAGAAGAAGCTCCTATTTACAGGAAAGGCAAATCCCGACCTGGACCTACTTTTAAAGAGACAATTTTGGTTCATTCCGTAGCTAGAATTCTTTTTAACGGAAAGATCAATAACATCCAAGGCTCATGGGTTAAAATGGGCTTGCCAGGATTAAAATATCTTCTATCATCAGGAATCAATGATATTGGAGGCGTTCTTATGAATGAATCCATAACGAGATCAGCGGGAGCTTCTTTTGGTCAAGAATTAAACCTTCATGATGTTGTATGTATTGCTGATGACTTAGATTTAAATCTAGTACAAAGAAATACTCTTTATGAACAGCTAAATAGCAGCTTGAAAGACATAATCAAACTTCAATCAACCCCATTAATTCCAATTGTTAATGAGTACCATCAACCTAAAATAACAACTACTGCATGAATAATAAATTTACACATCTTTTGGTAATTCTTTTTGGATACATAGCATGCATCTATTCCATGTTATTAACTTGGAATTATTTGCTAGATGCGTCGCTCATTTTTAAAGTGTTGATTTGTCATATTGAGGCAACAATCTTTATTTATCTATTGAGCGTTCTTTTTAAGAACTCAAGTTGGTACGATGCTTTTTGGTCTGTTATTCCAGTTGTGCTTACAATCTTGTGTTGGTCTGATATATCGGCTGCTGGAAATATACAAAGGGCATTTTTAATGCATGCATGTTTATTGCTATGGGCTATTAGATTGACTTATAACTGGATGAGATCATGGGAGGGTTTTTCTCATGAGGATTGGCGATATATCATGATGAAAGCTAAAACAAACAATAAATTTCAATATTTCATTGTAGATTTTTTTTCCATTCACCTAATCCCAACTCTTTGTGTTTATATGGCATTGCTTCCAATGATTTTTGCTTTAGCCTATCCTGGCGCAGATCTGAATAGTCTTGATTTGATCGCTTCCTTTTTAGCTATATCAGCTGTCATGATTCAGATTATTGCTGATCAGCAAATGTACAATTTTAGAAAAAATCTTACATCACCCAAAACCATGACATCTGGCTTATGGTATTACTCACGTCATCCCAATTATTTTGGAGAAATATTATTTTGGTTTAGCTTATTTGTCTTTGCATTAGCGTCTGATATTTCTTTAGGATGGCTTTTGATAGGTCCAATAATTATGTATGCTTTAATTGCGATTGCCTCGGTCTCGATGATGGATAAACGCTCATTAGAGAGACGGCCTGATTTCAAGGACTACATGAATACAACACCAGCAATTTTTATTAATTTTTTAAAAAAGGATAGACGATGAAACAATTACTTTTAATATTTGCTTTTTTGCTGATCAGCCATCCCATTTCAGCAGATGCCTTAAAAACACAGCTTGATCTAGATCTTGACGGAGTTATGGCTAAAGTTACAGATTGGAGACATTATTTTCATGAAAATCCTGAACTTTCAAATAGAGAATTCAAAACCCAACAATCAATAGTTCAGGCACTCAATGAGATGGGGCTCGAAACTAATACTGATTATGGAATTACCGGAGTTACTGCATTTATTCGTGGTCAAAATCCAGGCCCATTGATCGCGTTACGTGCTGATATTGACGCATTGCCTGTTACTGAAAAATTAAATCTTCCATTTTCTTCAAAAGTTAAAACTACATATCAAGGAAATGAGGTTGGAGTCATGCATGCTTGTGGTCATGATGCACACATAGCGGTCTTGTTAGGTGTGGCTAGTTTTCTTTCAAAAAATACTGATAAGCTCAATGGAGATATATTGCTTATTTTTCAACCCGCAGAGGAAGGTGCACCGGAAGGCGAAGAAGGCGGCGCAGAGCTAATGTTAAAACAGGGTCTTTTTGATGCTGAAAAACCTGATGCAATCTTTGGCATGCACGTGTCCAATGCACCCCATGGCCAAATTTGGACAAAACCCGGGCCTTTCATGGCATCTGCTGAAGCATATAGAATAGTCATTGAGGGCAAGCAAACTCATGGATCTAGGCCCTGGAATGGGGTAGATCCAATTGTTGTTGCATCAGATATCATTTCATCACTTCAGACAATTGTTAGTAGGAGATTAAACCTTCTTGATAGCCAAGCTGTTGTAACAGTTGGAATCATGAAAGCAGGCACTAGAAATAATATTATCCCTGCTTCAGCATTTTTAGAGGGAACAATTCGAACATTTGAAGACTCCTATGCTGATCAAATTCGTAATGAGATCAAGATAATTGCTGAAAATATTGCTGAAGCGCATCATGCCAAAGCAAATGTGCAGTTTAAGGTTTATGGCGGTTATCCGGTAACTGTGAATGATGAGGGGCTGGTTGAAACCCTATCATCCTCCTTATCTCTTGCTGCAAATGGTAATTATTACGAAGCAAAGGTTCCTAGAACTGGAGCAGAGGATTTCTCTTTTTTTGCTCAACAAGTTCCAGGATTATTTTTCTATTTAGGCGTTAATCCTCCTGGTGTGGAAGAAAGCCCAACAAATCATTCGCCATATTTCTATGTTGACGATGATGCTTTGGGTAATGGAGTGAAAGCATTTGTAAACCTTGTTGATGACTTTTCATATATTTACAATAATCAATAGTTTATAGGAGAAAATATGAGTTCAATAGAAGTAAAAACCTTTTCAGAAGCAGAAGAGATTAATACTAGTTTCAATAATGCAAAAATTGAAGCTGTAAATGTTGGCGGGCAAAGGATTGTAAAGTTAACATTGCAACCAGGATGGAAATGGTCGGTTGATGTAAAGCCTTCAGTTGGAACAAACGCATGTCAAGCTTCTCATTTAGGAGTCATTATCAGCGGATCAATTTGTTGCAAACATGACGATGGTACAGAAGCAACTTATTCTGCTGGCGATGCATATTCTATTGAACCAGGCCATGATGCGTGGGTAGTGGGAGACGATGTTGCTGAAGCCTTTGAGTTTGCTGGTCTATGGGGTGAATAAACTCTAAATAAAAATTTTAAGCACCACTAACACAATTAGTGAAAACATAATCATTAAGATTAATGGATATTCCCCTAGTTTGTAGGAAATCTTTTTTGGTAAAGTGAGTAAGATTAGGATTGCTGCGGAGATAATTCCAATCCCCCACAGCAGATTCTTAAGCTCGATAAATAGCTCTTCAAGCATTCATCATTATTCTTTTGGTAATAGATTGTTTAATCTGTCAATTGAATCTAAATACTCATTAATCATTCTAAAAATAACATCTTTTACGGACTCAACCTGTTTGACCTGACCTATAACTTGTCCGGCAGCATTAAAAGAAACTTCTTGAGTACTTCCTGAGCCTGCATACATAGATGTTCTTCTCATGGCATCAAATGTAATCATTCCTTGAAGTGGCATTGGAAGTGGATCTGGATTATCAGGATTTTCCCATGCCTCTGTCCATTTATTCTTTAACATTCTAGCGGGCTTACCAGTCCATGCTTTACTCCTGATGGTGTCTTCACTCGTAGCATTTAAGTAAGATTCTTTTTCAGCAGGTTGTGCTGCAGCCTCCTCAACAGCCAGCCATAAAGATCCACACCAAACTCCCTGGACCCCAGTTGACATAGCAGCAGCCATTTGTCTTCCGCTTCCAATACCTCCAGCTGCTAATACAGGCAAGCCATCCACCGCATCAACAATTTGTGGCCATAAAACAATACTTCCTATCTCACCAGTATGACCGCCACCTTCGCCACCTTGAGCAATGACAAAGTCTAATCCAGCATCTTTATGCGCAACTGCTTGTTTAATTTTTCCGCATAACGCTCCAATCAAAACACCTTTATCTTGAATCTTTTTGATCATATCAGCAGGCGGTGTACCTAATGCATTTGCAATTAATTTAACATTTGGATGTTTTAAAGCTTCATCAATTTGGGGTTCAGCTGTTGCTTCAGTCCATCCAAGCAAACCTCCTTTGGGTCCATTTGTCTCTGGGGCTTCTGGCACCCCATTATCAGATAAAAGTTTTTCAACAAACTCTCTATGTCCTGCAGGAATCATTTTTTGAAGTGATTCTAATAATTGCTCAGGATCTTTTTCATCCATGCCTTCATATTTTTGAGGAATAACAGTATCTACACCGTAGGGATAATCTCCGATATGTTTATCAATCCAATCAAGCTCTTCTTTTAATTGTTCTGGTGAATAACCAACAGCACCAAGAACTCCAATTCCACCTGCCTTACTTACTGCAACAACGACATCTCTACAATGAGTGAATGCAAATATAGGGTACTCGATGCCAAGTTTTTTACATATATCAGTTTTCATTTAAATATTTTAAAAATTTATAAAATTAGATTATAGACATTAATAAAAATATGTGGGTGTATCGACTGGTATATTTTTGTCAATAAAAAAAAAGATATAAAACAATTTTTTAAATAAGGACGCATGGTTTATAGTGAATTAGTTACAATAATTTAAATTAAATTTAGTAAATATTATGAAATGGGATTATGAGTTTGACGTAATTGTTATCGGATCAGGTAACGGCGCTTTAACATCTGCTTTGTGCAGTCATGACGGCGGAGCAAAAACGTTAGTAATAGAAAAAAGCTCTCAATTTGGAGGCACATCTGCTACTTCCGGAGGAGGGGTATGGATTCCTAATAATAGATATGCAAAAGCAGAAAATGTTGATGATTCTTATCAAGATGCAAGGGATTACATTAATAGTGTTTCTCCAAAAGGTAAAATTAAGGATGAGTTAGTTGAAACATACCTTTCTGAAGGCCCAAAAATGATTGACTATCTTCATGAAAATTCCCAAGTTAAATACAGAAACTTAGCTCATTACCCTGATTATTTTCCAGACAACCCTGGTGGCAAAGCTGGTAATAGATCCATGGAGCCAGAGCCAATCCAGGGAACTGAGTTAGGCGAAGATCTTGCAAAATTAAGGGAGCAGCATCCTCAAACTGCATTTACGATGGGGCCAATTAACATGAATTTTACTCAAGTAGAGGGTCAACTGCTTCTTGGGGCTTTGCCTGGGTGGAAATCATTATTTGCAAAACTATTCATAAAATATATTTTAGATATCCCCATGAGGCTTAAGTGGGGCTGGAAAGATAGGCGTCTGACTATGGGTAATGCAGGTGTTGCACGTTTAATACTCTCCTTGAAGGATAGAAAAGTTGATTTGTGGACACAAACATCTATGACAGATCTTATTGCTGAAAATGGTTCGGTCATTGGTATCAAGGCAACTAAAAATGATGTAGAAATTAATATTAAAGCTCATAAAGGTGTCATTCTTGCATCTGGTGGGTTTGAAAAAGATCAAAGTTTAAGAGATGAATACTTACCCAAACCGACAAACATAGAATGGAGTGCTGCCAATACCTACAATACAGGCGATGCATTGAAGGCTGCTTTAAAACTTGGGGCTGATACACATCAAATGGATACAGGTTGGTGGTCCACAGTTATGAAAGTGCCGGGACAAGATAAAGGTTGGCTTTCAATGGTTGATAAATCAATGCCAGGAAATTTTACCGTTAATAAAAATGGTGAAAGATTTTCAAATGAATCACAGAATTATGTAAGTTTTGTAAATGATATGTTTGAGAAATATGCTGAAGGAAATCCTTGCGCTCCTTGTTATATGATCTTTGATAGTACATTTAGAAAAAATCGACCATGTGGTCCTCTTTTGCAATCCACTATGCAGCCAGATTCAGCTGTTCCAAAAGAATGGTGGACTCCATCGTTTCTATCAAAAGGCGAGACTTTAGAGGAGCTAGCTGAAGTTGCAGGTATTGATGTGAATGGTCTTTTAGCTACTCAAGCAAAAGTTAATGAATACGCTGCAACGGGAAAAGATCTTGATTTGCATAGAGGTGATAGTGTTTATGATCGATATTATGGCGATCCATCAGTTGAACCCAATCCTTGTCTGGCACCATTAGAAACAGGGCCATTTTATTGTATGGTTTTATATCCAGGAGAAATGGGAACAGCTGGGGGGCTTGTCATAGATTCGAAAGCTCGAGTTTTAAATAAAGAAGGTAATCCTATACCAGGACTTTATGCCTGTGGTAATTGCTCAACTGCATTGCTACCAACATATCCTGGTCCCGGATCAACCCTTGGCCCAGCTATGACTTTTGGTTATTTAGCAGCTAGAGATATCACAGGTTCAAACTTCTAATCATGGATTTTTCAAATAAAACTGCCTTAATTACAGGCTCTGGTCAAGGTGTGGGAGAGGGTATTGCAAGAGCAATTTCATCATATGGGGCAAATGTATGCTTAGTAGGTAGAACTTTTTCTAAAGTAGAGGCTGTTGCGGATGATATTAATAAACAAGGTGGATCAGCCATTGCTATTGAGTGTGACGTGAAAAACAATGACTCAATAGTAAATGCAATTAACACTACTATATCTAACTTTAATTCTCTCAATATCCTTGTTAACAATGCTCAAGAGGTTCCACTAGGGAACATTCTAGATGTAACAGATGAATCTTTTATCAATGGGTGGAATTCAGGACCCTTAGCTACTTTTCGCTTCATGAAAGCCTCTTATCCCTATTTAAAGGGAGATGGAAAGGTTATTAATTTAGCAAGTTCATCTGCCTTGAGACCTGATTCAAATTCTTATGGTGCATATGCAGCTGTAAAAGAATCAATTCGCTCATTGTCACGGGCAGCGGCTGTAGAATGGGGTCCAGATAATATATTGGTAAATTGCATTATGCCATTGGCTAAATCGTCCGGAATGGACTGGTGGATGAATGAGTATCCTGATGAGGCTAATGAGTTTCTTAAAACTATTCCTTTGGGAAGGGTGGGTGACTGCAAAGATGATATTGGTCAGGCAGTTTGTCATATTCTGTCCGATGGCATGAATTACATCACAGGGTCAACGATTATGCTTGATGGAGGTCAAGCATATTTGAGGTAAAACGTTATGGATAAATTGCAAATGCTTCTTGATATAGAAGAAATTAAAAATTTAAAACATAGATATTTTAGAGCAATAGATATGGCTGATTTTGATTTGCTAGATAATATCTTTTCACAAGATATAACAATCGATTATCGCGGTGGTACCTACAGATGGGAGTCTGAAGGAAAGGAAACCATCAAGGAAAGTTTAAGACATGCATTTCATAACCAGACGGCTGCTATGCATACTGCCCATCATCCAGAAATCGAAATTCTTTCTGAGACGAACGCTACAGGAAAATGGTATCTCCAGGATATATTTTATAATTTTGATTTAGGCAGCGTTACTCAAGGCACAGCGTTGTACTTAGATAAATACATAAAAATTAATGACCAATGGCTGATTCAACATTCAGAATATGATCGTATATGGGAGCAAGTCTCATCCATTGATCCCAGTGATAAATTTACAACAATTCTTTTAAAAGATAAGGGAATGCAAAAATAGGATTAGTTATGAAAGAAAAAGTTCAATCAGCGCTAAATAATTATGTTTTAGCTTATTCGAATAATGATAAAGATTTATTTAGAAGTCTTTGGGATGAGGAGGCCGTATTTGAAGATCCAGTTGGCTCTGAGCCTTGTGTTGGAATTGAGGCAATATGTGCTTTTTGGGATTTTGGCCATAGCAATGGGATGGAGATTAAGCCGGTAAATGTTGAAACTGTGATTTGTGCCAATGAGGGAATTTTGAAGGCTGTTATGGAGGTTAGAAATACCACTGATAATTCTGGCATGGATATTTCAATCGTAGACCATTTCATTGTTAATGAAAACGGAAAGATAGTCAGTGGTCGAGCTTTTTGGGATGAATCATCTATCAATCAACCTTCAAATATTAATTCAATTGATATAAATGTTGATGAATTCAAAGACAGGAGCTGATCTCCTCCTTAAATGAATTTAAGCGTTAATTTAAATAAAATTGCATTAATTAGAAATTCTCGTGGAAATGACACTCCTTCTCTTATTGACTATGCAGAAAAATGCATTGCTCTTGGGGTTGATGGGTTAACGCTTCATCCTAGACCCGATCATAGACACGCAACGTCTGAGGATGCAATTAATGTTTCTAAAATTTGCAAACAGAACAATATTGAATTTAATTTAGAGGGCAATCCATTCTCATTACCTAATCAAGATTTTATTGGCTTCAAACAATTATGCGAACAGACTTCTCCGCATCAAGTTACTTTAGTTCCTGACGATCCTGAACAAATCACTTCTGATCATGGATGGCAACCAGGCTTTTGTGATCTAGAATTAACACATTTTCTAGATTCAATAAAAGATTTAAATATAAGAACAAGTCTATTTATCGATGCACGTATCGAATCTGTTAAATACGCCTCAGATTTTGGGTTTGATAGGGTTGAGATATACACTGGGCCATTTGCTAACTCTCTAGCCATTGAGGACTTTAAAAATTTTAATTCATATAAAAATGCAGTCATTGCATGCATTAATGCAGCAAATAAATGCAACTTGGGTATTAACGCAGGCCACGATCTAAATTTAGATAATATTCCTCATTTAATTGAATGTGGAAATATTGATGAGGTATCAATTGGTCATGCTATTATCACAGATGCATTGAAATTCGGATTCGAGAACACCATAATTAAGTATCTTGATTCTGTAAGGAAAAAATAATGTCAATTGAAGAAAAAATTAAAGAGCAAATTAAGGAAAATAAAATTTTAATTTATATGAAAGGCTCTCCATATGAACCCAAGTGTGGGTTTTCTGCTAAAACAGTTCAAGCTTTAATCGATTGTGGTGCCGAGTTCTCTTATGTTGATATTTTGGAGAATCAAGAAATAAGACAAAATTTACCCAATATTTCAGATTGGCCAACATTCCCACAAGTCTTTGTTAATGGTGAGTTAATAGGTGGTTGCGATATTGTTACTGAGATGCATGAAGCAGGTGATCTTGAAGGCATTATCAAAGATGCAACTTCATGATAGTTAACCAAAGTCTTTAAGCATTGCTTTTAACTCTAGCGTATGTTGCTCTTCCTCGCCAATCATGCTTCTAGCATATTCCTCTAAATACACAGAAGCATCAGCTACACTGGATAATAGTTTCTTGTAAAGACTCAATGCATGCAATTCATGCTCTAAACCTTCTTCCAATATATCTTTAATCGAATGCCTGTGAGTTTCTTCTATTTTGGCAACTTTTAAACTTGGGTGGCCATCCAGTCCAACTAACAACTCACCAGCTTGTTGCGCATGAAGCATTGACTCGCTCGCTTGCTCTTTTAAAAATGTGACTATGGGTATTCTATAAGGACCAGTGACCATCAAAGAGGAGTGCGTGTATCTAACAACACCTGCAAGTTCATACTCCATGATCTCATTCAAAATATCACATACCTCAGCAGTATTAATTTCATTCATATATAAATTTTAAATATTTAATTAACATAATGGCCACTATAGTCCTATATATTTATTATGTAAAGTACTGATTTTAGGTATTTTTTTAATGATAATCATTATCACTATGGTAATTATTCTCATTTATGAAATTATATCTATATGCAAATAATTAGAGGAGATGACTACCAATCTTGGGTTTATTCAAATGAAAAGGATTTGGTTATAGTAGATCCTTGGCTCACAAAAAAACAAGTGTTTCCCAAACTTAATTGGGTGCTAAATAGAAAATCAACCGAGGAACCTTATCTTCTAAAAAACAAATTAATAGATCGTGTTACACATATTATTATAACCGCTCATTTTTCAGATCATCTTGATTTAGATACATTAAACTTATTTAAAAAAACTACACCCATTTTTACTACCAATGCTGCATATAAAGTATTAATTAAATCAGGGTTCACGAACGTTAAGATCGTTGATATTGATCATGAATATAAACTTAACTCTCTTACCTTGAAAATTTATAAAGCAGGGAAGCCCTACAACACAACAACATTTGCTTATTCTTTAGCAGATTCTAGAGCCAAGGTATTTCATGAGCCTCATATGTTTAATTCAGAATTACAAATTGATAATGTAGATGCATGCATAATTACTGTTGATATGGTGAAGGTATTTGGTCTTGTTCAAGTTTCTATGGGACTTAACCAGGCTAAAATAGCCAAATCAAAATTAAATGCAAAATACTTTATTGCCACTGGCATAGCCCCAAAAAGAACCAAGGGTTTAATAAGTTATATATTATCAATAAAGGAATCCTATCAGGGAATTGATTTGCTTCCTGCTAGCTGCCAACGTGTAGGTGATTCTCTTAGTCTGTAGAGCAATTATTTAAATCAAAATCATTTACAATTTTGCAAAAAACTTTTGCTGTGACCATTGCATCGTATGCAGCACTGTGAGCTTCTTCATTATCATAGGGGATATCCAACTCATTACAGATCCTTGCCAATACTGTCTGTTTTGTTGCTAGCGCTCCTAAACTAACTGTATCTATCAATGAAAAAGGATGAAAGGGAGATTTCTTTATATCATTTCTCATACAAGCCTCAAGAAGAAAACTGTGATCAAAAAATGCATTATGCCCAACAAGAATAGCTCTTGAACATTCATATTTATTTTTTTGTTTGTTAATAATTTTAAAAATTTCATTTAACGCAAATTTTTCCTCTACAGCTATTCTTAACGGATGGTTGAGATCTAAATTAAGGAATTCCAATGCATTTTTATCTACATCCAGACCTGCAAATGGTTTGATGTGAAATCTAGAAGATTCACCCAGGACTAGTTTCAAATTTTCCTCATCAATGAGTTGAACGGCTATTTCTAAAATAGCATTTTTTTTAGAATCAAACCCACCGGTTTCTAAATCCACAACAACTGGCAGGAATTTTCTAAATCTATCTTTTAACATTTATGCCCTTTAATATGCACGTATAATATAAACGAAAATTTATTATATTTATGATATTTAAAGACATAACAGAAACTAATTTTAACGGAATCGATATTTCGTCGCATTTTGAGTTTGATCATGAAAAGGTTTTCTATTTTGAAGATTCTAAATCAGGACTTAAATCTTTAATTGCTATTCACGATTCAATAAATGGACCTGCAATTGGTGGATGCAGATTTAAGGATTATGAATCATTCGATGAGGGATTGACTGATGTTTTGCGCCTATCTCGAGGAATGACAGAAAAAAATAATACTGCGCAGATTCCATTTGGCGGTGGCAAAGCTGTGATCTTTAAACAGGGCAATAAATCAAAAACAATGCTCAAATCATTTGCTACATTTTTAAATCATTTAAATGGTTCTTATATATCTGCTGAAGATATAGGCATTACTCTTGAAGATATTTTGTTTATCAAGCAACACAGTGATCATGTTTTAGATAATGTAGATCCTGGTCCTTATACTGCCAAAGGTCTGTTCTATGCAATTGAAGCTGCTATTAAAATAAAGTTTTCTGATAATCTCAATGGCAAAAATATTTCAATTCAGGGTGCGGGTAGTGTAGGTATGAAGCTTGCAGAACATCTATCAAATTCCGGCGCTCACGTATTTATATCAGACACGGATCAATCTAAATTAATAAACATACAAAACGCCAATATAACTCCTGTCCCAGATGCTTTCTCTACTCCTTGTGATCTGTTTGCCCCTTGTGCAGTAGGGGCAATATTTACAGAGTCCTCTATCAAGAATCTTAATTGTAAAATTATTGCAGGCGGTGCAAACAATCAATTATTAGATCCTTCCATCGCTAAAAAATTACATCAAAAGGGCATAATCTTTATTCCTGATATTTTAATTAATTCAGGTGGAGTAATAGGCTTAACAAAAGATTTGTTAGGCAGGGATGATATTGAAACTGAGCAAGCGCTTAAAGATATTGCTTCAAGAGTCATAGATTTAATGAAGTACTCAGAAGAAAAATCTATATCTATTCTCGAGGCTATGAGTAAATTTCAACTATAGATTTTTTTTCAATTCATCTAAGTCATCAGAATTTAAATATTTATCACTCTTCTGAGAATCTAGCATTGCAGCTTGTAATTTTTTTAGAGACGCGCTTTTATCAATGCTTCTATTTTTTAACTTTTGATTTATTGAGTTTGCGATATCAATATTTTCAAGAATACTTTTATTCATCTTAGATTTTTTTTGTCTTCGTTGATCTAGTTCTATTTTAAGATTGAAAAAATATTCAGATTGATCTCTAGCTATCAACGACTGGTCATCATTGACCTCAACCAATTCTATACAATCAACAGGACATGGTTCTATACAAAGTTCGCATCCAGTGCATAAGTCATCGATAACTTTATGCATTAGGTTTGCTGCTCCGCTTATTGCATCAACTGGACAAGCATCAATACATTTTTTACATCCAATGCAGTCTTCTTCAATGATGTTTGCAATTTGAGGCTTTAATTCAGGCCCATACGCAATGTCTAAGGCAAGCGGTTTTGAGTTTAAAATAAGAGAAATTTTATTTAATGTTTCTTGACCGCCTGGAACACAACGATTATGCGGCGTTCCATTTACGATTTCCTTAGCATAAGGTCTGCAGCCAGGTGTATCGCAACGTCCGCATTGATACTGAGGCAACTCAGCATTAATTAGTTCTATTAATGTATCATCCAAGTTATTCGGCAACCCCAAGCTTTCTTTGTAATTTAGTATTGGAAGTTGTGTATCCAAATGGAACTCTTTCTCCAGGAAAATTTCTTTGAAAAGCTTTTTGAACTGCTAATGTTGTTTCATGAAATCCGCATAAAATTAAATCTAATTTTCCCGGGTAGTCGTTGATGTCACCAACCGCAAAAATACCATCACGATTCGTTTGAAAATTTTCTGTATTAACAGCAATCTTTTTAGAGGCAAGCTCAAGCTCCCACTCAAGTATTGGCCCTAACTTTTTATTTAAGCCAAATAAAAATAGTAGCTCATCTGCATCATGCGTAATAGATTCTTTTGTATCAAAGTTTTTCAATGTCACACCTGTAACCTTTTCATCACCGAGTATTTCTTCGATTTGGAAGGGCGTAAGTAAATTGACCTCACCAGCTTTAACTAATTCTCTCATCTGAGCTTCGGTATGTTGCGCGCCTCTAAATTGATCTCTTCTATGAATTAAATTTATTGATTTAGCTATTTTTGCTAGCTCAACCGTCCAATCCAATGCAGAGTCACCACCGCCAAAAATAAATAAGTTTTTATCCTTGTAGAGTTCTTTAGATTTAACAGCATAGCTTACACCCTTACCTAAAAAACGATCTGGGTCCTCTATGTTAGGAGGCCTTCTAGGCTCAAAGGAGCCGGCTCCTGCTGCTATAAAAATATTTTTAGTAATGCATTCAATGCCTTCATTGGTCTGAATAGTCCATGTTGTAATATTGTCTGTTATAGAGTGGACTTCTATCGATTCAACTCTTTGCGAAAGATGCAAATCATAGTCAAATGGTTTAATTTGCTCGATTAAAGCGTCAACATGTTCCTGGGCTGTTTGATTGGGTACGCCTGGAATGTCATAGATAGGTTTTTCAGGATAAAGCTCAGAGCATTGTCCACCAACTTTATCGAGATTATCGATAAGCGTACACTTTAAACCTAATAAGCCTGCTTCAAAAACAGTAAAGAGTCCAACTGGACCAGCACCAATTACCAATATATCTGTTTCAATTTTCATTTAATTTTTTGTCCTGGTTGAGCTCCTGAATCAGGCGATACAACAAAGATACCACCATCTGAATCACTTGCTGCTAAAATCATACCCTCAGATAATCCAAATTTCATTTTTCTAGGAGCTAAGTTATATACCATAACAACTAATTTTCCTTTTAATTGACTGGGCTCATATGCAGATTTAATTCCTGCAAACACATTCTTAGTTCCAAGATCACCAAGATCAAGTTTTATAGCAAGTAATTTATCAGCGCCATCCACATGGGACACCTCTTTAACTTTCGCAACTCTTAGATCCACTTTCATGAAATCATCTATTTGAATGATATTGTCTTCTTCGTCCATAACTTCTTCCTTTTGATAAAAATCTTGAATATTTAATGGTTTGATTCTCGATAGAATAGGCTCAAATTTTTTAATCTTGGTGTTGATTAATTCTTTTTCTAAATCCTCAATTTTATAATTATTAATATTAAGCATGTTTAACATTTTTAAACTGAGCTGAGGTATTACAGGTGAAAGTAAGATACATAGATTTTTAAAAATATTTAGAGCAGTTGTAGCTATGATAGCTGCCTCTTTTTGATCAAGTTTCCAAGGAGTATGTTCATTGATATATTTATTAGTGTCATCAGCAATTTCCATAATCAACTTAATTGCTTTTGAAAATTCTTTATTTTCATAATATTGTAAAATTAACTCAGTTTTACTGGCGCAATCTATTAACTGATCTTTATGTATATTGTCACTTAAAGAGTCATTGTTTTTAGAAATAAATGGTGCAGACCGACTAAATATATTAGAAAACTTTCCTACTAAATCTGAATTAATTTTTTGCACTAAGTCATCAAAATTCAAATCCAAGTCTTCAATTTTTGAATTTAACTTGCTAGCAAAATAATACCTTAATAACTCTGGATCACAGACTTCAGCAAATTGATCAGCTGTAATAAATGTACCTTTTGATTTAGACATTTTATCTCCATTAACAGTTACAAATCCATGAACGTGAATACTGTCAGGGAGCTTGTATTTCGATTCCATCAGCAATGCTGGCCAAAATAAGCCATGAAAATAAATAATATCCTTGCCGATAAAATGGTGGATTTCATACTCTGATTTTTTACCCCATAAATTTTCTAACGTCAGAGAGTTGTTATTGGCCCAATGAGTTGCTGATGCCATATATCCAATAGGGGCATCCACCCATACATAAAAATATTTATTAATTTCACCTGGTATTTTAAAGCCGAAATAAGGCTCATCTCTCGATATATCCCAACTTTTAAGATCTCCTTCAAGCCACTCAGATAATTTTCCAACAATGGATTTTTGAATGGATGCTTTTTTAAGAAATTTTATTAAACCATTCTTTGCTTTCTCTAAATCAAAGAATACATGCTCTGAGGTTTTGGTGACTGGTGTGGATTGGGAGAGAACCGAGATAGGGTTTTTTAGTTCGGTAGCAGAATAAGTTGCCCCGCATTCTTCGCAACCATCACCATATTGATCTTTGGCTGAACACTTAGGACAATCTCCTTGAATATACCTATCAGCCAAGAACATCTGTTTATCTTCATCAAAACATTGTTCAATTTCTTTTTTAAATATGTATCCAGAAGATTTTGCGTCTTCGTAGATTTCTCTAATCAAAGATTCATTTTCTTCCGAATGGGTTGAATGATAATTAGTGTATTCAATCCCGAACTTATCCAGGGACTTTTGATGATCAATCCTTATTTTATCAATAAATTCATCCGGTTTTATGCCCAACTGATCTGCCTTCATCATTATGGGAGCTCCATGAGCATCATCAGCGCAGAAAGATAGAACTTCATGATTACTCAAGCTCATAAATCTTGTCCAGATATTAGTTTGTATATGCTCTAATATGTGACCAATATGAAGATCTCCATTGGCATATGGAAGAGCATTAGTTACGACTATTTTTCTTGATTTCTTAATTTTAGAGACCTAATTTAAGTGCTTATCAAGTATTATAAGTCAAAAAATAATATCAATGGGCATCAAAAAAATAATAGCGATAGCTTCTGCAAAGGGCGGCGTAGGGAAATCAACCATTTGCGCTCATTTGGCAACACAATTCTCAAATGACCATAAAGTAGGCATCCTGGATGCTGATATCTATGGCCCAAATCAACATATTATTTTTAATGTATCTGACTTAAAGCCTGAAATTAAAACATATAATGGTGCCAAATCATTTATCCCAATACAAGTTAATGGCATTGCTTTAAATAGCATGGGGTTTGTCCTTGATAAAGACAAAGCAGCTATGTGGAGAGGCCCAATGCTTAGCGGAGCAATTAAACAGCTTAAGGAATTAACACAATGGGGAGATCTAGACTACTTATTTATAGATATGCCGCCAGGGACAGGAGATGCTTACTTAACGGTAGCTGCTGAAATAAAACCAGATCATGTCCTTTTAGTAACCTCGCAGAGCAATCTAGCCGTTCAAGACACCATTAAATCTAAGTCTATGTTTGAAAAATTGAAAATACCAATTATTGGCATAATTGATAACATGTCTTATTCATTAGCATTAGATTCAGACATACCCATAGAAGAGTTTCCTCCACTTAGCTTAGAAACAGAAATTGGATTAAAAGTCTTGGGTAGAATCCCTCGAACCAGAGAATTAACTATCTTTAATCCAAATAAAACATCAATTTTCTTCAAGACAATTTATAATGCTATTTTGCATATAATTAAATGAATAAAATAAAGGTTAGCTTATTTTTTACATTGCTTATATTGAGCAATTTTACTCATGCTCAAGATGATCCATTTGAAGAATATAACCGAAAAGTTTGGGCATTTAATGAGTTTCTTGATGACAGATTTGCAAAACCAGCAGCTGAAATCTACAGATCTGTAACTCCTGATGTTGTAGAAACAGGCATAACTAATTTTTTTAGAAATTTAAATGAGCTTGATAATACTGCAAATCAAATTTTGCAAGGAAAACCAATTCTAGCTATCAATGATTTTTCTAGATTTATAATAAACACAACTTTTGGCCTTGGTGGCTTTTTAGATGTTGGCACCAATCTTGGCCTCGAAAGACATGATGAAGATTTTGGTCAGACCCTTGGTGCCTGGGGAGTAGGCTCTGGTCCCTTTTTAATGCTTCCATTACTAGGTCCCTCAACACCTAGGGGCTTAGCTGGTAGAAGTGTTAGCTCAGTTTTGAGTGGAACATTTGCCATAGAAGAAAATGATGTAAGAATTGGGATAACAGCTATAGATGTCCTCGAAACTCGGGCCAGATATCTTGAGGTAGAAACTCTTATTATTGGCGATAGATACTCATTTATTAGGGACTCATATATGCAGTATCAAGATTTTGAATCAAGCGATGGTGAGAACCAAGTTGATGATTTTGTTGATGATATGGATGATTTCTTGCTCGACTAGCAGCTAGATTAGGTCCATCAGATCTTTTTTTGTTTCTCGTAAATTATTTTTTTGCATTGTTTCTAGGATTAGAGATCTAAAGGCTTTTGCATTCTTCAGACCACGATTCAAACCAAATATATGTTTTAGTGTGCGTGATAGGGGGTGACCCTGATCAACTTGATGTAAGCAATATTCAAGATAAGTCTTTAAAACAGACTTCCTGTCTATCCCCAGATCAGCTTCATTAAAAATTCTAGAATCTACATTGCTAACAATCATAGGGTTATCGTAGGGACTTCTTCCAAGCATGACACCATCAACTTTTTTTAAGTGATCGAGCGATTCATCAACATTTTGAATACCACCATTAATAATTATTTCTAATTCTGGAAACTCCTTTTTAAGTTGATAAACATTTTCATATTTAAGAGGCGGAATCTGTCTATTCTGTCTGGGTGTAAGACCCTTGAGTATTGCTACTCTTGCATGAACAATTAGCGTTTTAAGATTTGGATTGATGATAGTTGAAACAAAATTATTTAAAAAACCTACATCATCTCTTTCATTGATACCAATTCTACATTTAACAGTAATGGGCGTTGATGTAACATCTTGCATGGCCATTATGCAGTCTCTTACGAGTTCTGGATCTTGCATCAGGCAAGCTCCAAATGAACCTTTTTGAACTCTTTCTGAGGGACATCCTATATTTAAATTAATCTCATCATAGCCAAGTGAGCTACAAATTTTTGCGCACTCCGCAAGTTCACTTGGATCTGATCCACCAAGCTGAACGGCTACAGGATGCTCAATCTCTGGATTAAAATTGAGCTGCTCTAAGCATTTGCCATGGATGATGGCTCCAGTTGTGACCATTTCGGTGTATAAAAAGGCTTTTTTTGTAATCAGTCTAAATAAGTATCTGTCATGTATATCCGTGCATTGCATCATCGGCGCAATGCAGAATCTATGGCTTAAAGACATCTAGCTATAAGTTTATGACCACAGCAATAAAGCCAACAATACTTAATACAATAGTGTATGGAAGAGCCATAACCACCATTCTCATATAGGAGAGATTAATTAGTGGGGCTAAAGAGGATGTTAAAAGAAACAAGAAAGCAGCTTGGCCATTAGGTGTAGCAATGCTTGGGATATTTGTTCCTGTGTTTATAGCTATAGCAAGTTTATCAAATTGATCTCTAGAGATAATATTTGCATCCAAGGCATCCTTAATTTCATTTATATAAATTGTTGCAACAAAAACATTATCACTTATTGCAGACAATACTCCATTAGCTATAAAGAATATTGGTGCCTGATTGCTTGCTTCTTGTGCTAAAACATATGCAATGACAGGGGAAAATAATTGCTGATCTGCTATAACGCTTACCACTCCAAAGAATACGACCAGCAATGCAGTAAAGGGAAGCGCTTCTTTAAATGCATCACCAAGATCATGCTCATGAGTAATCCCTTTAAATGAAGTTAAAAGGATAATTACACCCAAACCAATTATCCCAACTGCCGCCAAATGAAGGGCTAATGCTATTATAAGAAAAACACCAACCAGCATCTCAACATAGAGTTCTAATTTACTCACTTCGGTTCTTTGGGAGGTTTCATAACTGTTATATTCATGGAACAGGTTTTTAACTCTAGATGGCAAATGATTACCAAAACCAAAGAGATGAAATTTCTCAATTGCAAAACAAGTGATCATACCAGCAACAAAAACCGGAGCAGTGATTGGAGCCATTTTGATCATAAATTCAATAAATTCCCAACCTGCAACATTAGCTATTAAGAGATTTTGTGGCTCTCCTACTATGGTGCAAACACCACCAAGGGCTGTACCAACAACACCATGCATAATTAAATCTCTAAGAAATGCTTTAAAGTTTTCTAAGTCCTCTTTTCCGGCTTCAGACAGCGAAGTATCATCTAGGTGATCATGACCTGTTTCAGAAAATGCCATACCAGAATTTGCTAAATGGAAAATTCTATAAAACCCTACCGCTACAGCTATTAAAACTGCAGTAACAGTCAATGCATCCAAGAAGGCAGATAAAAAAGCTGATACAAAACAAAACATTAAGGATAATTTTGTTTTTGAATGAATGGTAAGAAGTAACTTTGTAAAAATGGTGAGCATTAAATTTTTCATAAAATAAATGCCAGCAACCATAAACACTAAGAGCAATATAACTTCCAGATTATGCTCAACTTCATGTAACAATGTGTAGGGACTGGTTAGACCTAAAATTAATGTTTGAATTGCAATAAGACCACCTGGTTGAAGAGGGTAGCACTTTAAAGCTAAGGCTAGTGTGAATATAAATTCCAACAAAATCATCCATCCCACTATAAAATTACCATTCAGGCCTATCGAGTTTAAAAATAATAAAGCTATGGGATTAATTATTAAAAACGCTATGATGGTATTTTTATACCATTCAGGCGAGTCACCTAAAAACATTTTGTATAAGTTGTTAATCATTTATAAATCCTAATTTTTATGAAATTAATCCGAGAGTTACATAAATCTTTAAAAGCTAATTCTAGGTTAATTATATTTAGTGAAAATCAAATTTTATATGATCACAGTAAAAATACTCATATTTTTGAAATAAAAGATTTAAACCCAATCACGCAAAATGGACCTTTTATTGCCATAGCTCAAAATAATGAAGATTATGTTTATGCCATTGAGGTTAAATCAGATGTAGATATCTTAGGGCTTTTCATGGATCCTCAAACTGTAAATTTCGTAGACTTAAGGCAGATTTTAAGTTTATTAAATAAATCTGATTTTTTGTTAGCATCACGAGCATCCATACTTAAAAGATGGTCCTTGAGCAATAATTTTTGCAGCGTTTGTGGAAACGATTTTCTCTATAATGATGTCGAAGGTGCCTTTGAATGTTCTTGTAACAATTCTCCTCAATATCCTACGCTCTCTCCCTGCATCATTACTCTAATTCATGACCATGAAAGAGTTTTGCTGGGCCGCAGTAAATTTTTTCCACCAAACATGTATAGCACGCTTGCAGGTTTTATTGAAGCTGGTGAGAATGCCGAAGAGGCTTTAATTAGAGAGGTAAAAGAAGAGGTGAATGTTGAAGTATCTGATATAACGTATTACTCATCTCAATCTTGGCCGTTCCCAGCTCAATTAATGCTTGGCTATTTCTGTAAATATAAAAGTGGTGATATTGTTCTAAACGATGATGAGCTTGAAGATGCCAGGTGGTTCC
>Ga0181604_10001272_pt1 | contig 22549 bp, 22 predicted proteins | sample 041ome_12_FD_148663 | JGI IMG/M metagenome (GOLD analysis project Ga0181604, IMG submission 148663) | Coastal salt marsh microbial communities from the Groves Creek Marsh, Skidaway Island, Georgia - 041410US metaG (spades assembly) | ecosystem: Environmental > Aquatic > Marine > Intertidal zone...
TATGTTGGCGATCAGAACCTGCCGTTTGCTGGTGGTATGACCATGAAGCAATTCATGGGCTTTAACATCTTCTCAACTTCAGCAATCACTGCTGGTAAGAACATTGCTTACCACACATCTGCTGTTGGCCTTGGTATCAACTCAGACGTTAAGACTGAGCTGAACTATGTGCCTGAGAAAGTTGCGCACCTTGCAACTTCAATGATGTCAATGGGCGCTGTTGTTATCGATGATAACGGTGTCTATGAAGTCCTCGACGACAACACATAAGGATGTGGGGAGGGGCAGAAGCCCCTCCCTCAACTTAACATATGAGCACAGCAGCAAATTCAGCAATTGATATAGCGGCAAGAGCATTAACGCTTATTGGCGCTAACCCAATTTCTTCTTTTGCAGACGCAAGCACCGAAGCAACTATAGCTAATAATATGTATGAAGATGTGGCTCGCTCATCTCTTTGTGCTACTCGCTGGCGTTTTGCTACTAACCAAGCTCAACTCAATGCATTGACCGCCGCTCCTACTGGGCGTTTCGATATAGCACATCAATTGCCAAACAATTTGTTGATGCTGCATGCGGTAACTGTAAACGACTTGCTTGTTCAGTATTCTGTTTATGGTGACAAAGTATTCTCAAATACTACCGCAAATGATGTGGTGGTTGCTGATTATACATTTCGCGCAAGCGAGGTTGATTGGCCTTCTTACTTTACATTGGCTGTTCAATTCCAGTTAGCAGCAATCTTTGCATCATCAATTGCAAGAGATGATGGCCTTACACAAGTCATGGAAACAAAGGCTGAACGCCTTATGGCGAAGGCTAGAAACTTAGACAGCCAGCAGCAAACAACAAGAAAGTTAGTTACGAATAGGTTTAGAACTGAAAGGTTGAGTTAATGGCGAGAATAAGAGTGCCGCTGACTAGCTTCGATTTCGGAGAAGTCAGCCCGTCATTGACATCACGAACCGATGTTTCAGTTTATACTCATGCTGCTGCGCGTGTGCGCAACTTCTTTATTAAATCAGAAGGCGGCGTAGAAAAACGTAGCGGCACACGCAACTGGTATACTTTCGATAATACATATTCATCAAGCGCAACTGGTTTGCAGGTGCGTATTGAGCCGTTTATTTTCAGCGATGATGAGCGATACATTATTGCTTTTAGTGCTGGCGAAATCGATGTGTTCATACTTGATCCGGCAAACAATTATGAACCAACACACATTCAAAACATAACACAAGATACTAATGCAGCAGCCTTGCCTTGGTCACAGCCTCAGGTCATTGAGCTTTCATTTGCGCAGCAAGCCGATGTTATGTTCCTGTGTCATAAGCTTTACCCTACTCAAAAGCTCGTCCGCACAGGATTGCAAACCTTCCAAGTAGAGCCGTTTGAATTTGAAGAGTCTACTGATGGCAACTTAATATTTCAGCCATATTTTAATTTCCAAGGTAACGGTGTCACCATTACATCAAGCGCAACAACTGGATCGACAACACTCACAACGAGTGCCAGTTATTTTGTTGCTGATCACGTTGGCGTAAATCTGCGGATTGGTGGCACGGATGTAGAGATTACAGCTGTTACTAATGGAACGACAGCCACTGGCACAATCAGCGGCACGATTAGACAACAGCTTGATATTGATGCGCTAGAAACTGTGCAGGGATCGAACATTGTTTTGGTTACGCATGCTTTGCATGGCTTGGCTCCGGGAGCCAGCATAACTATTGATCGCGCGTCTGGTGTTGGCGGTCTTTCAAATACAAACATTAATGGTGCAAGAACCGTTGGCGCGGTTATTAATGAAAACGTGTATGAGATTACAGCTGGCGCTAACGCAACGACAAGCTCTGTTGGTGGTGGCTCTCCTCGCGTTCAAACAGGTGCTGCCACTACTGAATGGGAAGAACAGTCTTACTCATCTTTGCGCGGCTATCCTAGCACAGTAACCTTTCATGAAGGACGTTTATGGTTTGCGGGATCGTTAGCGCAGCCATCTAATCTGTGGGCGTCAAAAAGTAATAACTACTTTAACTTTAATCTTGGCGATGGCGAGGATGATGAGGCTATTGATTTGTCTGCAAACGTGGGTTCGTTTGATCAAATCAGACATCTAATCTCAAATCGTGATTTGCAGGTCTTTACATCTGACTCTGAATTTTATGTGCCATCGTTTGCAAACAGTCCAGTTACGCCAGCTACAGCGCAGGTAAAACGGCAGACACCATTTGGCGCTAACTTTGTAAAGCCTGTGCCGTTTGATGGTGCAACTTTATATGTGCAAAAAACAGAGAGCGCGATTAGAGAATACATCTTCTCAGATACTGAAGGTGCGTATGTGTCAACCAACATATCGACACTATCCCCGCACTTAATTCGCAACCCAATCCAACAGGCATTGATTAAAGGCGCATTGAACAAGCCCGAGAGCTATGCGTTCTATGTAAACAGTGATGGAACCATTGCTGTGTTCTATTCGCTTCGGGCTGACAAGAAAGCTGGTTGGAGCCTGTGGGATACTGAAGGAAAGTTTCATAGCGCATGCTCTGTTGGTGAGCGCTTGTTTACTGTGGCTGTTAGGGATAACGGTGCTGGCACTGATACATTCTATTTGGAAGAGTTTGATAACTCTATGCCAATGGATCACTGCAATCTTTACACTGGCACGGCTGGTGTATTGACAGGATTGAATGCTGACTTTGCTGATGGCGCTGTTGTTAAAGCTGTCAACGGAACAGATTATCTTGGCACATATACTGTGACTGCTGATGAGGTAGATGTTTCTGCCATTGATACAGTAACGTCTGCATATGTTGGTTATTCATTTACTCCTGAATTGCAGACATTGCCGATTGATGGGCAGATATCTAACGGCCCTCTCACTGGCACACCGCGCAGGATTACATCTGTAATTTTAGATTTGTATAACACGCTGTCTGTATCTGTTGATGGCACTGACATGATTATTCGTAATGTGAACGATGACTTTGCACTGGGACGTTCTGCATTCTCAGGCAAGAAAGAGTTTTTCGTTCTTGGTTTTAGCCGTGATCCGCAGGTTACAATTTCTCAGAATGTCCCCTTGGACTTGCAGCTTAACGGCATGGTGCTAGAGGTGGCGTTCTAATGGCTGATCCATTTACCATTGGCCTAATGGCCTTTTCTACTTTGTATTCAATGAAAGCTGCGTCTGATCAAGCATCGATGCAGCAACAGCAATATGAGCAAGCGCGTAAAGATGCAATCTTGCAAGGTAAAGAGCGGCACAACGCAGCTATATCTAATATGTCTGCGCACTTAGCAGCAAACAATGCAGCTGCTGGCTTTATGTCTGGTGATAACAGAAGCATCAATCGCATCAGAGAAAAGATAAAGCGTGATGCGGCAACTGATGCTGGTCGCATCAACGCAAGCACTACTGCTGCCGCTTCTCAAAACAGATTGGCTGGGCAGATAGCTGTTCTTCAAGGCAGGAACAGAGCAACAGCAAGCCTGATTGATGGCGTGTCATCTGCTTATGCACATGCATCATTGTTCAAATAGGTGACACATGGTTGGCGTTATTAAATCTAAAGGCCCACAAGAACAAACTAGAGCAGCTGGTGTTCTGCAAATAAACACAGGGGCTGATCAAGTTGCGTCTGCTATAGGACGCGCTGCTGATCGTGTTGGTCAGGTTGCTTATCAAAAGTTTGAAGATGAGCAAACCGAACTTGGCAGACAAACTGCCAAGAACATGAAGATGCGTGATGCTGACGGTAACATTATTTATACAGACCCTACACAAGATATGAGCCGTGTTGCTCGTAATGCAGCAAGGCCAATCATTGAGGATAATTATCAACGGCAACTAGCTATCGATTTTGATGGCGCATTAGTTGATCTTCGCCGTGATACAGCAGCGCATCAAAACAACCCTGAGAAGTTTAGAGAGCTTGCGCAGCTAAAGCTTGAAGGAATAATGAATGCCATCCCGCAAGAGTTTGCTGGTGTTGGTTCTGCTGTTCTTGATCGTGTTGGTGCGGAGCGCACCATGGATCATTACAATCAATTAACACGCGCAAAGATAAGAGAAGAAGAAGCTGTTGCTATTAGCAACATGGCTATTGATATCGGTGAAGATGTTAAAAACATATCAGCTCTTATTCAAAGTGGCGATGTAGACATTGCTAAAGATGTGGCTGAGAGTGCGCGACGCAAAGCTGAATTAGTTATTGATATGGGTGGCACACTGCAGCAGCAGAAAGCTTTGATCCGCTCTATCGATACTGTTGTGTATGGCGAAGCTGCTACAGCTACTGCTAACGCAATGATTGATGAAGGTCTTTATGATTTGCTTGACCCACTGGCTGAGGCTTTTGAGGGCGGTAGAGTTCTTCGTGCGGATATGGAAATCGAAGTCAATGGCGAGAAGACAACGCTTGGCGCTGCCTTTGAGGCTAGAGGCATTACAGATGAGGCTATTGCTAACATTGAAGATATAGAAGTGCGCGGCGCTGTTGCTGCTTCCATTCGCACCAGAGCAAACCAATACACTCAAGACAGATCAGCTGACGCTAAGATGGCTGCCATGATGTCTGAGGTAAACAATCAGATGACTGGCAATGGCCTTGGTGGCACTGGCAGTAAAAACGAACAGCTTATGCAAGACTACTTTACTTCTAAAGGTCTTGATATGACGAACATCACAAGCGCAGAAGCTGCTGCTATGGCGCAAGACCCAACGTCAGAGTTTGGCAAGTTCTTGCGCAATGGTCAGGTGTTTCCTACTGGTATTAAGCGACAGCTAATTAATGTATCTAACGGCCTTGCTCCACCTAAGACAGCTGACGAGCTTCGCAACTTGCTTACTCTCTGGGGTGCAGGTTCTATGGGCATCACATCTCAAGGGCCAGTAGTTAGAGACAAGATTGGTAATGATGAAGCTAATGCATTCTGGTCTAATGTAAACAACTATGCTCAGTCTTACGGCATGGAAGCTGCTACAGAATATGCAACAGCTTTGACGAAAGATTCAACAATTGGAGCTGACCTTGAAGCACAAGCGCGTAACAAGCTTGGCAATCCAAACAAGGATGCTTACGCACAGATTAGACAAAGATGGATTGACTCTGGTTGGAAAGACACAACTAACCCACGCGCAATGTCTCGCATGAAGACGATTGCCATTCGCGCTTATGCTTCACTGCCAGTTGATGAAGCTGATGATTATGTTAACACTGCGTATGAAACATTATTTGCGCCAACAGATTACATTATAACCCCTGCCATTATGGGGGCTTCACGACAGGATCGTTCTGAGTTTGCACCAGAGCGGTTCTATCCTGATGACATGATGTCTACCTTTACCGAGCATGTGAATAAGAAGCTGTCAAAAGCTGGTGGTTTCTATGAGCTTGGGGAGAACGCATTCTTGTATCCATCACCTGACTCAACCAACTCATCTGTTACATGGCAGGTGCTGGATCGCCAAGGCAAACCAATCTTAAATTCAAATGGCTCAATCCTTATCAGATCGCAAGAGTTAAACAAGAACAACACTATGGCAAAGAAGTTTGCCGATGCTGTTGCTCAGAAGATTGAAGATGCTCAAGCTATTCGTGACAGAGCCATGACATATGGCAACAACTTAGCTGAGACAAAAGACAAAGGCTTGAACATTGGTGCTGGATTAATCGACTCACTGCTTGGTAGACAATAATGCCAGTCAAACTAGAGAACAGCTATACGCCGCCACTTGATACAGGTGAATTAGACGGGCCGTTATCCGAACCTTCTTTTGGTGAGGCGTTCCGCGCTACCTTTGCTTATCAGTATCAGCCGTTGATTGATCAGGTTGAAGAGATGTCTCTCTTTAATAATCGATCATACGACCCAGAGTTTGATCCGTTTGCACAAGCTGGTGGTTATGAGCAGTATCTTGACGAGATAGCTGTTGCCAAAGATCAAGAGCATCTTGATTACATCAAACGCAATATTGATGAGCGTTTGTATGAGAAAGACATACTGAACAGATCAGGCATTAGTGCTGGCACTGTTATCGCTAGTTTGATTGACCCACTTAACATTGCGTTTGCGCTTCCTATTTTTGGACAGCTTGGCTTGCTGGCTAAAGGCGGGATGACTGTGCGTCAGGCTGCGATGGCTAGTGCAAGGGGCGGCTTTGTTACTGGGGTTGCATCAGAAGCTATTCGCGCGCCGTTTGATAAGACGGTGACTGACGTTGAGGTTGCCAATAACCTGTTAGCAACAACAGCATTTAGTGCTGCGCTTGGTTCAATCCCTTCTGTGGCACGCGCTGGATACAACTACGCACGCAAAACAAAAGAGATGCGTGACGCAGAGTTCCAAGGGCGTGGTTCACTAAAGCAAGAGATCGATGGCTTTCAAGTTAAGAATGGTGAAGCTCCTGTTCCTCGGAACAAGCCGCAAGAGCCTGTTCTCGTAGAGCCTGTAAGCAGCTTTAATGACGCAAGGTTGAGAGCGCTGCAGTCTGAGGTTGACCCAGATAACATAAGCAATGTCCAGTCTCGCAAAGATTATGTTGATGCAGAGATTGCAAAGATAAAAGCTTTGTCTCCTCCAAACTATGCGGCGCAAAGAGATGCGGCTGCTGAAAGAAATCTTGATGTCTCTGAGTTCAGAAAAATTTTAGAAGAAGATTTTAAAAAATTAACGGCTTCTTCAAAATCAGACGCTGCTTTTATTGCAAAAGAAAAGAAAGCTCTTAAAGCCACACGTTCCGCCCGAACAAAAGAAATTAATAAATTACTTAAAGAACAGAAAGCTGCTGCCAAACAACTTGCTAAAGATCGTGCTGCTGCTACGCGCAAGTTCAACAAGGATATGGTTGAGTATCAAAAGCAGATTGCTGCTTATAATGATGAGCTTGCCAATCGCAAAGGTGTGCTTGCTGAAGGTAAGAAGATTAGAGTTGACGATGAGTTGCTTGACCTTGAGTTTAATAAACGCCCTTGGACACAGCCAGAAGTTGAAGGCGCTACCCCTCTAAGGGAAACAGATTTCCTTACACCTGAACAATGGGGTGAGTTTTCAGTTATAAAAGAGGTGGTCAAAGCGCAGAACAAGCGCAAGCGCGGCGAGTCACAGGCGGCATACGTTGATCGTATAAATAAGATAGCCCTAGATCGCTCTAGGAGCGGCAGAGAGCTTGAGGAAACTCCGCTGACTAGGACTAATGCATGGCGCATGTTAAGCACCCCTAGCAAGCGAATCTTGGAGGATGGCGATAACACGATGAAAGAGTTTGTTCACCGTGTTGTTGGCGTTGATCACATATCTACACAGAACCTAGCCAAAGGTCAGGCATCTACACAGTCTATTAGCCGCAGATCTAAGACACACATTGGCAGATTCATTGGTCATCGCAATAGAATGATGGAGCATTGGTCTAAAGATCAGCTAGGTCGCTCTCAATCTACTCGCTTGTTTGGCTACAATACAGATAACATCGTGGCTAAATGGACTAACGCCAAGACATTTGACGAATGGTATGAAGCTGTCAACGAAGCGCGTCTTTTGCAGCAAGCAGGTCAGTTTAATAAGTATGACTCTACCTTTAGCAAAGACTTCCGTGCAGCAATGCGCGATGTGGATGCGTTTTTTGATGATTACAAATTAGATTTGCAGCATCACAACTTGCTTGCCACGACTGAAGCCTTGCAAACCAAGAGAACAAGAGCGCGGGTTGACATTGAATACTTTGAGAACATGCAGAAAGACCGTGGCTTAACCAAGGGGCAAGAGCTACGCCTTGATCGGCTGCGTGATCAAGAAGCTTTCTATGATGACTTGATTAAAAACTCAATCACTGAAAACTACACAATGCCAATCTACTATGACAAGGCAAAGCTGAGTAGCGATCCTGCGCTGCGTGAGCGTCTTGTCCGTGTGTTTGAAGAGTGGATTAGAAACAACCCTATCATGTCAGTGTGGGATGATAAGGCTGGCAAGTTTGTAATGATTGACCCAAAGGAACGTGCTGACCCACGCATTACAGCTGAGAATGCTGTTGCTTCTATTATGGAAGAGGGTGATCCTGTTCTTATTGGTGAGATGAATGCTGTCCCAAAAGGTAAACACCTGCGTCACAGACAGATCAACATACCTGAGTATTTGATTTCTGACTTTATAATTAAAGATAGCCGTATTGCTCGTTCTTATTCTGCGCGTGTTGGTAAGCGCATTGAATGGGCGCGGCAGTATGGCAATCAAACGATTGATGACATCCTTGATGACGCTGAAGTGCGTATGCGTGAGAAGGGGTTGGATGAAAAGAAGATCGTTGCGCTTCGCGCTGACATGGCGTTTGAGTATGAGCGTGTCATGGGCGAGCATTTAAAAGACCCATCACGTTGGGATGCGCAGACCGCAAGAGTAATTAAAGAAACTACTGGTATTGCTTACCTTGATACCGCTGCTTATGCATCTGTCACTGATGCTGGCATGATTGTTATGGAGCGCGGGTTTAATAAGATATATCAGGGGCTGCGCTCTGAAGTTGACCGCAACATGCTGCGCAAGAATGCAAAGCTTATTCCTGCTACTGGCGAGAGGACTGAGCTTGCGCTTGGTGGTGCGCAGCAGCGTCTGATTGCCGACAACATTGAGGGGCTTGAGCCTACTGCTGTTGAGCGTGTTCTTAATCCTATAACCAGAGCTTACTACAACATACCGATTATCGGTAACGGCCTTGGCACTGTAACGCATTTCTTTAAAACTATTGATGGTTCATATCGTGCCAGTGATTTGATGGAGCATGTAGTCAATATGGCTAACGGCACTATCCAAGAAGCTGATGCACGTTACCTGCTGCGCATGGGTATATCTGAGAGTGACGCCAGGATTATGGCAAAGCTGCCATATGAAAAGGGTGACAACATTCTTCATCCCAATATAGACAAGTGGCCTAACAAAACCAAAGCAGAGCGTGAGCTTGTTCTTAAATGGAACACAGCCATGAATGCTGGCATCGGCAACACCATCTTGCATGCCACATCATTTGATAAGCCGCGCGTCATGGATGGTGTAGTTTACGCACGGTATCGTCCATGGATGAAGAAGATAGGGTTCAGTGAAGCTGACATTGATCAACGTGCTTCAAGCTCTAGCATTAAGCTTGTGCGCATTGAATCACAGGCGATGACGTTCCCATTTCAGTTTTATAACTTTATGCTTGGTGCAACATCACGCATCACTGCAGGCATGGCAGACCCAATGCGCAGGCACCGTGTATCAGGTGCAGTCGCGCTGCTTGGCCTTGGCTATGTTTCATTGCAGTTAAAGAAAGACAGCTGGTGGTTCGATGCACGTTCAGATGCAGAAGTGTTCCAGCGGGTAGTAGATCAGTCAGGCATCTTTGCTGTATATGCAGACCTAGCCTACACAGCAACACATGCAGCCATAGGCACAGGCATGTTGAGCGCAGACGATTCACTGCTAAAGCCAAAGTATAATCCGACATTCTTCGATGCCATTACAGAGCCGTTAGGCGCTGGCCCCGGAATGATATTTAGCAATCTAAAAGGCGCTATGGATTACATAAACGGCGACACAACAGAAGCTGCAAGAGAGTTTAAATACAATCTGCCAATACTTCCAATAATGGCGATGGCAGCAGACTTCTTTAGTGACGATTAATGTGCGTGGAGCAATGCATTAATGCATGATATGAGGCTATTATGACAATTAACCTATCAGATAATGACCCGAGAATTTCATACACCGTTGCGTCTGGTGCGACGCAGGGTACGTTTACTGTGCCGTTTGAATTTTTCACTGATGCAGATTTGAATCTGTATGTTGATGGCACTTTAAAAACTTTATCGACTGATTACACAACAACTGGTGGCGATGGATCTACTGGCTCTATCGTGATGAACGCAGGTTCTGAAATTACTGGTGGGGCTAGCGGTAGCACGGTTGTTATAACGCGCTCAATAAATTTAGAACGGACAACTGATTTCCAAACATCAGGCCCGTTTGCTATTGCCGCTTTGAACACAGAGCTTGATAAGCTTGTGGCTATTCAAGCTGACTTGAAAGATAGCCAAGACCGTTCATTGCAGCTTACTGATTATGATTCTGATGCATCTCTTACTTTGCCTGATGTAAATACTAGAAAAGGTAAGTTACTTGCTTTTAACGCCACAACTGGTGCTGTTGAAGCTGGTGCCTCTATCTCAGGCACAACCACAGTAGCTGGCATTGCTGCTGATATTGAGACTCTTGCTGATATTGAAGATGGGACTGATGCTACTGATGCTATCCAAACAGTAGCTGGTATTTCAGGAAATGTAACCACCGTTGCCGGGATAAGCGGTAATGTTTCTACAGTATCTGGAATTAGTGCAGATGTTACTGCTGTAGCGGGTGATGAAGCAGATATTGGAACTGTAGCTGGGTCAATTGCCGATGTTAATACAGTTGCTGGTATTGATAGCGATGTAACGACAGTCGCTGGCATTAGCGCAAATGTCACTACAGTTGCTGGTGACTCTACTGACATTCAGGCACTAGCAGCAAAGACCACAGAGATAGGATTGCTCGGCACTGTTGATGCTATCGCTGATATGAATACTTTGGCAACATCTGCCATTGTTACGGACATGGATGCTCTTGCTGATCTTAATGCAGAGATAGATGCTTTGGGAGATGTTACTGCTGATATTACTACCGTTGCTGGAATTGAGAGTGACGTAACTACAGTAGCTGGTGTTTCTGGTAATGTTACTACTGTGGCTGGCGTAGCTCCTGATGTTACCACTGTAGCCGGGATTTCAGCCAACACAACTACTGTTGCTGGTATTAGCGCAAACGTAACTACTGTTGCCGGTATTTCAGGTGATGTTACTACTGTAGCTGGTGATGCGGCTGACATATCTACTGTCGCTGGTATTTCTGCTGACGTATCTACGGTAGCTTCTAATGATGCAAACGTAACCACCGTCGCTGCAAATATATCAGGGGTAAATAGCTTTGGTGAGCGTTATAGAGTTGGAGCCACAGACCCAACAACATCTCTTGATGAAGGTGATTTGTTTTTCAACACCACATCAAATGAATACAAGTTTTATGATGGAAGTGCTTGGCAAGCTGTAAATGTTACAGGGCTTGGCAACTTAGTTGAGGATACATCGCCTCAACTTGGTGGCGATTTGGACGTTCAAACCAATTCGATTGTTAGTACATCAAACCAAGACATTAACATCACACCTAACGGCACTGGTTCTGTTGTTCTCGATGGGTTGTCATACCCACAGGCAGATGGCACCACTGGTCAGTTTTTGAAAACAGATGGTGCTGGTCAGTTAGCATTTGACACAGTGTCAACAGATCTTGTGGCGGATACTACCCCGCAACTTGGCGGTGATTTAGATGTAAATGGCAACTCTATTGTTTCGGTCTCAAACGGTGACATTGACATTGCCCCAGATGGCACGGGTTCTATCGTGCTTGATGGCCTTAACTGGCCTACGTCTGACGGTAGTGCTGGTCAATTGCTCAAGACAGATGGTGCTGGTCAACTTAGTTTTGGTGCTGGTGGTATGGACTGGTCATCATCACCACAAACAGCCAGCTTTACTGCTGCCGCAGGCAAGGGCTATTTTGTAGATACATCAAGTTCTGCAATTACCGTTACATTACCAGCGTCACCATCAGGCGGTGATCGTGTTGCTATTTCTGATTACAAAGGAAATGCTGCCACAAACAATATAACTGTTGAGCCTAATGGCAGTAAGATTGAGGGCAACCCATCAACATTTGATTTAGTTTTAGCAACTGACAGTTTAGGTGCTGTCTTTATATATAGCGACTCAGCACAAGGCTGGATTAGATTTATTGCTGATGTTGCCTCTGAAGCACAACTTATTTCACCAACATATGACGCCGATGTTTTGGTAGTCGCTGGTGGCGGAGGCGGCGGTTCTGGTCACAATGGTGGCGGCGGCGGTGGCGGTGCCGGTGGTTACATTGCCAACAGTTCTAAAACATTAACTCGCAATTCAGTTTACACGGTCACAGTAGGTGCAGGTGGCGCAGGTTCTACAGGTACAGGCACATCGGGTTATGGCACAGCGGGTGGCAATTCATCATTAACTGGCGAAACCACATCAGTTGGTGGTGGTCGAGGTGGTTACAACAGCACTTTTCTTTCCTCATCTGGTGGTTCAGGTGGTGGTGGTGGTGGTAACGCAGGAACCGCTGGTTCTGCTGGTACATCAGGTCAGGGCAACGCAGGTGGAAATGCAGCAGGTTCAGGTGCAAGCGCATCTGGAGGTGGCGGAGGCGGTTCTGGCGGTGCTGGAGCAACTGGCGTTGGTTCTGCACATGGTGGTGCCGGAACAGCAAACTCAATCACTGGTTCATCCGTAACCTACGCAGGTGGCGGCGGCGGTGGAGCATTTAGTTCATCAGGCGGCACCGGAAATGGTGGTGGTGCCAATGGTGGCGGTGGTTTCGCTGTTGGCGGAGATGCTACTGATGGAACTGGCGGCGGCGGTGGCGGCGGTGGTCAAGACCGTCTTGGCGGTGATGGCGGTAATGGTGTTGTTATCATTAGTGTTCCGACGCTCAATTACACCGGAACAACAACAGGCTCACCGACTGTTACAACAAGTGGCTCAAACACAATTATGAAATTTACTGCATCTGGCAGTTACACTGCGTGAGGTAGGTATGGCTATTTATAATAAAGTTGTTAACGGAATTGTTACTGAAAGCATTGTTGCTGATGCAGATTTCTTCAACACATTTATTGACACTACACCCGGCACTTGGATTGAAGCCTTTAAAGACGCTAATGGTGAGGCTGCAAAGCGTTACAATTATGTGGGCGTCGGTGGAGAATATGACGCAACGGCAGATGCTTTTATCATGCCTTGTGATTATGCGTCGTGGACACTAAACACAACAACATACAAATATGAGCCGCCTGTTGCTTACCCTGCTAATGGCAATCCGCATGTGTGGAATGAGGCAACCCAAAGCTGGGATGACGTAAGTAATTAAATAATGGTAGTGGCTGAAGTTCTCACTGGTATTGCTCTTGTTCAAAAGTCGGTTGAGTTTATTAAGTCTAATATCTCAACTGTCAATGACATCAGCGGCATAGCACAGCAGATCGATGATCTGTTTCGTGGTGAGAAAGACGTTCAGCAAGCAAGAAATAAAAAGGCTGGCGGTAGTATCGCTAGTCAATTTGGTGTGGACACTGTTGCTAAAGAAATAATAGATGCAAAACTTGCAGCTGAAAAATTACAAGAAGTTGCAACAATGGTTGACATGCGTTTCGGTCACGGAACATGGGCGGGGATTATTCAAGAGCGCTCAAGAAGAATACAGGAAGCAAAAGAGGCAGCTATGGCTGCGAAGCTCAAACGCAAGCGAGAGCAGGAAGAGATGGCGAATGTAATCAAAGGCGTTCTTGCTGTCTTTGGTATCTGCGTAGTTGCTGTTGTTCTGTTCTTATTTGTAATGGTGAGCGTCGCAAAGGCTAGTGGAGTTTTGTGCGTTTCTGATCCTGCATTAATGCATTAAGGTTTGCTCATGGACAACAAGGATATATTAGATGGTGCAGCAGTGTTCGCGACGGTGGGTGCGATGACAGATTTATTGCCACCACTTGCTGCATTATTCACAATTATATGGACTGCACTTCGTATCTACGAAATGGATACGGTACAGCGGCTGATTAAAAAGTGTTTCAAGCAATAGTCATTGCCTGTTCTATTGCAGATCCAACTCAATGCGTTGAGTTCCACAACGCACGACACCCTTTAAAAACAAGAGAAGCTTGCGAAGAGCGAGCCATGCAAATGGCTAACGATATCAATCGTATTACGTTTGATATGAAGGCGGTGCGTTGGCGTTGTTTCCAATTAAAGAACGGTGCTTTGATATGATCTTGCCAATTGTAAATGCGGTAACAACTCTTGCTGGTTCATGGATGGAAGGGAAAGTTGCTACACAAAAAGCAAAGACTGAGGTTGCCAAGAAAGTGGCGGCTGGTGAAATGGAATGGAACCAGACAATGGCGCAAAATTCTGCGTCAAGCTGGAAAGATGAGTGGCTTACGATACTAGTAAGCATCCCTTTGATACTTGCTTTTACTGGATATGAAGATGTGGTGCAGCGCGGCTTTGCTGCGCTTGAATCAATGCCAGATTTCTACAAGACAGCAGTTGGCGTGGTGTTTGCCGCCAGTTTTGGTGTCCAACAGCTTACAAAAATGTTTAAGAAATGACAGTAATTTCTATGAACGTAATGAAACTGCGTGACGAACTAGAGCGTGATGAAGGTTGCGTGTATGAAATTTATTTGTGCAGTGAAGGCCATCCAACCTTTGGTATTGGTCATCTGATACGTCGTACTGATCCTGAGTATGGCAAGGAAGTGGGTACGCCTGTCTCAGCAGAGCGTGTGATGGAAGCATTTGAAGCTGACATTGATATGGTGCTTGAGGATTGCCTGAAGCTTTACCCTGACTTCAATCACCTGCCTGAAGAAGTTCAATTAATAATTGCAAACATGATGTTCAATCTTGGCTTGCCAACTCTTAGTAAATTCAGAGACATGAAGGCATGTGTCGATGAAGAAGACTGGGAAGGTGCATCCTTAGCTATGCGTGATTCTAAATGGTATCGACAGGTAAAGGGGCGAGCAGAGCGTCTTTGTGAACGTATGTCTTTACAAGCTATCCCATTTTAAGAGGAAGATATGATTAAAAACCAATACAAAGATCAGGAACTTCTTGATGCTGTCAAAGAATACGGAAGCTTAAACAAAGCAGCTGATGCTTTAAATATACCGCGCACTACTTTTAAGCAGCGTTTGCAGATCATCCGTGCTGAAAAGAAACAGGAAACATTTAGTATTCCTGCGCTGCCCACTGATGACCTCCCTGTTGAGGAGATTGTATCACAGCTCACCAATAGATTTAATAAACGTAAGGAGGCCAAGGATGCGCGTAAATGGATTCCAATCGACATGCGTAACTCTATGCCAATCGGCCTTCTATGGCTTGGCGATCCTCACATTGACGACAATTATTGTGATTGGCCTAACCTTCGCAAACACATAGACATCATTCAAAGTAACGAAGGTATATATGGTTGTTCGCTTGGTGATCACCAGAACAACTGGATTGGTAGATTAGCGCGTCTTTATGATCATCAAGACACCAGTCACAAAACAGCATGGCGTCTTGTTGAGTGGTTAATTGACAATATTAATCCGCTTATTCTCATTGGCGGCAACCATGATATGTGGAGCGGCGCGGGTGATCCCCTTAAATGGATGACGGGTGCGCACTCTATCAATGAGGATTGGGAGGCTCGTGTTGAGATACGCTTCCCTAATGGCAGGGTCTGTCGTATTCACGCTGCGCATGATATGCCGGGCCATTCCCAATGGAACCCGTTGCATGCCCAGAACAAGATGGCTCGGTTTAAGAGTAACGCACATCTGTATATAAGTGGACATCGGCACAACTGGGCTTTGGGACACATCGAACTCGTGGAGCAAGAGATGACTACATGGCTTGCCCGTGCGCGAGGTTACAAATTCCGTGACGACTTTGCGCTTACCAAAGGTTTTGAACAGCAGAACTTTGGTCAGGCAATTCTTCAAGTCATTGACCCTCATGCATCTGACCCCACTGGCTTTGTCCATTGCTTTGCTGATGTGGAGCAGGGTGCTGAGTTTCTTGATTGGAAACGTCAGCGCGTTCTGCAGCAATCTTAAGGCACTCACTGCCAACGGCTGCGTAACCAGCAAGATCAATCCATGAGTCTTGATGATCAGGTGTGTTGCATAATCTGGCTATCTTCATGCCAGCCATGCACAGTGCAACCTGCTCTGACTTCACAGTCATGCCAAGTATTACAGACCAAATAGCAGCAATACGGTTATGGTTGTCAAGAACATCGCCATAGTCTTCTCCTCTGTTTTCTACGATTTCAAGGGCTTTGGATAGCAGGTCGAACTTGTTCATTCCATGCCACCTTCATACAATTCTATTGATGTAATGACATGTGGTATTGCTCTATTGTAAGTGCCAATATCATCGTGTGTTGCAACATCATCAGCAAACGCATCATCGGCATACAATGCAGAGTTTTTGTTTGAGCCTTCACGAGCAACACGAGATTCATATTCGTCACGTTTGCGCCGCATGGCTAACCCCTGCTTTGTTAACTCCCAATCCATACGAGCAAGGTGCTTTGCTGATGATGATGAACTCATATTAGTCTCCTTCTTTGTGTTAAAATTGTGTTTTAAATTATAAACAACTGCACTAATAAAGCAGATGAAACAGTATAAAAGCGCACAACAATGCACTAATGCAGAACTGTTGACGAAGTAAACGCCTCTGTTTTCTTGAGGGTTTACAGTATATTAGATGAGGGGGGATGGTGCTGCCAGCGTGATTCGAACACGCGACCTCACCCTTACCAATGTTACGTTTCATATTTGCAAACCGTTGTTATCCATAAATAATAAAGCTCACAATCGAAACAGTGTGTCACGATTGTGTTCGTCTGATACCGCTGCGTAACGCATGACCAACCGTTCTGACTTCCATCCACCCAAAGCCATGAGTGTTGGGATGCTTGCGCCAAGCATAACGAGGCGGCTTGCCCAATGGTGTCGCCAGTCATGGATGGTGAAGTTGCTGATGCCTGCGCGTTTGCAGGCGGTGATGTGTGCTTTGCGTGGGCCTTCTTTAGCGTAGGGCTGACCGTGAATGTTTGTGAATACGAACCTGTTATTTGTGAAGCGCAGTGAATCCTGTACTCGCGGGTGCATTGGGATGATGCGGCCTGTGCCGGATTTGCTGTTCTCGTCACGAATGGTAATTGTAGCTGAGTCACGATTGATATCTTGCCACTCTAACTTTGTTGCTTCTGATTTGCGCAACCCCTGATAGCACAGTGTAATGAACAATGGCTGAAGCGCATCGGGATAAGCAGACAACAGTTTTTCTTGCTGCTCCACTGACAAAAATCTTACGCGCTGACCTTTATCTTTTTGTTTGGGGAGATGTAAACTGGTGGAAGACGACACCAGTATAGAGTTAAGCGTTGCTCTGATGCGGTTGACAGTAGCAGGTCTGCGTTCATACAGAGTTTGCCTAACAAACTGGTGCCAGTCTTCCGTCGTAATATCACTAACGGATTTGAATTTAAAAAACTGTCCCAGTTGTTTGACGTTTTGCAGATCTGTTGCGCCACGCTTTTTAAGTTTAATCCATTCAATCGCCGCTAGTGAAAAAGGAACGGCAGCCGACGTACTGCCGCCCCTAAGTTTGGATAAGGCTTGTTGATGTAGTTGACTAGCTACTTCTTGTGCTTCTCGTCTGAGAGTACAGTTTGTAGTTTGTCGTATGCGGATTGATTTGCCACCCCACGATACTGTGTCGTTGATGTGGTAGTATTTTCCGCGCTTGAATAGGTGTAACGACATGATAATTTATCAATCAACTCATCATATGATTGCCTTGTTAGCCTGACTTTATGTCCGACTTTGATGACAGATATACCGTGTTTGCCGCATAGCGACTTCACTTTTGAGGGTGAAGTCTGCAATGCGGCGCACACGTCATCAATGGTTAAGATTTCAGAATGGGATGCTGTCATCAAGCGGCCCATCTGGTAAAGGTGTTGCAGACTGCGGCGCTGCATCTTGTGCAACACGCTTGTCTTCGATCTTGCCGGATAAATATTTACCGACGCCATCTTTTTCTTTTGCCCAGAACGCAATGCGGCGCTCCTTGTACGGGCCTGAGAACAACGGCTTGTTGCCATCGGTGTTCTCATTCTCAAACAACGTGCCGACTTTCTCGTACACATCACGGATGATGCGTCCGTCTGGCAGTGTTGATTTGGTAATGATGACACGCGACTCATTGCCGTTGTCATTGACTGGGCCTGTCAGTATTGCCTGTTCGTTATTACGAAATGCAAATGCTGACACGCTGTCAGTTGGGTCGTACTGTCCGTCCATTATGCGACTCTCCTTTTGCTAACTGTTTTTACCCACAACCCAATTTTATTGTCTGCCATTTTGCGTTGGATCATACTGCGAGTGCCTTCAGTCAGACGAAGCATTGCGTTTGTTAAACAATCTGCTTCCTTCTGATTTTCAGCAACGATGTGATCTCCAAGCGCAAGGTCGAGCATCCATTTGTATTTGCTCACACCTTTTGTTCTGCCTTGTGACCATTTTGGTGCGGGTATAGGTACGTTCTTATGAACGATGTATGATTTTGACATTTTAGAAATCTCCTTTTTCAATGCCAGTGCGAAGTGTTTGCTTGCCGCCGGATAATGCAGCGTTGCCGTCATCTTCCTCGGAAGCTATGCCGAACAGTGCTTGTAGTCCGTACCGTTTGGCATAGGTAATGCCGGAACCCATCGATTGCGGGTTAGTGGCATCTTTAACTTTAATAAGAGTGCGGGCTTTCACAGTGTCGCCGCTCTCATGCATCATGATTGTCTCAATGAAATCAACAACGCCGCCTTGTTCTGTAATTAAGAAGTCGTTGCGTTGTGCGAATGTAATGCCGAACTCTGCTGCGCTGCCCACGCATTCGATCACATCTTCCAGCGTTGAGAACTTGCTGCGGAAGTGTGGGTTCGATCCGTTCTTGGGGCAGACGGGCTTTGTTTTATGCCAAGCAATTAGAGCTTGTGCCATTGTGCCAGTTGGTTTTGATGTGTTAGTGTTTGTTGTCATTGGATGAATCTCCTTGTCCATGACTAGTGCGAAGCAGGGTGATTTGTTTGAAGCGAGTCACCCTGTTTTTTTAGTTTGTAAACTGCCCATTTCTTTTCGCCATCACCATCGAATGTACGCTCGATGTCGTGGCCTTGGGCGCGAAGGTCATGTATGCGTGAGGCTAGTCTGAAGCAGCCATATCTATTGAGTGCTTCCATTGGTGTGATCATCTTGCCCTCGTTCAAGTGAGCCAAGATAGTTTGTGTTTGATTAGCTAACCGCATTCTGGATCTCCTTTGTTACCATGCGAATAGAACCGTTGGCTGCGCGGCGCATTGCAAAGTCAGCGCAATACATCTCGCGGCAGTTGGATGGCATCATTTCTTTAAGACGCTTCTTAGCTTTCTCATGTGCAGCTGCTTTGTCTTTTGTAATTGTAAAGACCTCTGCGTCTGCCATGAATTGATTGTTGGTTGAAGCATCGATGGCAATCATGCTGTTGATAGGCACGGCGTCCATGCTGGGCAGTACGATGTCAAGGATGCCACGATCAGGCTCCATGTCATCTTTGACGTATGACCAGAACTTGATGATCTCTTGCAGCATGTCGTTTTGATAATGTCCGTCAGCCTCTACGATAGTGTGTTCGCGTGAGCGGTTGCCGAAGATGCAAGAAAACACCATGCGGTTGATCTGAGTTACCATCATGTAGAATTGAAGTTGCGGCATATAGCGTTCCAGCTGCTTGCCCATATTCTGGCGCTCGTTGGTGTGCTTGCATTCAACACCGATAGCACCGTACATGCCATCGAGTGTGGCGCGACATGGTACATATTCGATCTCACGCTCGTGTTGAAACTGGCGTGTGATCTTGACGTTCAACTGTTCTTCAAGTTCTTGGATATGAAACTCTTCGGTGTAGGTGCCAAGGCGCACAGCGAAGATGTCAGATAAATCATCAGGCTCGACACGCCCAGTCTTCTCAAGCCACAGGTCGTGCCACTCACCATTCATGATGCGGTAGCAATCACTGCCACCAATAAATCCCATGCGTTTATGCATATTCGTTCTCCTCTCTCTATATATATAGTGCATTAATGCAGTAGTATCAACCTACTTTGTGCATTTTTGCAGTGTTTCAAGCATGTTTTTACGAGTTCGTATTAGTCTTTCGTAATGCTTGTTGAACTCTGCAAAGGCAGGCCAGAAGGTTTGCTTCTTAGCGATGGTGTCTAGCACCTTTACAAAGATGTCTGCCGGCCAGTCGCGCATCTGGTTGGCGTATAGCTTGCAGCGCATGGCTGCATCTTGTGATGACTCGCCTGATGGCTTGACCATTAGCATCATTGTAGTCAGCAGCGACTTCTCCATGTCCGCTATTGGCATTGCTGACATAGACATTGTAACAGTTTGAATGGCAGCATTGATGTCAGGGGAAATCTTTTTTGAAAAAATAATTTCGAACCCACGATCTACAAAGTAAGGGTCGCCATCAGTTGGGAAACGCCAGTCACCCTTGTCCCTCAGACAGATCCCGTGCTGCGTCAGAGAAGAAAGAACCGCTATGTCTGTTGCTTGCGGTTCGTTTTCTACCAGACGAGCGACCGCCGCTGATCGTTGTGAAGGCGTTAGCATTACTGCACCAGACTCTGTATCGTGCATCCCAGTTGGCTTGGACTCTGCCATCTGCTTCCCAGTAATTTCTAAATTTAACTTGCTCAGTGTCATGATCGATCTCCTCACTGATTGAATTGCGCAGCGCATTACTAGCTACCCAGTCGTGCGGTATTGGGTATCTATTGTTATTAGGTTTACTTACTGGTTCGGGTCTACCTGCTAGACTAGTTTGGTCTAGCTGGTTGACTAGTAAGGTATAGGTGTTAGACCGCCGCTTGTTTTTGTCACGGTGTATGAAACCGTTACGTTCAAGGTAGTCTATTTTGTTGACTACTGTTTGACGGGACAGATGTGTGACCTTTTGTATGCGTGTGATAGAAGGCCAGCATTCTCCTGACTCGGTGTTTGCATGCTCTGCGATAACAAGCAACACGAGTTTGGCTAGTGCATCACCGACATCGGTTTTGTACACTGCGCCCATTAGTGCGAAAGACATTATTTCTTACTCCATAGCTGCTCCACAATGTGATCGGGTATAATCATTACCCACTTCGGATTGGTGCCATTGCCCCGCTTGAACAGGGCAACGTCACGATTATTTAGAACTGTGAATGGTGACGGGAAGCCGGATGACTTCCTGTATTTGACTTCGGCTACCAGTCGGTGTCCGTTGATCTCGATGATAAGGTCGCCAGAATACTCTCCTCCCAAGCTGCCGCTGAGAGGTTGCTTTTTGACTTTGATCTTCCAGTCTTTGAATAGCTTGACGAAGAAGTTTTCGTGGTAGTTTCCTTTTGCGCGAGCTTTGCTTGCCATGTGTCCCTCTCGTAGCAGTCAATGCAGACAACGTAGTAATCAGCAGGTTCGATAGACTTCAAAGGGCAGACGTAATACTGGTGCTTCACGTCACATACATCGCAGATTGCTGGCCTACCCCTGTTGATTTTTCTTGATTTCAACTTCACATTCCAATGCTTGCAGCCAACACAAGAACAAGAACCCAGAGGGCAGACGTTTGAATTGCTCCCATTTATGAATCAGACTTGAAGCGCAGCCGATGCGGTGGGCTAGTGCCTCTTGAGAGAGATCTTGCCTGTGTCGCTCTTCAACTAAGCGAGTGACAATCATCTGCCAGTTGGGGTCAATCACGACTGGCTGCTTGAGATGCGTGAAGCATTTCAATGGCTTGCAATACCTTTAATGCAGTTACAAATCTCATGTCATTGCGCTGCTGCGCTCTATAAAATGTGCTGGATGGTATACCCGCGTGATCAAATGCAGTGCGTAGATCTACGCTGTGGTTCACAGCAATTTTATTTAATGTTTGAAAATAACTATCCATAGATTTGTTGTACTGCATTTATGCAGGTTGTGCAAGAGCTGCACATGTGCAATACTGCATTAGTAATGGATGACTACATAGCAGGTCTGCGGTACTACTGTATTTATGCAGGAGAGTCCCGTGGAAGAAATAGAAAGAAGAACCATCCGTGTATGGATGCGTCAGGTGATGAACGAAAAGAAGTTCTCAGCTAACCAATGGGCTACGCTCGCTGGTACATCACCGACAAACATAACAAGGTTCTTGAATTCAGATAGCAAATTCCTGCCGTCTGCTAGAACATTAGCTAAATTGGCTAAAGTAGCTGGTTCATCCCCACAGTTTTTAAACAGTGCGCAGCATGTAAAAAAAATCGAAGTGCGTAATGTTAAAGGGGATGTTGTTGATATGATTAATGTTGATGATCCTACTCTGCAAGCCTACAAGTTAGGTGTTGTTACTGGCTATAGTATGGGCGGGGTCATGTCCTACTCTTATGTTGTGGTTCGCCCTGTTAATAAAGAATACAAAGACGGTGACGTTTTGCTTATTGAGGATGAAGATTACGGCTTGCTTGTTGGTGAAGTGCTTGGTGATTACATTATTCACAAATCATCAACACGCATGGTTCCAAGCAAGCCGCTTTTAGATCAGGTTATTGTCGGTGTAGTTACACAAGTCATAGCAAAATTTGACTAAGCATAGTTAGCACGATACTCCTGTTCTAGTTCCCAGTCACATTCGTCTGTGATTTGCGGAACGAACAGGGGTGTGCGCACACGCATCCAAGTAGCTGCATCATCGGGAAGAGTGTCATCTTGGATCGCGCTCTTCTCTTTTATATATGGACACTGAGCTTCGGAATGG
>Ga0181604_10001283_pt1 | contig 22401 bp, 30 predicted proteins | sample 041ome_12_FD_148663 | JGI IMG/M metagenome (GOLD analysis project Ga0181604, IMG submission 148663) | Coastal salt marsh microbial communities from the Groves Creek Marsh, Skidaway Island, Georgia - 041410US metaG (spades assembly) | ecosystem: Environmental > Aquatic > Marine > Intertidal zone...
ATAGAGTATCTACACAAAGGTATTGCAGAAAGAAACTTCTTCAGAAGTTTTAAACTTGCTGAATACGTGGAAGTTAAAAGTGCAAAACTTGAGGACGGTTTACTAAAAGTAGAACTGTTCAGAAATGTTCCTGACGCACTTAAACCACAAAAAATTAAAGTTTCTTAAACTTTGATATAAATATAGGGGAGAGGGGAAACAAACTCTCCCCTCCTAGATTTTATGGCAAGCAAAAGCAATAAGAAAAAAACGTTACTATACCTTATCCCAGAAGGAGAAACAAGGGATAGTCACACTTATCACTACACATTTGTAAAAACAAAAACTTTAATTCAAGAAAACAAAAAGATGAGACTTAAAAAGTATAATCCTGTTAAAAGAAAACATGAGTTTTTTGTAGAAGCAAAACTACCTAAACACTCAAAATAATGGCAGAGACACAATCAAATACAATAAGCAAATCTAAATTAGATTTCCCACAACGATTCAATGTTGTTTTATTAAACGACGATTACACCCCTATGGATTTTGTTATTCAGTTACTTGTAGAGATATTCAATAAAACTATTGATGAGGCTCGTGATGTAACTATGCAAATACATGAAGACGGAAAAGGTATTGCTGGAACTTATGGCTATGAAATTGCTGAGCAAAAGAAACAAGAAGCAGTTCAGGTAACAAGATTTAACAAATATCCTTTAACCATAGTGGTGGAGAACATTGAATAATCTAGACGAATTCAAGAATAAGTATACAGCAGGATTCAGTACAATAACTGAAACTGAAGACTTTGAGCCTGGACTTACAGAAGAAGTAGTAAGAAAACTTAGTGCTATAAAAAACGAACCTCAATGGGTAACTGAATTTAGGTTGAAAGCCTTTGATCATCTACAAAAGATAAAAGAACCCACGTGGGCTCATGTAAATTATGCACCTATAGATTACCAAGCATTAAGTTATTACTCAGCACCCAAGTTTAGAAACAAGGAAGATATTCCACAAGAAATTTTAGATACATTTGAGAAGTTAGGTGTACCTTTGCACGAAAGAGATTCTCTACTTGGTATAGAAGCAGAAAACAAAATACCCACAGTGGCCATTGACGCAGTATTTGATAGTGTCAGCATTGCCACAACATTCCAAGACGAATTAAAGAAGCATGGCATTATATTTTGCAGTATAAGTGAAGCCATAAAAGATCATCCCGAACTCGTAAAAGAGTATTTAGGTAGTGTTATCCCTTATAAGGATAATTACTTTGCTTGCCTAAATAGTGCCGTCTTTACTGACGGCACATTCTGTTATATTCCTAAGGGTGTTAAATGCCCCATGGAATTAAACACATACTTCCGCATCAATGCTCGTAATACAGGACAGTTTGAAAGAACTCTTATTATAGCAGATGCGGACAGTTATGTCAGTTACCTAGAAGGTTGTACAGCACCAGCATACGATGAGAATACATTACATGCCGCAGTTGTAGAATTAGTAACACATGATAGGGCAGAGATTAAATATTCAACAGTACAAAACTGGTATCCAGGAGATGAGAACGGTGTTGGCGGAGTACTAAACTTTGTAACAAAAAGAGGATTATGTAAAGGTGAAAGCAGTAAAATTAGTTGGACACAGGTTGAGACAGGTAGTGCCGTTACTTGGAAATATCCAAGTTGTATATTACGAGGCGACAATAGTGTTGGTGAGTTCTATAGTGTTGCGGTAACAAAAGGCAAACAACAAGCAGATACAGGAACAAAGATGTTGCATGTTGGTAAGAATACCAAAAGCACCATCGTATCCAAAGGCATAAGTTTTGGTGATAGTAGCAATACTTATAGAGGACAAGTTCGTATAGGTAAGACAGCCACTAACAGCAGAAACTATACACAATGTGATAGTTTAATGTTAGACAATAGTAAGGCCTTGACATTACCGGTGGTTTCACAGTATAATAACAGCAGTATAGTAGAACATGAAGCAAGTGCCGGTAAACTATCTGAAGAGGCACTATTTTATTTACAAAGCAGAGGGTTAGACGAAGAAAACGCAGTTAATTGTGTCGTGAACGGTTTCTGTAAAGATGTATTTCAAAAGTTACCACTAGAATTTGCCGCAGAAGCAAATAAATTGCTGAGTGTTACATTAGAAGGAGCAGTAGGATAATGTTAGTTACACAAGAATTTACAGTTAAAGTAAATGATGAAATAATATTAGATAATATTAATTTAGAGTTTGGCCCAGGCATACATATAATTATGGGTCCTAATGGTGTAGGTAAAAGTACTTTTGCTCATGCTCTTATGGGTAATCCCAAATATCAAACAGATGGTGCTGTGGAATTCCATGGTAAAGATCTGTTAGCAATGGAAACTTGGGAAAGATCTAGAGCAGGCATGTTTATGAGTTTTCAAAATCCAACACCTATTTCAGGGTTGAGTAATTTCCAATTTGTGAAACAATGTTTAGATGCAAATAATTCTAAAATCAGTTTGGCAGAGAAATTAAATGACTTTAGAAATCATACATATAATTTACGTCTTACAGAAGATTGGGACAAGAAGCAATTAAATGTAGAAGCAAGTGGCGGTGAAAAGAAAAAGAATGAACTGATTCAAATGCTTATGTTAAATCCTAAGTGTGTGATATTAGATGAACCTGATAGTGGTTTAGATGTAGATGCTTTACAAACACTTACAAAAACAATAGAAGATTTTGCTAAAGAAGATAAAATTGTAATTATAATTAGCCACTACGAAAATCTAATAAAAAACTTAAATGTAGATAGTGTGACTATACTAGGCAAGGATAAAACAGTCAGAGGCGATGTAGAACTTGCATATAGTGTTTTAGAAGAGGGGTTTAGTATAATTGAATAAACAGTTATCATACACTCTAAAAGAATTGCCTGAACTGATAAAGATAGGAATCAGAGACAATTTAGTGACATCAAAATCTAGTGACAAATGGTTTCCTGATGCGGTCACAAATTGTTTAGAAAGTATACAAAATAATGGAAACCCTTTATTAAGTTCTTTTTATAAAAACATGAATATAGATAAACTTAAAACTCATGTTAATACCGCATCTGATTTAAAAAATACTAAGAAATGGGATTCAGATGAACAAACATTTGATATAGTTATGGATGAAGGTAAAGTACATTATTCTAAATTTTTAGAGTATGGTAAAAACATTACTGTTATGCAACCATATAAAAAGTATATGAAATTTAATAAGTATCAATCTTATTTTAATTCAAAAAATAGATTAAGTGATCTTTGTACATTAAATTCTACTGGACCTGTTGGAGTGAAGTTTACCAAAGATAGTGTACAAGATATTTCTATTTGTTATGCAAATACATTTGAGGATAATGATATTACCTGTATTACAGCAATTATAGAAGTAGGTAAAAATGCAACTATAAATTTAGAAGAGTATTTTGAAAATAAAAAAGATAGTATTAAAATGTATAACCTTATCTACTTGATAAAAGATGGAAGTAAAGTTGTAATTAATCGTAAATATGATTTGGAACAAAAAGATAATAGTGCCAATATTGTAGAAAGCAGAATAATACAATTTCCTAATAGTAATTTTACACTCAATGTAACAGGAGAAGGAAGTAAACATACACAAGATATCGTGGATGTAGAAGTTTATAATGATTGTTTTACAAGTATATTAGGTTCGTTTAATTGTTTTGATAACGTGACAAATAATATGGTTGTAGACATGCATCACAAAGGACATAATAGTTTTAGTAGAGTAGATGTTAAAAGTATTGTAGATGATTCTGCACATAGTAGTTTCTTAGGAAAGATTACTGTGGACAAAGAAGCAGAAGGAGTTGATGCAGAACTTTTTAACAAAAACTTATTACTCAGTAACAAAGCCACAGCAATTACAGAACCACAACTGGATATTAATACCAAGGAAATTAATTGTAAACACGGTTGTACGGTAAGTAACATAGATAAAGACGAACTCTATTACTTGGAATCAAGAGGAATAGAAACTACATGGGCTGAGGAAACCCTAAAAAAATGCTTTTTGACAATATAAAAAACGAATTCCCCACCCTCAAAAATAATCCTGGATTGGTTTATTTTGATAGTGCGGCCAGTACACAGACACATCAGAGTGTACTTGATCGTATGAATGAATTCTACGAGCAAGAAAGATGTAATGTACATAGAGGGGACTTCCACATAAGCAAGAAGGTTTCAGACGATTGTGAGACTGCTAGAACTCAAGTTGCTGAACTATTAAATGCAGAAACAGACAAAGTAATGTTTACTAGTGGTGCTACTGAAGGATTAAATATGGTAGCACATTGGCAAAAGAATGCTCCTGTAGTAATTATCAGTGAAGCAGAACATACAGCAAACATATTACCTTGGTTAGCACAGGGCAGAACAGTAGAGAATGGTAGACTGATTGTGTTGCCAGTAAATGAAGCAGGATATATTAATCCTGACGAAGCAATAAAAGTGTTTAGAAAGTTTCCTTATGCTTTTTGTAGTTTTGCTTCTACAAGTAATGTGCTAGGTGTTACTAATGAACTAAGAAGAATATTACATGCCGCACATGATAACGGAATCAAAGTTTGTTTAGATGCTTGTCAAACAATCAGTAGCCATGAGATAGATAGTGCAGACCTATTTCCTGATTATGTTGTAGGTGGTGGACACAAAATGTTTGGTCCTACAGGTATAGGATTTTTATACAGTAGACTGGGATTTGATATTCATGGACCATATAGATTAGGTGGTGGTACTGTAAACACATACAACTTTAGTGGCAATGTAGAATTTTATGAAGGTCCTTTAAAACACGAATCAGGCACTCCTAACATAGCAGGCATATTAGGCCTTGGTGTTGCCGCAGAATGGATTAAATTTATAGGCTATGACAACATAGCAGATAGATTGAAAGAGATAGAAAGATGGTTAGATGATGCAGGTTTATTTGATATACCTGAACTAACATTAGTAAACAGACGAGGAGCATTTTCTGATTGCAGGAATGTGTTTAGTTTTACTTGTAACAATTTACATCCTAGTGATATAAGTGCATTTGTAGGATTAGATAATGTTGCAATTAGAGTAGGTAAAGTTTGTGCTCACCCTATTGTAAATAAAGTTAGTGGTGGCAAAGGTATATTTAGAGTAAGTAGTCATATCTATAACACCAAAGAAGACTGTGAAAAACTTGTAGAGTCCATATGGAAAGCAATAAAAAAACTGAGTTAGAAGATCAAATTAGAAGTAATTTGCGTAAAGTGGTTGATCCTGAAATAGGTATCAACATTGTAGACTTAGGATTGATCTATAATATAGAAGTAAATGAAGAGTTCGATGCTCAAGTTACAATGACACTTACAGCACCTAATTGTCCTTTCGGTGAAATGATAATGATGGAATCTGAATTTGCTGTCCGTAGTGTAAAAGGGATTAATCTTGTAAATATAAATTTAACCTTTACCCCACCATGGAATCCTGAGCAACATGTTTCAGATGAGGCCAAATATCAGATGGGTATCTTATAGTAAGATATAAATATAGGCAAATAACACGGAGAAATATATGTCTTTTGATTTAAGAACACCTGATGTAACATTTAATACAAGAGTACAAATTGATGAAGCACCTGGATTTGAGTTCAGGGATTTAACAACACAACAGATATTTGATGGAAAAAGAGTTGTTGTATTTGGACTACCTGGAGCATTTACACCAACATGTTCAAGTACTCACTTGCCAACATTTGAATCATATTATGATGAGATATGTAAAAACAATGTTGATGAAATATACTGTATAAGTGTTAATGATACATTTGTAATGAATGCCTGGTTTAATAATTTAGATATTAAAAAGGTCAAAGCATTACCTGATGGTTCTGGCGAATTTACTCGTAAAATGGGATTTTTAGTAGACAAATCCAATATTGGATTTGGTATGCGAAGTTGGAGATATGCTATGGTAGTTGACAACGGTGTAGTAGAAATGCTATGGATTGAACCTGGTATGGACGACAATGTAGACGGAGATCCATTTACAGTAAGTGATGCTGATACTTGTCTTAAATGGTTAGAAGAGAACGCCTAACATAGATGTTTGCTTCTGACGTTTCAGTAACAATATAATCGCCCACAGTCTCAAAACCAAATTTGGTATAGGCTGTCAGGGCGGTTTTTCTTGGAATACTCCACAACATTTCACACCCCTCAACTTTAGCCTGATGTGCTGTCATTAAAAATAACATTTGAGCAACACCTCTTTTTCTGTAGTCAGGATCTACCCATATACCTCTACTACGATATTGTTCGTCAGTAGTTCTATGTCCTGAATTTACACCTACTAATTTGTTGTCTAAATATGCTCCCCAGAAGGTTGCAGTATAATTAAAAATTTTCATATCAATAGATTCTGGGTTGCCTTCAAACGGCCATGTCATAGCACTATGGGTTTCTATAGCACTATTTCTGTTAGGCCATAATTTGTTTTTCCATATACTTTGTATTGTATTAAAGTCTATCCGTGATACTTGCATACTACTATTTATATAGCGATAAATAGAGGTAACCTTAATAAAGACAGTAAACACACATGATCAATACATACGATAAAAATTGGGACAATAATATAATAGACTATGATGTTGATGATTTTAATTGGTATGAGTTTTGGTTAACTAAAGCAAAAGAAAAGTTCCCATCAATAAACTCTTTAGAAACTATACATAAAGATATCTCTATACAGGATGTAAATGAATTGATACATCATTTACAAAAGATTACTTTAACAAAAGAATTTGTAGATAAGATCGATGAATACTTTAATGATATTTTGGATTTTGTAGATTATGAATACATGACACAAAAAGTATTCAATATAAGAATAGTTATTCCAGATCAACAAAAAGCAGGCCGTTTATTAAATTTTCATAAAGACAGTTGGGTAGGTAATGGTATGGGTATTAGAAATGTTTGGACTCCCATAACAGATTCCTTTGATTCTAATAGTATTCATGTGATAGACTCAGAGGAATCAAACAGAATCTCAAGTTTATGTGAAACTGAAAGATGGGATTATGATAAAATACAAAACTATTGTAGAGAAATTGCTGACCCAGTTACTATTAAAAAAGGTCAAGCATTTTTATTTGCTTCAAATAATATTCATGGTAATGTAAATAACGATACTGATGTAACAAGGGTAAGTATGGACGGTAGAATATTACCTGAAGGTGGATTTTATTATAGAAAGTTACCAGGCGGTTACTTTAGATTTAAAGGCGAAGTAGAGGCAAACATACAACCAGATAAAAGTAGGACCTGGATTAGTTACGCAGGTTGGAATAGTAATTATACAAAAGATATTCCTGTTCATATGCAAAGATATCAGATAAACGAGTACTGTAAGGATAAAGATATAAGAATAAATGACTACCAGTATGAAAATGAATTTATGGACTGGGTCCCCAACTTTTCAAAATACATAAATGATTTTAATGTAAATGGTATTGTTTGTTTTAGTTTATATGGATTACCTGATGATCCTTTTAAAAGACAAACACTTTTATTAAATGCCTTAGAAAAAGATATACATCTAATTTTTGTAAATGAAAATATATATTTTAAAACTAAAAAAGATTTAGAATACATTAAAAAGTTATATAAATATTTTGAACATAATGAATCACCTAAAGTAACTATGGGGCATATCTAATGCGATATCATGTAATTTATAAGCCTGGTGATGTGACATATTATACAACTAATTACACACCTGCACCTACATACAATCAGGTTATAGATCATGAATTCATGCTACATCAACCAGACTCGCAAATTGTAACATGGGAATTAAACGACTTACCCTTAACACAAAAATTTATTTGGAACCATAAGAGAACGTTACAAGAATATGGAACAGATTTAGAAAGTGAATTAAATTTTGCTACTGATGTGTATGCGAATCCAATTGAAGATCCTATACTTAAATCCAGAACGCAAATGAATCTTATTATAGATAAATTTAATAATTTAGAATGGGGGTGGTTTAGTATTCCTGAAACATATAAATTGGATGATCAAAACATAAATGTAGTTAAAATTAAAGAATTAAATGCTCTTCATGATTTATTTGAAGACAATTTGCCTATACTTTTAGAAAAAAACAATGCTGGTCTATTACCTGATAACATAGACTTTACAGAGTGGTACAATAATTTTCAAACCATTAATATGATGGTACACTATAATGAAAAACTATTCCAATATATGGGAGAGTCTAATGAAGAATGTAGAATAAAACTCAGTAAAGCACATAGACATTATTTTACATCATTGAAGTGTAACTTTAAACCAACAATGACACCAAATAATTATTACGGCATTAAAATGGAAGACGAAGACTATAAACATTTTACATATCAAAAACCTAAAGGCTGGTTAGAGTTAGACTTTGGTACTGTGGGTAAAGATTTATTATCATGTAGTTGGACTGATGATATAGAATTAGTTCAAAGAAATAAATGCTCACAACAAGAATATCATCATCCTTGGGTTTCTTTTGGATGGGTACATTTTGAAAACGATATACATCACACAAGAAATTTAGATGAACAATATGAAAAATGGATAGAGGAAAATGAAGTATCTAAGTATATAGATCTCAGTGAACCAAAATACACACCAGGCAGACATATGCTTGGGCAATGTATCAGTCATGATATTGATAATCCAACTGATTTTATGAATGCTATAATTAAAGATACACCAAAAGTATATGGTGTTATAATTACTGACGACAATGATAAAAGTATTTTATAATAAAGAACCAAATAAAAATTTAGTTTCCCATGAAACCGGCATAGACGTTTGGCACGATAATATTGATGGTGAGTACACAGGATATACATCTATAGGAGATATGCTTAATACATTAGGAATATATTTTGAATGGTCTAAAGACATAAAAGATTCTATACCATTTATAAATGTAGGCAGTCTTAGTCATAAATCCAAAGAGTTTTTACAAATATGTGAAGATGCCAGTTTAAATTATGAGAAAGCAATTATACTCTCAACTCAGGAACCATGGCAAAAAGAATATATTGATATTTTTTTAGATAGATTTAAAAATTTATTTTTTATGGATTCTTCAACACATTTATATATAGGAGAACGATATCATAAAAGATATCTACCTTTCCCTTTTCTTTTATTGAAGTTTTTTTCACCGAGGTCCCAAGTAAATGTAATACATCCTAGTATATCATATGATAAACCCAAATACCTTTTTAATTGTCTAATGTACAATTGGAGAGCAGACAAGCATGTTTTATTTACTTTACTAAAGCATACTATAAGTAATATAAAAGATGATGCTGGTAGTCTTGTAGATGAAAATATCGTTACATATAAAAAATTACGGCAGGATATAAATCCAAATTTTCAATATGTAAATACAATAGATCATAAGCAAGAAGTTATAGAGAATTTAGAAAATGGATTAGATACATTTGAAGATATATCTTTAGAGCAGGAAATCACATTAGCAGGTAAACATTTTAACAGTACTTTTAGATCTATACCAAAGTATGTATTTGACGACACCTGTTTCAGTCTTGTATGTGAATCGTTTTCAGGCTCAACATTTGTAAATAAATTTAATGAAGTTAAACAAAAAGATGATATTTTATTTCTTGATAGCAGGCCATTTATAACTGAAAAATCTATACTACCCATTTTAAATGGGCACCCATTGATAGTTTATGGAGAAGTAAATTTTCATAAAACAATGAAAGAACTAGGGTTTCAAATACATGATGAATTATTTAATATGGAATTCGATGATGTAATTTGTCCCATAGTTAGAGCAGAAAATTTGGTTCACAAGATTAATAATGGTAATGATATATCTGATATATCAAAACAATTAACAGATTATAAATCTATTTCAAGAGAGAAAATATTACATAATCAAAATTTATTATTAAATAAAAACAGTATCTTACATAAAGAATTAGAATTTTTAATGTTAAATTATATTGAGGACTTTTATGAATTTTAATTTGTATTATAACGAATCTCCTGGGCGTAATTTAATAAAGAACTTTTTAAATAAAGCAAATCCCTCCTTTATTTGGAACGACCATGATCAATATTCAAACTCATATAATAGAACAGACATACATGATATGTTTGATGTATTAGGAATAGATTACACATGGACAGATAATGAAAAGGACTCACTTAAATTTATTAATATAGGTAGCATACCTCCTAGTAACGATAGGTATAAAAATATTTTAATTAAAGCATCAGAAACATACGACAAGGCCGTTATATATTCCTCCCAGGAACCATGGCAATGGTTTCATTTAGAAGATGAAATTAAAAAATATCCTAATTTAATTTTTATGGATAATTCTGTTTTTATAGAAGGTAAACAATATCACAAACAATATAAACCATTTCCTTTTATGATGTGTAGAATGGGTTCTATGCCTTCTAATACAATGCTAATATATCCTAACTTGTCCTATGGCATGGCATCAACTAAATTTAATTGCTTAATGTATAATTGGAGATTAGAGAAACACATAGCAATGACTTATCTATTTGTAAAAGACATGGTTAATAATAATCTTATTACATATAAAAAACCATTACCGGGCAGAGTAGAGAATGATAATTTATCTCATTTAGTGACTGAGTATTTTAGCTCTTATGGTGCATATCAAGATCCAAATAAAGGACATATATTAAAAAAGAGTGTGGATTTGCTTACTAATATAAATGATTATAAATTAGATGAAGATATAAGGCTTTTACCTATGTATACTGAAATTAATTCATCATTAAGAGCATTGCCAAAGTTTGTTTATGATGATACCGGATTTTCTCTTGTAGTGGAAAGTTTTAGTGGTTCAGTTTGGGATATAGATGAAAACAATAATGCAGTTTACAAAGATTCTCAAGCATTTATAACAGAAAAAACATTGTTTCCTTTAATGAATGGGCATCCATGGGTTACATTTGGTGATCATGGCTTCCACAAATCTATGGAGTCTTTTGGTTTTAGAGTACATGACGAACTATTTGATCTTAGTTTTGATTCAGAATACAATGCATTAGACAGAATAAACAAGATAACTGATATTGTTGAGGCCACTTCTCTGAAAAATATTAAAGAGCAAACAACAAATTACCACTCAGAAACACACAAAAAGATAAGACACAATAAATATCAGGTATTTAATAAAAACAGTATGTTATGGAAAAAACTAAGGAATCAATTTATTAGATACCTACAAGAAATTAAGGAATTATGAAACAAACAAATTTACTCCCAAGTTTAAGAGCACCGTCAGAGGACTATGTTATAGTAACAGCATTACCATCTGAGTTACCAGAGGCATTGCCTGAAAATATTATATTTACTGGAGTCGGAAAAATAAATGCCGCTCATGTCTTAACAAGATATCTAGCAAACCATCCAGAAGTTAAAACCGTTATAAATTATGGCACAGCCGGAGGAGCTCATGGCGTGAAAATGGGAGAACTAGTAAAGTGTTCTACATTTATACAGGGAGATATGGACTGCGGAGAATTAGTAGGTGGACAAGGTATTACTTTTGGTGATGATGATATTATGAAAGATGTAATACAATTTGGAGACGACGGATTAATTTGCCGAACACAAGATCAATTTGTAGAAAATATTGATGCTTTGGATTTATTGGAACATCTTATATTAGGAAATAGATTTAATTGTTTAGACATGGAGGCTTATGCCTTGGCTAAAGTATGTTTAATATTAGAAAAAGATTTTATTTGTTATAAGTATATCAGTGATGATGCTAACGAAGATGCCGATGGGGATTGGCAACAAAATGTAGCAAAGGGCGAACCATTATTTTATGACATTCTTAAAAAAGATCATAAATTTAAATACATACAATGATAACTGTTTTTACTACCTGGAGATCTGCCAGTACAAGGTTTTGTACACAATTAGAAAGAGATAACCCTGGTCACGAATCTCATGGCGAAGTATTCCATGAAAAATATAAAAATTTAAATGTTAGGAGTGTTTTATCAAAATTAGTCAAAGAAAAACAGTTTATTATAAAGGTCATGCCCTATCACATTTATACTCGTGACAATCCTATATTATTAGATGCTATTCTAGAAATGACAGAACGTCCTATTTTTCTTATAAGAAGAAATCTAGATGAATGCATACAAAGTTATTATATTGCAAAATATTTACAAATGACGGGACAAATATATAATGACTGGCATGCAGAATGGGAAGAACCAAAGAAGATAGAATTTAATAGAGAACTTTATTCTAAATATGTTTCTTTATATGAGAAAGAACTATACTGGTTATCTGATTTGTATAATAAATTAGATAAAAAAGAACTAGTATGGACAGAAGACTATGCACGATCTACAACTGAAAAGAAATACAATAGGCCTGTTGTTTGGGATAGAAACCCTGGATATTGTAATATAGATGTTGAGGAATTATTTTAGTTATAACTAACTAATACTGTTGCATTTCCTAAAGTACTGTCACCTGCTGTAACATAAACTTTTAAAGTATTATCTGCATCAACGGCATTAGTATATACATAACTTGGACTGATAGTAAATGTTCCTGTTTCACTTAGATCTACATATGAATTAGTCATTAATCTGTCAGGATCATTGTCGTCACCAACTGTTAATTCAGTTGTCCCATCAAATGCTGAAGTAACATTAACAACTACACTTAAAGGTCTTGAACCTGAGCTTACATTACCCAATGTTACATTACCACTATTGAAAGTAATGTCTGCACTTAATGTTGCGGCGTCACTTCCTGAACTATCTCTTGTACTTATTAATGTTAGATGTCCTGTTGATGTTGGGTTATCCTGTTTAGCAAGATAAACAGAGTATTCTCCATCAGCATCTGCGGCAACTTCAATTATATCACCTTCATTAATATTAGTATCTGCATATACGGCCGCTAAATTAGATTTACGATAAGTTACACTGGCTCCTGTTGCATCTGCACTTAGTCCAAACGAACCAACATATTTTGCACCTGCTACATGAATAACATTACTTGTGCCGGTGCCAATTGATGAGGGTAAATTAGTTCCAATAAAGTTAAGTATGCCTGACTGGTAGTCAAAGTACCATTGGTCATCATTACCTGAACCTGTTTCAAACAACTGTGTGCCATTAGTTTGTACATTAGCAGTACTAGAAGGAGCCGCATATACTTTTAACTGATATGTTGCACCGAACCCTGGGCCTACCCAATTTGTTACATTTGTTTTCCATGTTCTATTATCTGTAGCAGTTGTGTCCTCAGTAGTTTCTAAAGCACCACTTACAGAATCCAAATAAACTTCCACAATACTAGAATTTGCACTAGGTATTACTCCTGGTATACTACCTGACTGGGCCCAAATTTGATCTGTTTTTACAACAAATTCACTAGTATTCGCTTCGTTAGGAGCAAATTTATTAGAATTAGTATCTGTCTTTGCTTTACCAAAGCCTACCTTTTTCCAAAGTAAATCAACTTTTTGACTGTCTGATATTGCCATTATTCTATACTCAATGCTGTTAGTGAGTCGCCTGACTCTAATTTAATTCTGATTAAAATCTGGTTACCAAATGCTCCGGTACCGTTTTGATCTCCAAGTGTTAATGTAAATGTATCATTGCTATAACTTGTTCCATCTAGTATTCTATCACCAGATGTAAAGGCACAACCATTTGAACCGTTACCACCGTTGCCTGTATTAGCACCTGGTGTTCCAGAACCACCGTATGTAGATCCTGCATCTAACCAACCGCTTAAAGTACTTGCATTATCTATGCTAGTACCTGGTGCCGCTATAAAGAACCCACTTACTGTACCTGTTAACCTTACAGTAAAGTTAGCCATCGCTGTTCTTCTAAATGCAAAAGTAAAGTACTGAGCACCACTTCTGCCTGTGTTCAAGTCTGGACCTGCTGGTAAATAACCTGAACTTAAATCTGTTGTAAAATGAGATAATGTACCCCATCTTGTTATTGCTTCTTGTGTTCCTGCTACAGTAACAGCACCACTCCAAGCACTACCTGTATAATAGTTTGTTGAACTACTAAATGATGGTGTATCTCCTGCAGAACCAAAGCCTGTAATTCTTAAACCATCGTCATCATGTGTAGCACCTAAACTGTCTGCAACTGGTATGCTTTCGTCTATACCAGAACTACTATTTTTTGCTTGTACTTTTGTTCCTGTAAACTCTGAATAACTTCCTGTACCGTTTACATTGTCTAATTTTGCTTTAATTTGTTCTACGCCAGTTCCACCACCGTTAACACTTACGGAAATATCACCTAATGTGTATGTACCTGATGTACCAATATTGACTTTAGGTGTACCACTATCTAACATAGTAGACGCACCGTCTATGTCACTATAACTAAATCCTTGGAAACTAACTGTTGAACCTGAAGTACTTTCAAAGTTTGTGCCGTTAGTAACATCAAAAGGTGCACTATCGTTTCTATAACATTGTCCGATCCAGTTAGTTACACCTACTCCTGATAATGTTAGTACTGCATTGTTAGTGTAATAAGGAACACCTGAATCATATGTTAGTGTACCTGCACTAGATTCTGATAATGTTGCACTACCCATATTTACTGAAGGTGTAGATGTTAGATCATCTTTAACAAAACTAATAACATTTGTGTTACCTGTTGTGCTGTGACCTAATTTAAAACTATGAGATCCAACTGCTAAACCAGTAGTACTTGCTGATACTCTTGCTTTAAATCCTTGATAAAGACCAGGTGAATAAACACTTGATGTAAATCCTGTTGAAGATCCTGAACTATTAAGGAATTGATAGTCACTTTCTTGAGTAATTACTAAGTTACCACTTGAACCGCTATTGTCTGAACCACTTAAAGTAATAGAGCCTGCAGACACACCGTCCACATAGGCAATAACATCACCTGCATCACCGTCGTAAGCAAAACTACTAATTTCACTTGACTGTGTTGTACTACCTGCACTAGATGCCGTAATTCTTGTTACACTTGAACCTGCACTTACTGAATCTTCAGTACTGTTATCTGTGAAGCCACTTGCGGCTCTTGGACTAGAACCTGTACTACTTTCACCAAAAGATAGTGTTTTAGTACTTAATCCGCTTGGTGCCGCTATTCCGGTGTCGTAAACTTTTAAAATCTCTGTTGCTGTACTTCCTACTTCACTTGGATCTGCTGTACTATGAGCAGTTTGTTGTATAGTAATAGTATATGTACCTGAGCCACTGTCATTAGTATATGTATGACTTGCTCTAGCCTGACCAACATCACCTGCTCCTCCTGAAGTTACTGAAGTATTTGCACTTCCGTCTCCCCAATTAATTTGATATGTACAAGTTGCTGAACTTGAATTTGTTGTTGTATTTTCTAAATAAATTGTTTCACCAGCATCTATTTCTCTACTATTTCCTGTTAATGCTGAACCACCTGAACTTGCAGTATATAATTCAAAGTCTGCTTGTGGTGTTGCTGTGTATAGAGTTACATAACCTGATCTTGTACTTGATGCCGTACTACCTTCTCCTGAACCATTATTATTAAATGCAGTTACGGTTATGTCGTAAGGTGAATTTGTATTATCTGTATAGGTATGACTAGGAGTACTATCTGATGTTGCTGTTGTACTGGTACCGTCTCCCCAATCAATTGTGTATCTATTGGCATTACCAACTACAGATGTTGTTAATGTAGTAGTTAAAGGATTACCACCACTTAATGGAGATGCTGTAAATGACACACTTTTTACAAAAGTATCGTTTCTAACATTTTCCAATGCTTCATTTATTTTGTCTAAACCTTCTGAAATACTTGTTGAATTAGTTATTGTTTGTACAGCACCGTCAGTCCAACTACCGTCTCCTTCTGATGAAATGTTTCCTAGTTCTAATTCAAATCCATTAGTTCCAGACGCCTGAGCATCTAATTGTGCTTTTGTTACTAAATCTGATGAAGAAACTGCATTTGCACCTTGTATAGTAGTGAGAGTTCCTGCATCATCTGTAATACTAAATGTAGATGAATCAGCATTTCCTACAAGTTTTGGTCCATTTTTTCCGATCTGAACATTGCCGCCTATGCCAGATAACCCAAAGTTGAATACGTTAGCCACTTAAATACTCCCTATGTATAACTGTATTTATGCAATATTGACAAAATACAAAAACTATAGTATAATAATTAAATGGTTACAATAAACAGAAAAATGATGATTTTAGAGTCCTTAGTTTCAGCACTAAGTGAAGAAAATGTACCTAAAATTACAACAAAAATATTAGCACAACGAAGTGATGTGACCGAGGCCGCACTTTATAAACATTTTAGTGGAAAGAACGAAATATTTTTAGAATTATTTAATTTTATAGATCAGAGTATCACTGATAAACTTTGGGAAATTAGAAACAAACAAGTTGTAAATTATGAAAAGGTAAAAAATATTTTTTATTTCATGATTATTTTTGTTGAAAAAAATCCAGGCTTTGCAAGAATACTCACAAGGGAATCTCTTACAGCAGATGAGGTTGAACTTATTAATAAAGTAGAAATTCTATTTAGTAATATAGAAAAAGAATTTATATCACTTAGTATTGAACCAGTAAAAGCAAGATTTTTAGTCACACAAATACAGGGAATGTATTGTGAGTTTATTAGAAGTAAATTTAAGAACAATATGTCTCAACTACTCGATTATAATTATAAATTAATAGAAAATGCATTAAGATGAAATATTTAATTATAGGTGATGTTCATGCAGACTTTGAACCTTTTAAAAAATCGGTTCAATATGCATTAGATAACGACTTGCATTTAATTAGTGTAGGAGACCTTATTGATGGAGGTCCTGATGGTGCAAAATGCTGTGACCTGATGTTAGATTTACTTAAAAAAGGTAAAGCAAGTATAATTAAAGGAAACCATGAACATAAAATTATTAGATACATTGACGGCGCCAATGTAATACTTGGGCCACCAAATATTGTGACCACAGAACAATTTGCTGAAGATGGCGGTGAAAAGTTTCAATCAGACTTTGAAGATATTGTAAGAGGCTATGCACAAGAGTTTATACAATTGGATAATAATATATTTGTAACTCATGCAGGTATGGATTCAGATTTTTGGAGAGCAATCCTTCAAGGAGATGAATTTTCTAAAAAAATGAAAAACACAATGATGTTTGGTGAAGCAGATTACAAAAAAACATTTGAACACAAAGGACAGTTATATCCCTTTAGAACTTATGATTGGAAGGAGTCAGTACCAGATGGTGTGATTTTATTTGTTGGTCATGACCCTGCACCTTTGACAGGCGTCCCTGACTTTGATAACTTTCAAAAGCAACCATTGGACTACACAAATGATAACGGTGGAAGAATTATTTGGTTAGACTGTGGTGCCGGTAAAGGTGGTAATTTATTTGGTGCGGTGGTAAATAGTACTAATAAAATTGTAGAAGAACTTATAAATTTTAGTTAGATGGATTATGTATTTTACACAATAGTTATATTTTTCTTATATTTAATCTGGAATGACAATAACAATAATAGGCCAAAACATTGAAATTAGATTATAAGGAGTGTGGTAAGATTGGGTTCACATGTAGTACATTTGATTTACTACATGCAGGACACATCACGATGTTAGAAGAAGCAAAACATCATTGTGATTATCTTATAGTTGGTTTGCAAAACGATCCTACTAAAGATAGACCTGAAAAAAATGCTCCAATACAATCTATAGTTGAAAGACAGATTCAATTAGCGGCAGTTAAATACGTAGATGAAATTGTAATTTATAATACAGAACAAGATTTAATTGATTTATTACTTACATTACCAATAGACATTAGAGTTTTAGGTGATGAATATAAAAACAAAGACTTTACAGGCAAGGACATTGCCAAGAAAAGAGGAAGTAAAATTGTTTATAACGGTAGAGATCATAGTTTTAGTTCTACTAGTTTAAGAAAGAGAGTTTATGAAATTGAAAATAACAGAATCAATTAAAGCAGGTGTTGTACTTTTTAGTGCATTAGTTATTAGTAGACTATTGCCCCTACCTGATAATAGCGAGCCTTTATTAGGACTTGCAGTACTAACACCATACTTAACCAAAAATAATCTAGCATTTTTAGTACCACTGGGTGTTATGTTTGTGTCAGATTTATTTTTAGGTTTTGGCAGTTGGATGTTATTTACATATACAGCATTAGCAATGGCACCATTTATCAGTAAAACGATTGATAACAAATATACGGCTTTAGGCACAAGTTGGTTAGTATGGCATGTAATGGCAAATATAGGACAATGGTATCCACCCTTTAGTCCTGAGGCATTACTGTTCGATGTAAGATTTTTATTAAGTGGATTAGCCGTCGTAGTATTATACGACGTAATGAGTAAAGCATGGCAGACAGCATCTCAAGAAGTATAGCAAAAAGTTTTACCTGGAGAATTACAGCAACATTTACCACAATTATTATCGCATATTTTGTAATAGGCGATGTGTCATCGGCTTTGATGATAGGTGGGTTTGAATTCTTTGCAAAAATGTTTATATACTTTTTACACGAACGCCTTTGGGCTAGTGTAAAATGATCGTAGTAAACTTTTGGGGAGGTCCTAACTCCGGCAAAAGTACTCAGGCTTCCGGCCTCTTCCACAAAATGAAAACCAATGGCTATAATGTTGAGGTAGTCAACGAATATGCCAAAATGTGTGTTTGGGAAGATCAATTAGACAAACTTAAAGATCAACTATATATTACAGCAAAACAAAACAGAAGGGTCATAAGATTAGAAGGTAAAGTTGATATTTGTATTACAGATAGCCCTTTAATGTTAGGAGCAGTTTATAGAACTGCCTATAATCAAACATTTTATAGTGAAACTATAGATAAATTATGTTATGAAATTTACAATAAACATGACAATATAAATTTTTTTATGAAGAGGCTTACTGATAATTATACAGAAAATCAAAGATCTTTGAATTATAACGATGCTCTTAAAATAGATGATAGGATGTACGAAATAATGAAGGAATATAGAATACCTTTTTATCATTTAGAAGCAGACAAGCACTCTATAGACATAGCATATAAATATGTACAAAGAAGACTTGAAAGGGGTAATTTTGATTGACAAAAACAATATTTTACTGTATAATTAAGTTTTAGGAAAAAATATATGAATAAAAGTACGACACAAATGACAAAAAATGAGTTACTTGATCTTATTAATGAAAAAAATAGGATAATTGGTGATTTAAATGCCAAAATAGATGACTTAGAAGCAATGGCCGTGGCCAGTACCGCTAAGCCGTTAGATGCCGATACTAGCAGATTAATTAGTACAATGAATGCTAGGATAAAGGCACTTGAAGAAAAATTAGAGGGATAAAATGGTTGATAATATTACACCTCGTATGCAACAAGAGGAACCAAGTACTGATCTTGTAAAAAAAGTATTTGTATACGGAACACTTAAATCAGGCGGTGAGATCAGAGGCCTAGATATGTATGGTAACCACAGTTCTATTGTAGGTAAAGCAAAAACAAAATATCCTGATTATGAGATGATTAGTTTAGGTGCTTTCCCAGGTGTTTTAACTGGTGGTGACAAGCATATACAGGGCGAAGTTTGGGAAGTAAGTCAAGCATTAGCAGATGAAATAGATGACATAGAAGGTTATCCTAGTTTCTATAATAAAGTAATGGTTGATACTACTTTAGGTAGAGCTGAGATGTATTTTTTAGATAGAAATGCATATAAAAAATATATAGGGCAAACAGACGATCAATTAGTGTTGGATGGAAATACATATATTTGGAAAAACAATGGAAAGTAATACAGACAAGTTAATTAAACAAATAACACAATGGCATCGAGATAGGAATCTTATTGAAGGTGCAAATGATAAAGACCAATTGGCAAAACTTATCCAAGAGATGGGTGAACTGAGTGATAACATCTGCAAGGGCAAAGACGTATCAGATGATATAGGCGACATGATGGTTGTACTTATAAACATAGCAGAAAGAAACAATCTTTCTATAGAACATTGTTTAGAAGTTGCCTATAACGATATCAAAGACAGAAAAGGCAAAATGGTAGATGGTGTTTTTGTAAAGGAGGATGATTTATGATTAGATCATTATTAATTTTATTAATGTTAACCAGTTGTGCTGGTGGAAGTTTAAGACCGGATATGCCGGCAACAAGTGAGGCTAGAAAAGCCTGTAATTTTGTACTGGGTAAAGTTATATCTGTACAAGATGTTTTAATAGAAGCAGATAGAGAATCTGCTCAGGCGGCTGGAGCCACTATAGGAGGTTATGTTGGCAACAGAGTATCTGAAGGCGAAAGTGATTTAGAACAAACAATCACAACACTTGCAGGTGCGGCCATTGGAAATAAAATAGGTGATGCTGTTGGTCAAGCAAAAGCAAGACCAGGTATTAATATTTTTGTTGAGTTAAACGGCGGTACAGGTATAAGTGTTGTACAGGAAAAGATTGAAACTCCTATTGTAGCAGGACAAGAAGTCTTAGTAAGTGGCTATCCTAGACCAAGAGGTTATTACAATAGAGACTCTGCTTGTACTTTAAGAGTTTTGCCAAAATAAAATGGAAGGCATTGGGGTACTTTTACTATTAAGTTTTAAGCATGTAATTGCTGATTACTTTTTACAAAAAAGTTGGATGATTAAAGATAAAAGTGTTTATGGTGCCCAAGGTGGTATTGCTCATGCTACTACACATACTTTAGGAACTTTATTAGTTCTCTTCCCTTTTTATAATCCATTATTAATTTTATTATTAAGTATTTTAGATGGTGTAGCACATTACCATATTGATTATATAAAGAGCAATTATTGGAAAGATAATGCATTGACGAAAAATGATGCTAAGTTTTGGATGGTGCATGGTGTAGATCAATTTGCTCATTATTTGACTTACTTATTGATTGCTACTATTTTGGTTATTTAAATGGATATTGATAGTACATATTTCTTTAAAATAGAAAATTTTTTAGACAAAGATATATGTGAATCTATAACCAAAAAATATTTTGATACCTTAGAAATATTTGGTGACAAAATTTCAAAAAACTCTAGAAAAGGATTTAAAGAACTTCGTAGTGCACCTATTTTTAAAAAAGAGGAAAGCAGTATACTGTCTAGATTAGCAACACTTTTAGATAAAGATCTATTATTAGCATATTCTCATGTAATTTTTTACGAACCTGGTGCAGTACTTCCAAAACATTTGGATAGGCCTCACAGTCAGTATGGAATTAATATTAATATATGGCAAACAGATGATATGGATTATCCAATATATCTGACAAACCCTGAAACAAAAGAGACTACTGAAATAAAACAAAATATAGGTGATGCATTCATTTATAAAGCATGTGAAGTACCTCACTATAGAAAAGAACTAACTACAGGAAACGGTATACAGTTTATGGTGTTTGGTGTTGAAAAGGGAACAGACTATGAAGTCTTTGCTAACGATAATATGGCTGATAATCAAGAGTGGCAAGGATTAATAGGCAACAAGGCAGTTGATGACTTAATTGAGAGGCAGAAAATTATATGAAACACATGATCAAATGGCTAAAGATTACAGCAGGAATTAATTTGTATCTGTCTGTAATAATGACGTTAGTATTTTTGACATTATTATTTGCAATAGTAACAGATTATAATTTAACTAACGCAGATGAGTATATACGATTCATACTCCAACAAGAACTAAAAAATGCTGAGCAAAGTAACTAACAGTTTAAAATGGTATGCTGGTGCAATAGCATACGGTCATTTGTTATTACTAATAGCATTATTTCCCATGTACTTTTTTGTTTTATTTTTATTAGTTGTGCCTTCGTTGTGGTTATTCATAGCATATTATATGGTGTACAATTATGCACAACGTGAAGGCATAGACTGGCCTTATACACCTATACAGTTATTTGATGTTGGTGGTTATGATCCACATGTTAGACCTTTTATAATAGTAAACGATTATGAACCAGACTACATTTTTGCAGATTATGACCCACGTTACTAAGTACACAAACAGTTTAAAAAACTATGCTATGGCTGTCGTAGGCTTTCATATAGTAGCATTAGGCTGGTTATTTCCACACGTTCTAATGTTTATTGTTGTTCCTCCAGCAATTTTTTATCTGTTATTTTTATACTGCGAAGTAATGTACGAAATTGAAGTTGGCTACAGACAAAAACTCTTAATGAAAATACAAGAAGCAG
>Ga0181604_10001288_pt1 | contig 22356 bp, 20 predicted proteins | sample 041ome_12_FD_148663 | JGI IMG/M metagenome (GOLD analysis project Ga0181604, IMG submission 148663) | Coastal salt marsh microbial communities from the Groves Creek Marsh, Skidaway Island, Georgia - 041410US metaG (spades assembly) | ecosystem: Environmental > Aquatic > Marine > Intertidal zone...
AAAAACATCATAATGTTAAATTCTCCGCAAATGCATTAATAAGTGCTGCAGAATTGTCCTCCAAGTTTATTAATGATAAGAGATTACCCGATAAAGCTATTGACGTCATTGATGAAGCAGGTGCTGCACAAAAAGTACTTCCAAAAAATAAACAAAAGAAATTAATTGGTACTAAAGAGATTGAGGATGTTGTATCCAAAATTACTCGTATTCCTCCACAAAATATTAATAAGGATGACAGGAATGCTTTAAGAACATTAGATAGAGATTTAAAAGCTGTTATTTTTGGCCAAGATAAAGCAATTGACTCACTGGCTACTGCTATAAAAATGGCTAGAAGTGGTTTGGGCTCTGACAATAAGCCTATAGGTAGTTTCTTGTTTAGCGGCCCAACAGGTGTTGGTAAAACTGAGGTCGCAAGACAACTTGCTTATACGCTAGGAATAGAGTTGGTTAGAATTGATATGAGTGAATATATGGAAAGGCATTCCGTCTCAAAATTAATTGGGGCGCCACCAGGGTATGTTGGATTTGATCAAGGTGGAATATTAACTGAGAGTATCAATAAAAATCCTCATTCAGTGCTACTGCTCGATGAAATCGAGAAAGCTCATCCGGATGTTTTTAATATCTTATTACAAGTAATGGACAATGGCAGCTTAACTGACAGCAATGGCAGAAAAACAGATTTCCGAAATGTCACATTAATCATGACCACAAATGCAGGAGCTGAAACGCTTTCAAAAACTACATTCGGTTTCACTGATAATAAGCAAGTTGGTGATGAGCAAATTGAAATTAAAAAAATATTTTCACCAGAATTTAGAAATAGATTAGATGCTACTGTTTCCTTTGCACCTTTGAGTAATGACATAATTTTGAGAGTTGTTGAGAAATTCTTAATTCAATTAGAAAACCAGTTACACGATAAAAAAGTTGATGCAACGTTCACTGATAAATTAAAAAATTATCTTGCTAAAGAAGGCTTCGACCCGCAAATGGGGGCAAGACCTATGGCAAGATTAATCCAAGATACCATTAGGAAGGCGCTAGCAGATGAGTTACTTTTTGGTAAGCTTATTAATGGTGGCGAGGTAGAAATTGATATCGATGATAAAGATCTTATACTTTTAAATTTTATTAATAAAGAAGAGGTTTCGGTTTAATCTTAAATTAGGGTTTTACCATTATCTTTTTGAATAAATCTAAGTTAATACAATAAGACAACCAAGCTTTGGTCTTGTTATAATTTAAATCCTGAAATGCTTCTAAATCGACATTACTAAATTGCCGAATAAACGGAAAAATTGCAATGTCTGCATAAGTGACATCATTACTAATTAAAAATTCATAATTTGATAATTGTTTCTCCAAAATATCAAAAAAAAATAAACAATCAGCTCTCCAGTTTTTCTTTGTTTTTTCTGGATATCTAATATGATATTTGTAATGATCTAACGCGTTTTTAAATTCATTGTCGTTTTTTTTGATCAAAGTATTAGCAAAATCTATTTCACTGTTGGTTAATTTATGAAAAGTTGATTTTTTATTTTGATTGAAAGCCCAAGATATTATTTCTAAACTTTCCTCTATTACCTCGTTTTTTGTAACTAAAACGGGTACTGTAGCTTTAGGGCTAATTTTTAGAAGCTCAGCAGGTTTGTCTTTCAATGATATTTCAAAAATATCAAAATCTATATTTTCATTAACAAGTATCATCCTCGCTCGCATTGCATAAGGGCAACGTCGATAGGAATACATTAAAGGCTTTTTAAGATTATCTTTGGGAAGTGCTTTCAAGTAATTCATGAATTAAAGTACTACCACGATAAATAAATCCTGAATAAATTTGAATTAAATCTGCGCCATGATCAAATTTTTCTTTTGCATCAGCTGCAGTCATTATTCCTCCAACACCAATAATTGGTATCTTGTTTCTTAACTTTGCATACAATCTTTTTTGCGTGCCTAATGATTTATTTTTTAGTGGCCCACCTGATAGGCCTCCCTCTTCATTCATAAATTTAGAATTTAACCCATCTCTCGAAATTGTAGTATTGGTAGCAATTACGCCATCAACATTATTTGCTAGTAAAACTTCACAAATATTATCGATCTCTTCATTTGAACAATCTGGTGATATCTTAACAACAAAGGGAACATATTTAGAATGGAGTTTTGTAAGTTTTGATTGCTCACTTTTAATCTGGCTAATTAAAATTACGAAATTATCTTTATTTTGTAGTTCACGTAAATTCTTAGTGTTCGGAGAGGAGATATTTATAGTGATGTAACTTGCAAATTTGTACGCTTTTCTAAAACATATCAAGTAATCTTGAATAGCTTCTTCAGTGGGAGTATCAAAATTTTTTCCAATATTAATCCCTAGCACACCTTGGTATTTAGAGTTTTTTATATTAATTAATGCTTGATCAATACCAACATTATTAAATCCGAATCTATTAATTATTGCTTTTTCATTAATTAATCGAAAAATTCTTGGCTTTCTATTTCCTGGTTGTGGCCTTGGTGTAAGAGTTCCAACTTCAATAAAACCAAAACCTAATTTATCAAAGATATTTATGTATTCTGCATTCTTATCTAGCCCTGCAGCAACACCGATAGGATTTTTGAAAGTTATATTAAATACTTTCTTATTACCTTCTTTATATTTTGGTCTGAAAAAATCTAAAATACTAATAAAGTTAAGAATTTTTAGAAATTTAAAAACAAGGTTATGGGCTAATTCAGGCTCAAGTATAAAAAGAAATTTTCTGATAATTTTGTAGATCATCTATATGGAGACCCAATTTGTAACATTGTCTTGTTCTATAATATTAATTCCTATTGAATTATTTTTTAAAACCTTTCTCCATGAGTTTTTGACCAAATCAAATGTATTATTTTCCTTACTTAAATGTGAGGCACCTAACCATAATAAATTGTTAGTATCAATCAAATCTAGAATTTTTGCTGACTCGGTATTGCTCAGATGTCCATATTTACCAGATATTCTATCTTTTAAGCTTTTTGGATATTTTGATTTAGCAAGAAGATTATCGTCATGATTACTCTCTAAAATTAGGGCATCTACATTTTTAATTTGATCAATTAGCATTTGATTACCAAAACCAAGATCAGATATTATTGCGATTTTTTTATCATTGTATTCGAATTTAAATTGCACAGGTTCTCTTGCATCATGAGGGACTGGAATGGGTGTTATCTTTATATTTCCAATTTTAAAAATCTCTAAAAAATTAATAAAAATAAATTTATTTACTTTATTTTTATTAATTTTTTTTTGGCACATTTTGTAAGTACCGTGGGTTAAATAAATGGGTAAATTATATTTGCTAGCAATTGAAAAAATACTCTTGCTGTGGTCATCGTGCTCATGAGTGAGAAGCATTGCTGTAATTGATAGCGGATCAATCTTAAGTTGTAGTAATCTTTTTTGAAACTCAGAAATATTGAAGCCACAATCAATCACTAGAACTTGTTCGTCATGCGCCAAAATATATGAGTTACCCAAACTGCCACTACCTAAAGAGCAAAACTTCATTTATTTTAAGTGCTCGTGAAGAATTTTCAAAATTTTTCTAGCCTCATTTGTATTATTTTTTTTGCCACTTGGAAAATCAAGATAAACAATCGTTATATTATCATCGGTTGGTTTAATTCTAATTCTGTAACGTTTTTCATTATCAGGAAGCGACTTTACCTCCTCCTCACTTCCCCAACTTGGCCAAAGGCTTGTTAGCCATGTTTCTTCCCCATCATTATCTTTAGAAGTTATATTTTCAAATTCATCTTCATTAAAATCTTCGTCTAAAGGTCTGATCTTAGGAGTCTCAATTCCAGTAAAACTTTCCTCTCCTTCTTTTAAAATCTCCTCTTCTTCATAAATATTATCTTCTGAATTATTTTCCTCTTTTTTGTTTTCTTCTTTTTTGTCGTCATCCCAAAAAATTAAACTATCTATAATACTTTCTTCTTTATTATCATCTTGATTGGATGGTAATTCTACTTCGCTGAATCTTACAAAATAAATTCCTTCACTTCTATTTTTATCTTCAGTTAAAAATCCAATAATATCTAAAGCTAGCCCCAATCTTCTCCATGATCTATCATAAGGATCAAACATTTTTATGTAGGATTCGGTCTTATTATTAATCCATTCGGACTTCACTAAAACCTCAGGATTATTAACTTTCTTTTCAGCATCAAAATCTGTCGCACCAAGTTTAATCATCATCCTTGTAAGCAATTCAGAATCAATCTCATAATCATCAATTTTTCTTGATTCTGAAATATCTAGTTGCTTTGAATCAGGTGAGTCATCAGACTTATATTCTTCAATCTTATATATGGTTGATGGGTTATAATCTGATTCTCTTGTTTCTAAAATTCTAGAATGTTGGTCTGCTGCGGCCTCAGCAGATCTTTGTGAAATATAAATCTCAGTAGTATTTCCTTCACCAAATTCAACACGGGTACGAAATTTTCTTTTATCCGCAAAGCCGGAGAGGCTATCTAACCATTTATCAAAAGTCGATAAAGCTCCTGCATTAGAATCTAATTTGAGGTCATCAGTGTCCATCCATTCAGTTTCGATAATGCCCGTTCTTTTGTTGGCAACTAGTACTCGAAAACCTAATTCTTCCCAGAAATCTTTTACATGAGGCCAAATAATATCAGGATCTTTTTCAACCACTAACCATCTTAAATTACCTGATTTCACTATTTTTAAACCATCGGGATTGCTAATTATTTTTTTCTGATTGTTACTATTAGCTGACGTTGACAATGCCTCTTCACGATTTAAATATTCTTTATAAGATTTAGCTTCCCCAGGGACAGAATAACTTTCACTTTGTTCTAATTCAGTCAAATCTGGAGGAACTTCAAGACGCTTGGCTTTTGAAGAGCTAACATAATCCGGTGCTGTGATATCTTCAAATATCTCTTCGGTAGTGCTGCATGACATTAAAAGAGTTATTAAAAGTAAATAAAATATTTGTTTCATTTAATTGTGCTTAATAACTTTGCTAATTTCTCTTGATGTGTTTTATCTAATTCAACCATTGGTAATCGAAGTTTTCCATTAATCATGCCTAAATATGACAAAGCCCATTTTACTGGGATAGGGTTTGGCTCAATAAACATCATTTCATGTAATGCTTGTAATTTTTGATTTAAAGTTTCCGCCTCACTATGATTATTTTTCTGAATTTCAACACATATTTGGTGCATTTGTTTAGGCACTAAATTAGCTGTTACTGAAATTACAGCATTGCCACCTTTTTTTAAGTAATCAACAAAACTTAAATCATCCCCGCTGATTAAAGCAAATTCCTTTTCAACACCATTTTTAATGGTATCTATCCTGTTTAAATCCCCAGTAGCATCTTTAACGCCAACAATATTTTTAAGATGGCTCAATTGAATAATAGTTTCATTGGCCAAATCACACCCTGTTCTAGAAGGAACATTGTAAAGGATTTGCCGAATATCAACGGCATCATTAATCGCCTTGTAATGCTCATAGAGGCCTTTTTGATTTGGTTTATTGTAATAAGGGGTAACAAGTAAGCAAGCATCAGCACCAATTTTTTTTGCTTGTTCAGTTAAAAAAATTGCTTCTTTGGTAGAATTGGCACCTGTTCCTGCAATGACAGGTATTTTTCCATCAACAAAGTTTACCGCTTCTTGTATTAAGGTTACATGCTCATCAAAATCAATAGTAGGGGCCTCGCCAGTAGTTCCAATAACAACCACACCGTCTGAATTATTATTGATATGAAACTCTAATAATTTTAAATAGCTAGCAAAATCAATCGAACCATCTGGGTTCATTGGCGTCACAAGTGCAACAATACTTCCATGAAACATAATAATCCTTGGAGAACTCTAGGGCTTTAATTTTATATAATTAAAAACTATATTAAAATAATATAATATTCTTTTTATTTATATAATAAAATTGTTATATTACGCGTAATTTTACAACATATTAAGGTAGATAAGGCCTTAAATACTCTATAATTTTAGATAATGTCGAATAGCTATATTTTAATAATTATTAGTACAGTGTTAGTGAATAATATTGTGCTGACAAAAATTCTTGGCTTATGTCCTTTTATGGGTGTATCAAAAAAGCTTGAGACATCAATTAGTATGTCAGCAGCAACGGCTTTTGTCTTAACCATAGGTTCGATGACCAGTTGGGCTATCAATCATTATCTTCTTGAGCCAAATGATCTTATTTATCTTAGAACAATCACTTTTATTGTTGTTATTGCTGCTGTGGTGCAATTTACAGAGATGTTAATGGAAAAGAATTTTCCACTTCTTTACAAGATGCTCGGGATCTTTCTTCCTCTGATTACAACAAATTGTGCCGTATTAGGTATACCTCTTTTAAACGCCCAAGCAAGTCATACGTTAATTGAGTCCGCAATTTTTGGCTTTGGAGGGGCTATAGGATTTTCTTTTGTGCTAATTCTCTTTGCATCACTTCGAGAGAGACTTGATGGCGCTGATGTACCAAGGCCTTTTCAAGGCTCTGCAATCGCCATGACTACAGCAGCACTCATGAGTCTTGCTTTTATGGGTTTTGTGGGGCTTGATCGCTAATGATCACTTCCGTATTGGTTGTTATTTTCTTGGCTGTCATTATCGGGATTGTTTTAGGTATCTCGGCAATAAAGTTTAAGGTTGAGGGTGATCCTATTATTGAAAAGATTGATTCCATCTTGCCACAAACTCAATGTGGGCAATGTGGTTTTCCCGGTTGCAAACCCTACGCTACTGCAATTGCAAATGGTGAAGCTGATATTAACCAATGTCCTCCAGGGGGGGATGAAGGTATCCATAAATTAGCAGATTTGCTGGGTGTCGAATATAAACCACTCAATGCTGAACATGGTGAACCAAAACCAAAATCCGTTGCCATTATTGATGAGAAAACCTGTATAGGCTGTACATTATGTATTCAAGCCTGTCCTGTGGATGCAATTCTGGGCTCAGCAAAACACATGCATACCATCATTGAAAAAGAATGCACAGGTTGTGAACTTTGCTTGCCCCCATGTCCTGTCGATTGCATTGATATGGTAGCCATTGAAGAAAATGCCGAAAATTGGAAATGGAAATACCCTGTCTATAAAATCGACAAAGTTTCCGAAAGGCCTACCTCTTGAAATTATTTGACAAGGTATTTAAATTTAATGGTGGAATTCGTGCAGAAACTAAAAAAAATATTTCTACTGCGCAGCCAATAAGAAAAATTCCTCTGCCAAAGAAAATTGTTCTTCCATTAAGACAACATATTGGTAAATTAGCAAAATTAAAAGTTGACATCGGCGACGAAGTTCTTAAGGGGCAGCTAATTGCTGAAGCTGATGGCAACGTCTCAGCAGCAATTCACGCATCAACCTCAGGAAAAATTACTGCGATTGAAAAACGCCTGATACCGCATCCTTCAGGCTTACCTGATTTTTGTATTGAAATTAGTCCAGATGGTAAAGATCAGTGGATTGAAAAAAAAGCTATCCCATGGAAAAAAATTGGCTTAGATAAAGTTAACGAATTACTTCTCGAATCAGGCATTGTTGGATTGGGTGGTGCTGCCTTCCCAACGCATTTAAAACTTAATAATAGTCAAAAAGCAGGAGCTCTAAATACTTTAATCGTTAATGCAGCTGAATGTGAGCCCTATATTACCTGTGATGACATGTTAATGCGTGAAAAAACCCATGAGCTGATTCAAGGCATAAAACTTGTGCATGAAATTTTAAATGTCAAAGAAAGTGTAATAGGAATTGAAGACAATAAAACTGATGCCATTAATTTTATTCAACATGCAATCAAAAAAGAAAAAAATATTTCGCTGCAAATTGTGCCTACAATTTATCCAAGTGGAGATGCTAAACGACTTATCTACCTATTAAAGGGCATAAAGATCCCAAAAGGCCGCAGATCGAGCGACTACGGTATACAAATGTTTAATGTTGCCACAATTTTAGCAATCTATAGATTTATTGAATTTGGTGAACCCTCAATATCAAGAATCGTCACCATCACTGGCAACTTAAAGTCGCCAAGGAATTATGAGCTCTTATTTGGCACGCCGCTCATAGAAATTATTGATGATGCAGGTGGGCAAATCATTAAAAACGATACCTTTATCATGGGTGGGCCAATGATGGGTTTCAAGCTCCCCAGTATTGATGTCCCGGTAACTAAAGCAATGAATTGTATCATTAGCTCTGAACCTGCAATGATCGAGGAGAAAAAACCTGTATTACCTTGTATTCGTTGTGCTCGATGTGCGGAGGCTTGCCCCGTTGAATTACAACCACAAGAGCTTTTTTGGTTTAGCAAATCTAAGCAATTAGAAAAAGCTGAAGAATATAATCTTTTTGATTGCATTGAATGTGGTTGTTGCTCATATGTTTGCCCAAGCAATATACCTCTTGTTCAATACTATCGATTTGCTAAAAGTGAAATTATTGAAGAAAGACATGAATATGAACAAGCCAATATCGCTCGTGAGAGAAATGAGTTTCGATTACAAAGACTGGAACGTGAAAAACTGGAGCGTGCCGAGAGAAATGCATTACGCCGAGCACAATCTTCATCGGAGGAAAAAACAAAATTAATTGATGAAAAAAGAAAAGCTATTGCTGACGCCATGCAACGTATAGAAAAAGAAGACGATAAAAATGATTAATCTTCAATCTCCCTTTGTGCAAGGATCCACAAGCGTTTCAAATATAATGTTTATAGTTATGTTAGCCTTAATACCTGGGCTGATCATATACATGTACTTTTTTGGTATAGGTATCTTGCTTAATATCATCCTTGCTAGTATTACAGCCATTATTGCTGAATACTTCATCTTAAAAATTCGAAAGATACCGACTAAAGTTTTTCTCACCGATAACACAGCACTTGTTACCGCATGGCTACTTGCTCTTTCCATTCCATCGATAGCACCTTGGTGGATTACTGTCATTGGCACGCTGTTTGCTATTATTATTGCCAAACATTTTTATGGTGGCATTGGCTCCAATATTTTTAACCCCGCCATGATTGGTTATGCAATTTTATTAATCAGCTTTCCGGCCATTATGACAAAATGGCAAAATCCATCTTATCTTTATGATGCAAACATCGCCTTTTCTGTATTTATGCATGGCATTGATAATTATGATGGAATTGCATCGGCTACACCGCTTGACTATGTCAAGACTGAGTTATTACAAAACAAAAATATTTTACCCATATTGAATGAACCATTAGCAAGATTGACGCAAATGCAGTGGGTAGGTTTTGGTTTTCTTCTAGGCGGTATTTTTTTACTTTTCACAAAAATTATTACGTGGCACTTACCTGTTATCTATTTACTTACTCTATTTACCATTTCCTCTTTATTTCATCTTATTGATCCAAGTCAGTTTGCCCCATTTCAATTTCACCTATTGAATGGTGGAACCATGTTGGCAGCTTTTTTCATTATCACGGATCCTGTAAGTGGTCCGACCACGCCGAAAGGAAAAATATTTTTTGCCTTCTTGATAGCATTACTTGTCTACCTAATCAGAGTTTTTGGTGGTTACCCTGAAGGCATTGCATTTGCTGTTATTTTTGCAAACATTTGTGTGCCACTCATTGATAACCTCACACAGCCGAAAGTTTTTGGTCATGACTAAGTTTACTTATAACCAAAAAATAATCTTCCAAACGGTTTCTATCATGGTTTTGTTTGGTCTTATCTTTTCTGCCTTTTTAGGTTTTTTTTTCGAGACCACCAGCCCTATTATTGAAAAAAGTGAAGCAGAAGCGAAACGAAGATTATTGCTCGAACTCATTTCAAACGAAATATATGACAACGATATTGAAAAAGATTTTCTTATCATTGAGCCGAATAACTTATTAAAAAATAAGAAACCAACAGCGCTTTACCTTGTTAAATACAATGATAAAAATAAAGTTGCCATTATTGAGACGCGTGCACCTGATGGTTATTCAGGTGATATTTTTCTCTTGGTCGCAATCAATGAAAAAGCGGAAATTTTAAATGCACGTGTTATTAAGCATCAAGAAACGCCAGGTTTAGGGGATTATATTGATAAAGAAAAAACAAATTGGATTGATATTTTTCAATTACAATCTTTCACCAAAACAAACGAAAAGAAATGGGCCGTAATTAAAGATCAAGGTGAGTTTGATTATGTGTCAGGTGCTACAATTACACCGAGGGCTGTTATTAACGCAGTTAAAAATGCACTTAAGTATTTCGAAGAAAATAAAATAAAGTTAGGTTTTACGGATGTTTAAACAAGCAATGTTGGATGGTTTATGGAAACAAAACCCAGGCGTAATTCAGCTCTTGGGTTTGTGTCCAACTTTGGCTGTCACAACAACGGTAGTGAACGGCGTCAGTCTTGGTCTAGCCACTGTCTTTGTGATGATTTTTTCTAATGCCTCAATCGCTCCTATTAGGCAGTTCGTACCAAGTGAAATTCGCGTGCCTATTTTTATTCTTGTCATTGCCGCTTTAGTTACCATCATTGATTTAACTATTCATGCTTATGCCGAACCACTTTATAAAACACTTGGTATTTTTATTCCATTAATAGTGACCAATTGTATTGTTCTGGCTCGGGTGGAATCGTTTGCTTCCAAAAATCCATTATTGCCGTCAATTTATGATGGCTTATTTATGGGTCTTGGACTGTGTATAGTGCTAGCAATCCTTGGCGGGATGCGAGAATTTTTGGGCAAAGGAACTTTATTTTCAGGTTTACATTTAATTTTTGGTGACGGGTATCGTGATTTTAATCTTCAGTTTTTCAGTGCAGATAACGGTTTTTTATTGGCCGTATTGCCTCCGGGTGCTTTCTTAGGTTTAGCATTGTTAATTGCCATTACCAATTGGATTGACCAAAAAAAATCAGCATCATGAATTATGCTAAAAGAGAAAAAATTTTTTCTCTGCTAAAAAAAAATATTCCAAATGCAAAAACCGAACTTATTTACCAGTCACCATTTCAGCTTTTAATTGCAGTCATATTATCTGCACAAGCCACCGACATTTCGGTTAATAAAGCAACAAAAAAATTATATCAACGGGCTGGTAATGCTGCTCAATTAAGTCGTTTAACATTAAATGAAATTGAAAACTTGATTAAAACGATTGGGCTTTATAAAACCAAAGCAAAAAATATTCTTAACACCAGTCAAATTATTCATATGGAATATGGTGGCGAGGTACCTAATAATCGAAAAGTACTGGAAAGTCTTCCGGGTGTCGGCAGAAAAACGGCAAACGTCATATTAAATACTATTTTTCATGAACCTGTCATTGCCGTTGATACACACATATATCGACTTGCAAATAGGATTAATTTAGCGCATGGTAAAACCCCACTGGAGGTCGAGAAGAAATTAACCAAACTCACACCAAACCAATTTTTAACCGATGCGCATCATTTGCTCATTTTGCATGGACGCTATGTGTGTAAGGCACAGAAGCCTTTGTGCGGTGACTGTATAATTAATGAATTGTGTGAATATAAAGGGAAACTCTAGAACAATTCTTCCATTCTAGCGGGGAGTAAGGCAATAATTTTTTCTTTTTCAGCATTGCTCATATCAAACCAATCGGTAATTTCTTGTGAAGTTCTAAAGCAACCCTGGCAAACTTCTTCATCATTGTACTGGCACACGCCAACACACGGCGATTCAACGGTGGATTGATTTTTCATATCATCCATTAACTTAACGCACCATGACAATGTTTATATTTTTTGCCGCTTCCACACGGGCAAGGCTCATTACGACCAACTTTGGCCTGATTAGCTGTATTAGCTTTTTCTGATTTTTCACGATTTGATTTTGCTGCATCAAGTTTCGATTGATTTTGTGCATCGATTCTTTTTGCCTCTTTCTCATCTTTTACTACCACCAACATGAGTACCCGAGTAATCTCAAATTTAATCGTCTCGAGCAATTGTTCAAATAAAGCAAAAGCTTCCTTCTTAAATTCTTGTTTCGGATCTTTTTGACCATAAGCTCTGAGTCCAATACCCTGCCTTAAATGATCAAGCGAGGATAGATGTGAGCGCCAATGATGGTCAAATATTTGCAACATGACGGACCGCTCAAAATGGTGAAGCGCCTCTTTTCCAGCGACTTTTTCTTTTTCACGGTAATTTTTTAATGCATTCACTTGCACTTGCTTAACAATATCCTCAATGGGTAGATTTGGATCTTTTTTTAACCAAGCATTAATCTTTGCATCCAGACCATAATCTGCAAGTAATCTTTTTTCTAACGCTGGAACATCCCACATCTCCTCAACACTTTCAGCTGGCATGTATTCATACACCGTTTGTTCCAAAACATCATTGATAATTCTATCAACCGTCTCCACTAAATCTGGGCTATCTAAAATATCATTTCGTTGTTCATAAATAACGCTTCTTTGTTGATTAGGGACATCATCAAATTCTAAAAGCTGCTTACGAATATCAAAATTACGCCCCTCTACTTTGCGCTGCGCACCCTCAATGGAGCGATTTACCCAGGTATGCTCAATAGGTTCCCCTTTTGGCATATCTAATTTATCCATAATGGTTGCGACTCGATCAGAGCCAAAAATTCTCAACAGAGGATCTTCTAAAGATAAATAAAATGAGCTAGAACCTGGGTCACCTTGACGACCTGAGCGACCTCGTAATTGATTGTCGATACGTCTTGATTCGTGACGCTCGGTGCCAATGATATGCAATCCACCCGCACTAATTACTTGTTGATGACGAGTCTGCCAAGCTTTCTTCAATTCATCAATTTGTTTTTTACGTTTTGCTGTATCAATTTTTTTAGCCTCTAAAGCCTCTATCTCAGGCTCTATATTGCCACCCAACACAATATCGGTGCCACGACCGGCCATGTTCGTTGCGATCGTGATCATACCCGGCTGTCCTGCCTGCACAATAATATTTGCCTCTTTTTCATGTTGTTTGGCATTTAAGACTTGATGTTTGAGTTTGGCTTTAGTTAATCGCTTCGATATGAACTCTGAATTTTCAATCGATGTTGTTCCTACCAGCACGGGCTGCTGCCTTTTATGACAATCAAGAATATCAGTTAAAACTGCTTCGTACCGCTCTTCTGAGGTTCGATAGATTTTATCGATGTTATCTTTCCGTATGGTTGTTTTGTGCGGTGGAATGATAATTGTCTCGAGGCCATAAATTTGATTAAATTCTTCGGCCTCGGTATCGGCGGTCCCTGTCATACCGGATAATTTGGCATACATACGGAAATAATTCTGAAACGTGATCCCTGCCATGGTTTGATTTTCTTTTTGAATTGTCACGCCCTCTTTCGCCTCAACCGCTTGATGCAAGCCATCAGACCATCTTCGGCCAGGCATCATGCGTCCGGTAAATTCATCAACAATAGTAATTGCGCCATCTTTAACGACATAATCTTTATCTTTTATAAAGAGATAATGGGCTTTAAGCGAAGAATTAACGTAATGCAATAAACTAATATTGGAGGGATCATACAAATTTGAATCTTTTTCTAATAAACCAAACTCAGCGAGAATTTGTTCGGTTTTTTCATGCCCTTTTTCCGACAGGATAGCCTGATGTGCTTTTTCATCAATCCAAAAATCGCCTTCCCCATCTTGTTTTTCTTGTTTCGTTAATTTTGGGACGATTTTATTTACTTGTGTGTAAAGATCAATGTTTTGTTCGGACGGTCCAGAGATAATAAGAGGTGTTCTTGCTTCATCAATTAAAATTGAATCCACTTCATCCACAACTGCAAAATTTAAGGGTCTTTGCACACGATCCTCTGCTGCATAGACCATGTTGTCTCTTAAATAATCAAAACCAAATTCATTGTTGGTACCATAGGTAACATCTGCCTGATAGGCTTTTTGTTTTTGATCGCCAGGCATTCTAGATAAATTAATACCCACGGTAAGTCCTAAGTATTCATATATTTTACCCATCCACTCAGCATCGCGTTTTGCCAAATAGTCATTGACCGTCACAACATGTGTGCCTTTACTGGCTAAGGCATTAAGATAAATCGCTAAGGTAGCAACCAAGGTCTTACCCTCACCAGTCCGCATCTCGGAAATTTTTCCTTCGTGCAGCGCCATACCACCCATCAATTGCTCATCATAATGTCGCAAACCAATAGTGCGCACACTGGCTTCACGCACCAACGCAAAAGCTTCGACGAGAAAGTCATCCAAAGCGGCTCCCTCTTTAAAACGCTTTTTGAATTCTTCAGTTTTCTTTTTAAAATCAGTGTCTTTTAATTTTTGGATCGCTACTTCCGACGCATTAATCATGGCAACTTTTTTGCCATAATCTTTTAATAAACGCTCATTGCGACTTCCAAATAAGCCAGTGATGATTTTTTTTAGCATAATTATTTCTTCAAATATTGACGGGGGTCGAGTGAGCGACCTTTGTAGCGAATTTCATAATGCAGGTGGGGGCCCGTCGAACGGCCTGTATTTCCAACCAACGCAATGACATCTTCACGTTCAACAATGTCACCTTCATTGACTAATATTTTCGACGCATGTGCGTATCGCGTTTCCAATTGATCGCCATGATTTACCACAACAAAGTTTCCATAGTCAGGTGCTTTACCCACCTTAGTAACAATGCCACTTGCCGTAACTTTAATGGGTTCGCCCTGGGCAGCACTGAAATCCAAACCATTGTGAAAGGCGCGAATGCCTAAAATAGGATCATGTCGCCAACCGTAGCTGGAGGAACGATAGGGAACATTCACTGGAAACAACGTCGGTAGTGTGACTTTAAGGACTGATTGCTTCATCATGATGGCCTCCATTTTATTGTATTGCAACTCACGGGCTTCAACTTTTGCTAATAAATTATCAATGCCTTGGCGGATATCTTTTTCTTGCAAATCATCATTGATAAATGGGCCACCTGCCCCACCTAACTTGTCTTTCTTCTCCAGTTTAGGTAATTTTTCTTTTCCTACAATTTGTTTTTTCATCACTTGCTGAATACGCTCTGTTTGTTGGTCAATGTATTCTAGGCGTGTGTGCAGTTCACTAATCTGCTTAATAAACATGTCCAGTTCTTTTGGTGAGGCTTGAATTTCTAAATCAACATTCAACTGTTCTGTAGCCGTATTATTCTCAACAACAAACGCAAGTTTATTTTGTATGTATTGATTTGCGGCATAAAATGTTGCAGCAACAAAAATCACTAGAAAAAAAACAATAAGCTCTAGACTGAAACTCTTTGTTTTTTTTGTATTTTTTCCTAAAAAGTAAATTCGCATTTATTTAAGGTTAGATTAAAAAAATTAAGGTAGCATTATAGTATGGAACCTATTAAAAAGTTATTCCAAAACGATTTTTTTTCTAAAATACAGAAAAAAAAAGATGTTATTGATCGTTACGAAAAAAAATTAAAAAAAATCATTCCAGCCGAACAACAATCAGCATTTAAGGTTATCAATGTCATTGACCAAAGAGTTGTAGTCGAAGTTTCAAGTAATATGATGGCGCATCAATTCAAGCTGTTAAAACCGACATTGACGAAACAAAGTCATGACGATCAATGCCCCATAGGGGATCTTAAAATTAAGGTTAACCCGAATAAAAATCAGCAGTTAGGTCAACCATCAAAAAAATTTAATCTCGGACGCCCTCAATTAAAAAAACTCAAGCAACAATTAGATTCATCACCGCTCAAACAGAAACTAACAAATATTCTAAAAAATGATTGAAATTATTCTGTATCTAATTTCAGGGATATTTATTGGTTCAATGGCCGGTCTTTTTGGCATTGGAGGTGGTCTATTGATTGTGCCAGTCGTTACATATTCGTTGGTTTATTTTCATCATGTCAGTTTTGATATTGCTTTGTTATCCGGGGTATCCACTTCATTGGCATCAATTATTTTTAGCGGAATTGTTGCCTCAATTACTCATATCAAGAATAAAAATTTTGATATAGGCATCTTTAAGCGCTTTATGTGGGGTGTTTTATTTGGCTCGCTTGTGATTGGTTTTTTTCTTAAACAAGTTCCAACAGAAATTATTAAAACCTGTTTTATTTTTTATACTTTTCTTGCTGCCTACAAAATTATCAAGCAGCAAACGGGAGCCAGGCAAAAAAAATTTCCTGCCGAACTAATTTGTCAAAGCATCGGTGCTATTTTTGCAACCCTATCAGGGCTTATTGGTATTGGCGGCGGGACATTATTTGTACCTTATTTACTAAGTAAAAATATTATGCCAAAACTGGCAGTTGGTATTGCGAGTGTGTTAGGTTTAGTTATTGGTATCGGTTCATCTTGCACGATTTTTTTTGCCGCGGAGACTGCCGAAATGAATCACATGGTTGGCTATATTTACCTTCCTGCTATTGTATTTTTAACATTTCCCAGTTTACTTTTTGTCAAGCTATCTGCCACTTGGTTGTTATCTATACCCGATACTACAATCAAAAAAGCTTTCGCAGCCTTATTAGTAGTGATCGGTATTTTGATGTTAATCAATCCCTATTAATTAATCATTTTTTTTACGATTTTGGATTGAGACTTATGTGAAAAAAGGTATAATGTCGCATCTTTTTTTTTAAGTCTTATATAAGACTTAAAAAATAATAATCATCTTACGGAGGAATTATGTCAGTAACCTATCTCGCACTGGCCGCGGCAGTTATTGCTGTTTTATACGGTGCACTCATGTCCAAATGGATTTTTAGTTTACCCGATGGAAACGCAAAAATGAAAGGTATTGCAGCAGCAATCCAAAATGGTGCATCTGCATACTTAGCCAGACAATACAAATCAATTAGTATTGTTGGTGTTATCTTAGCGATTCTCATTGGCTACTTTATTGATATGAATACAGCCATTGGTTTTGTTATTGGTGCTGTGCTATCAGGTCTTTGTGGTTTTATCGGTATGAACGTATCGGTTCGCGCCAATGTAAGAACCGCACAAGCTGCAACAAAAGGTTTGCCGCAGGCATTTGATGTTGCTTTTAAAGGTGGTGCGATTACAGGTATGCTAGTTGTGGGTCTGGGTCTCTTAGGTGTTGCTGGCTTTTACTTATACCTTGGTGGAGAAACATTATCTTCAACTGCAGCACTAAATCCACTTATTGGTTTGGCTTTTGGTTCATCATTAATTTCTATTTTCGCTCGTTTGGGTGGTGGTATTTTTACTAAAGGCGCTGATGTTGGTGCTGACTTGGTTGGTAAAGTTGAGGCAGGTATTCCTGAAGATGATCCTAGAAATCCAGCCGTGATTGCAGATAACGTTGGTGATAACGTCGGTGACTGTGCAGGTATGGCAGCTGACTTGTTCGAAACTTATGCAGTAACCATCATTGCCACAATGGTTTTAGGTGCTTTAATGGTATCCGATGGCAATGGCATAATTTATCCATTAGCGCTCGGTGCAGTGTCAATCATTGCATCAGTTATTGGTTGTTTCTTTGTTAAAGCAAATAATAAAATGACTAACGTTATGCCAGCTTTATATCGTGGTCTAGCGATTGCAGGATTACTGTCAGCTATTGCTTTCTATTATGTAACACAACATTTATTCCCAAATGGTTTTGAGATTTATGGAAAAATAGTATCGGCGAATGCTCTTTTTGGTTCTGCCATCGTAGGTCTAGTTTTAACTGCATTACTCGTTTGGATTACAGAGTATTACACTGGTACCGAATATGCCCCTGTGCAACAGGTGGCTAAAGCATCTGAAAGCGGTCACGCGACAAACATCATTGCAGGTATTGGTATCTCAATGAAATCTACCGCGCTGCCTGTGCTTTCAGTATGTGCTGCGATTTACTTTTCTTATGACTTGGCAGGACTTTATGGTGTTGCCATAGCCGCCACTTCAATGCTTAGTATGGCAGGGATTATCGTTGCGCTAGATGCATATGGTCCTATCACTGATAACGCTGGTGGTATTGCTGAAATGGCAGGAATGCCTCAGAAAGTTCGTGATATTACCGATCCTCTTGATGCTGTTGGTAATACAACTAAAGCTGTGACTAAGGGTTATGCAATTGGTTCTGCTGGGTTAGCTGCGCTCGTTTTATTTGCTGACTATACCCATAAGCTTGAAGAACATTTAGGTGAAATTACACGTTTTGATCTTAGCGAGCCAATGGTAATTATTGGTTTGTTTATTGGTGGCCTCATTCCCTTCTTATTTGCAGCAATGGCAATGGAGGCGGTTGGTCGTGCTGCTGCTTCCGTGGTTGAAGAGGTACGTCGCCAATTTAAAACGATTAAAGGTATTATGACCGGTAAAGCGCAACCAGATTATGCTAAGGCAGTCGATTTATTAACTGCTGCTGCAATTAAAGAAATGATTATTCCATCAATGATCCCTGTCGTAGTGCCTATTTTAGTTGGTTTCTACTTGGGACCTCAGGCACTTGGAGGTTTACTCATGGGTACGATTATTACGGGTCTGTTTGTTGCGATCTCAATGTGTACCGGTGGTGGCGCATGGGATAATGCTAAGAAACACATCGAAGATGGTAACCACGGTGGTAAAGGTTCAGAAGCTCATAAAGCTTCTGTGACTGGTGATACTGTCGGTGACCCATACAAAGATACAGCGGGTCCAGCAATTAACCCTCTGATTAAGATTATTAACATTGTTGCACTGCTGATTGTGCCGATTTTATAATCTGATCCTCCATCTAAAAAACCTGTCTTTTTAAGACAGGTTTTTTTATGTCCAAAACTTGTGAAATGCCTGTTTTTTAAGCATAATCCTAAGGACGCTAATATTTTTGGGGCTAATGAGCAAGTTAAATTTAAGTATCGTTTTCATGTTGTGTTTTTTTAGTAGTTCGCTGCTGGCGGGAGGCACGAATGCCGGTGAAATCCTCGAGCGAGAAAAAAGGCTCAGACAGCAACAAAACCTGCCCAAAGAAATACCCAAAGCGAAATCCCAAGACGAAGTTAAAACCTCAGCCCCTGAAGTTATTCAAACGCTGTTTGTTAAAGGTTACACCTTTTCAGGTAACACCATCTACAGCCAAGAGGTTTTATCAGCCTTAGTCACCGATTATCAAAATAAAGAGATTAAGATCTCAGACCTACAAACGGTGCTCGATATCATCACCAATCATTACCGTAATGACGGCTACATGATTGCGATGGCCACCCTGCCAGAACAAAACTTAAGCGAGGGTATCATCCAAATCCATATCCTCGAGGGCAAGATTGACCCTAATAACCCCGTTAAAATTCAGGGCACAAACCTTCGTATGGATGAAGATTACATTAAGGAATACTTTAGTAATGATGAGGAAGATTTCATCCTTAATGATAAGAAACTCACCCGTAACCTCTTAAACTTCATGGATAACCCTGGCATGACCGCTAATGTCGAGCTTGCTGCAGGGGAGAGCCCGGATACCACGCAAGTGGTGGTGGTCGCAGAAGAAGGGCCACTCGTCACCGGCAGTCTTGCCGCTGATAACTTTGGGGATAAGAATACGGCAGAATACCGTACCACTGCATTTTTAAATATTAATGATCCTTGGAATTTTGGTGATCAGTTCACCATGGGTTACATTCGTGGCACCAATAATCAATTTGATCTCTACATTGCCACCTATGACTTCCCTATCGGCAAAGAAGGGCTTCGTGCCAACTTAAGTTACTCCAACTTGGATTACGATATTGCTGCCAAATCAAATCCCGGCAGCGGTGGTGAAGCAGAAAACTTTGATGTTGATTTTAGGTACCCCCTGATACGTGATGAGCTGACCACGCTGACGATCAATACGGGTTTAAGTTACCAAGATTATCAGGATAAATCGAACAATCGAACCACAACCGATAATGAAATTTTAGCCATCAAGCCTGGCATCACCTTGCAGAACACCGATAACTTGATGGGCGGTGGCTTTACCTATGCCAATATCACCCACACATATGGGGATCTAGATATTAATCTTGCGATTCCAAAAGCAAGAGATCAACGTTCAACCGGTGCACACACCTATGGCACCTATAACAAAACCAGCTTGAGCGTATTTAGGTTACAAAGCCTGTTTGATAACACCAATTTAACACTGAACTACAACCAACAGTTTGCTTTTGATAACCTCGATGGCGGGGAGAAATTTAGCTTAGGGGGTCCCGCTGGGGTGCGTGCTTACCCTGGAGGCGAAGGTTCCGGTGATGAGGGGCACGTGTTGCAAGTGGATATCAAACATAACCTATTTGAGCAAAGTATGATTGGTGCTATTAAAGCCTCTGTCTTTTATGATTATGGTCATATTAAAAATTGGCATAAGTCTCCCACAGGCCCACTTTATGGCATCAATAAGAAATATGATTTACAGGGCTGGGGGTTAGGATTAGAGGCATCTGAGCCAGGAGTTTATCAGGTCTCAGCACTATGGGCAGATAAGATTGGATCGAACGATGGCTCATCGAATGGACAAGATTCGGATGGCACCGATAAGAGCAGTCGATTCTGGGTACAGGGGACGTTTTATTTTTAATAACTTTTAAGGTTAATAAACCACTTTTAATTTTATGGCCATGAAAAAACTAAAATTCATATTTAAAATAATGCTGCTAACAGTTCTGATAGCAACTGCTAAAAGTCTTTATGCGATTGATGCGGATGTTAAAACCGACCTGCTAGCACGCTATCCGAACATGAATACCCTATCAGATGCTCAACTCCAAAAAGTTGTCGATCTTCTCAATCGTTTCCCAGGGCTTAAGAACCTTAATCAAAAAGACATCGATTCCATTAAAGAGCGCATTGAAGAAAGGCGTCTGAGCGGTAATCAGGTATTAGGCTCAGGGCAAGTCATTAAAAAACTCATTGAAGTCAATCCAGACTTATTGGCTAACATTGACCCTGATCGTTTTAGGATGCGTTTAAGTAGAAGTGCCAATGGCAGCCTATCGATTAAAGAAGACCTCACCGCACAATTTGAAAACATGTCCAAAGATGAAATGAAGGAACGATGGTCACAAATGCCCATCATGGACAAAATTGATGTGCTCAAAGCATTCCGTGAGAAGGTTCAAGAAATTAGAGCAGATGGTGACTGGGAGACAAACCGAGAGTTATTAGTTAATTACGTTTATGAAAATAAATTAACACCTGATGAACAAAAACGATATGAAGAAAAATATTATCCGAAACCAAACGAAGGTGAAATTTTAAAAGATCTTACAGGTGATGATGGAAAAAGAGAGCAAAATTGGACGATGTTTTGGATGTTACCCCCTGAGACGCGGCGTGAAGTCTATAGAAGTTGGGGTCCTGGAGATGCGCATTTTGATGATTTTGCCAACCCCGACAGTCATAAAGATCGAGATACAAGTGATAAATATGATGGGTTTGATAACCTTTTCGTTGAGGGAATTCAAGGTACTCACATCAATTGTAAACATGACAAAAATAAGTTTTGGAATGCTTTTGCAGAACAATACCCACGTGCTTGGGAGGGTTGGTTTAAGGAAAATATATGGAACCAAGATTTAGTTGGGGTTCCAATCCCTATACCAGATCCATCCAACTTTCCATCCGACAAGTTAAAAGACCGTTTAAAAGATTGGATCACCGCCAAATGGCCTCCACTTCCTCCAGAGTTACCCAGCAAAGAGGAAATTAAGGAAATCATACAAAAAGCTTACTGTTCAAATAATCCAGGGTCTCGTGCATGTCAAGTTGATCGACCTGAATCGATCTTAAGTCAGTTACAAGGTAAAATTAACGCTTTCTGTGTCAACAACCCATCGGCTAAAGCATGTCAAGAAGTTGGCTTTGATCCAACGTTAGGCATCATTACCGATGAAGTGCCTGGTCGACCTGAATCGATCTTAAGTCAGTTACAAGGTAAAATTAACGCTTTCTGTGTCAACAACCCATCGGCTAAAGCATGTCAAGAAGTTGGCTTTGATCCAACTGATAGAGATAAACTAGAAAATTTAATTGGCTTCCTTCAGGGTCAAGAGAAACCGGGTTGGGATCCTATCCCACCAGAGATGAAACCAGAAATGGATGATATTATTGCCATCCTTCAAAATTATCAAAGGGTTGAGACACCGAATGCTGAAGAATTACTCAGGCGTTCTAAAAAGACATCAGGTGGTTCTTAGTGAATAAAAAACATAAGGTGGGTTACAAACACGACCCAGGCAGGAATTAAAAGGACCACACCTGCAAGCCATTTAAATTTTTCAAAAAGAATACCAGACAAAAAACTAGCCATGGCGATGGTGATTAAATTACCAGCAATCATAAGGCCTATGGATGAAA